>Ga0082335_1001836_pt1 | contig 42645 bp, 34 predicted proteins | sample Subgrocontami58m_FD_72375 | JGI IMG/M metagenome (GOLD analysis project Ga0082335, IMG submission 72375) | Subsurface groundwater microbial communities from S. Glens Falls, New York, USA - GMW37 contaminated, 5.8 m (SPADES assembly) (version 2) ...
GGCCTCCGTGCTAACCCCTGCGAGGCGGGCGGCAGCCTCGGCGCCACCCAGCCGGTCGATGATGTCGTCCACGAGTATCGGCATGCCGGACCGATATCGGAAAAAACTTCCCGCCACAATCAAATGTGGGCACGTTCAGGAATTTTTTTCCGAGAGGTCTCCACGGGCGGATTTTTCCAACCGGACCGTGTATAGGTCTCGTTTACCCGCCGGAGGAATCGTCATGAGCCTGAGAGAGCAATTCACCGAGCAGCTCAAGACCTCGATGAAGGCCGGCGACGCCCCCCGCACCCTGACCTTGCGCATGATCATGGCGAAGCTGAAGGACGTGGACATCGCCGCGCGTCCCAAGGGGATCGACAAGGTCCCCGATGACGAGGTGCTGTCGATGTTGCGCGGCATGGTGAAGTCGCGCCGCGAATCGGTGGAGATGTATACCCAGGGCAACCGCCCGGAACTGGTGGCCAAGGAATCGGCCGAGATCGCGGTGATCGAGAGCTTTCTGCCGCAACAGATGGATGAGTCCGGGATCGAACAGGCGGTCGCCGCGGCGATCGCCGAGACGGGCGCGGGCAGCATCAAGGACATGGGGAAGGTCATGGCGGCGCTGCGGGCCAGGCATGCCGCTGCCCTGGATATGGCCAAGGCGGGTCCGGTCGTGAAAGCGAAACTGTCCGCCTGATGGCGCTACCGCCCAACTTCCTTGATGAGTTGCGCAGCCGCACCCCGCTCGCGGCGGTGATCGGGCGGCGTGTGCGCCTCGCGCGATCTGGCCGGCAATGGAAGGGCTGTTGCCCGTTCCATGGCGAGAAGAATCCCAGTTTCTACGTCTATGACGATCACTATCACTGCTTCGGCTGTGGCGCGCATGGCGACGCGATCGGCTTCGTCATGCAAAGCCAGGGCACCGGCTTCATGGAGGCGGTGGAGCAGCTTGCCGCGGAGGCGGGGATGGATGTCCCCCAACCCACGCCTGAGGCGGCCGAAGCCGAGCGTCACCGGCTGGACCTGGGGGGGATTCTGGAAGCGGCGGCCGGCGCCTATCAACGGCGTCTGTTCCTGCCGGAAGGTCAGGCGGCGCTGTCGTATCTGTTGGGCCGCGGTCTGACCCTGGACACCATCAAGCTGTTTGGCCTCGGCTGGTCCGGTGAGGGGCGGGGTGCGATCGCCGGCGATCTGGCGCGGGAGGGGGTGACCACCGACCAACTCGTCGAGGTCGGGGTGATGCGGCGCGACGATGAAACCGGCCGGACATTCGATCTGTTCTACAACCGGGTGATGTTCCCGATCCGCGACCGACGGGGCCGGACGATCAGCTTTGGCGGCCGGATCATGGGCGACGGCCAGCCGAAATACGTGAATGGCCCGGAAACCGCGTTGTTTTCCAAGCGTCGCAACCTCTATGGCCTTGATATGGCGCGTACCGGGGTGCGGAACGGTCAGACCCTGGTTGTGGTCGAGGGCTATATGGACGTCATCGCCCTGCATCAGGCCGGCTTTACCGGTGCCGTCGCACCGTTGGGCACCGCCCTGACCGATGACCAGTTGGAGTTGCTATGGCAGGTCTCACCAGTGCCGGTCTTGTGTTTCGACGGCGACGCGGCGGGATCTCGGGCTGCCGCGCGCGGTGCGGAACTCGCCTTGCCGCTGATCACGGCGGAAAAGACGTTGAAGCTGATCACCCTGCCCTCGGGGGAGGATCCTGACAGCCTCGTCCGGCGGAATGGCCCGGCGGATTTCCAGATGATGCTGGCCGCGGCACGTCCGTTGGCCGATGTACTCTATGAATTGTTGCGGGAGGGCGTGACGCCAGCGTCCGGTCCCGAATTGCGGGCCGCCTTCATGGCCCGGTTGAACGCCGCCGCGAACCAGATCGCGGACAAGACACTGGCCGGTGAGTATCGCACGACATTCCGTGACCGCTTCTATGCCGAACGGCGCCAGGGCAAACCCGATCAGGGCAAATCCTACCAGGGCAAATCCTACCAGGGCAAACCTGGAAAATTCGGCAAACCGGAACATGCGCACGCCTCCGGCCCGGTTGTGCGTCCGGTTCCGAGCACGGAATCGAGTGACAGCGAGCGCCTGCGGATTCTGACCGCGATCCTGCTGCGCCACCCCGTCCTGCTGGAGGATGTGGAGACGAGCTATGCCCGGTTGACCTTGGATGGGCGGCTGGAGCGGGTAAGACAGGCGATCAGGGAATGGGCTGATCGCGCTGACGTTCTTGACTCCGAGGGGGTGATGGACCACCTGACCACATCTGGATTGCAGGCGGATGTCCAGTATGTCCTGGCGTCGGTGCCCGTGCCGTTACCCGCCTGTGCTTCCCCCTCGGCCATGTTGGCGGAGGCCGGAGCGGGTTGGTGGCATATTTTTGGGTTCCTCAATGTCGAGCAACTCCGTGCGGAGGTTGAAGCCGCAAGAGGGGATTTCGACCGTGAGATGACCCGTGAGAACCTGGATCGCCTCAATGCCCGTGTGCAGGGTCTGTTGAAGGTCCAACGCGGTGACCCCGATGGGGTCGATCTTGAGGCGGCTTGATAAAGAGGGGCAGCGCCGTTTGGGCAGCGCCCCATGTGACGAAGGAGTGCGCTGAGACATGGCCACCAAACCGAGTGTCGCTGGCGATACCGTGACGGCCGAACAGGACGTGGAGAGCACGCTGCTGGATGTGCAGACGGTCGCCGTGAAGCGGCTGATCGCGCGTGGCAAGGAGCGCGGATACATCACGTTCGATGAGCTGAACACGATCCTGCCGCCGGATCAGAACAGCAGCGAGCAGATCGAAGACGTGATGGCCAATTTCTCGGAAATGGGCATCCAGGTCGTCGAAAGCGAAGAGACCGAGGACGGCGACGCCCCGGTGGTCAAGGCGGAGAAGGCCGAGGACGCCGAGGAAGAGGAAGGCCAGACCGGCAACGTCGATGAGGCCAATCTCGGCCGCACCGACGATCCGGTCCGCATGTACCTGCGTGAGATGGGCAGCGTCGAACTGCTCTCGCGTGAGGGCGAGATCGCGATCGCCAAGCGGATCGAGGCCGGCCGCGACATGATGATCAACGGGTTGTGCGAAAGCCCGCTGACCTTCAAGGCGATTATTTCCTGGCACGAGCAACTCAAGGCCGGGCGGATGCTGCTGCGCGACATCATCGACCTGGAAGCCACCGAAGGTGCTGGCGCCCCGACCCCCGACAGCGTGGAAGCGGTTGAGGCCACCGGCACCGAAGGGTTTGCCGCCAATGACGATATGGACCCCGATGAGGAGGGCGACGGCCCCTCCATGTCGTTGTCGGCGCTGGAAGAGAAGCTGAAGCCCGAGGTGCTGGCCAACTTCGAGGAAATCGAGAACCTGTACAAGAAGCTGCACAAGATGCAGCACCGCCGGCTGGAAAGCATGACCAGTGGCGAGGAAGTCACCACACGGTCCGAAAAAAGCTACGAGAAGATCCGGGAGGAACTGGTCCAGAAGGTCGGCCAGGTCCGCCTGCACAACAACCGGATCGAGGAGTTGGTCACCCAGCTCAAGCAGCTCAACCAGCGTCTGACCACGTTGGAAGGCCAGTTGATGCGCATGGCCGTGGATGGCTGCAAGGTCAACCGCGAGGAGTTCCTGAAGAACTATCGTGGCTACGAACTGGACCCGAACTGGCTGGAACGGGTGGGCAAGAACACGGGCAAAGGCTGGCGGCTGTTCGTGGCCAAGCACCCCACTGATATCGGCAATGTCCGGGGCCAGATTTCGGCCGTGGCGACCGATGCCAGCCTGCCCATCGCGGAATTCCGCCGTGTCTACATGACCGTGTCGCGCGGCGAACGCGACAGCGCGCGGGCGAAAAAGGAGATGATCGAGGCGAATTTGCGCCTGGTGATCTCCATTGCCAAGAAATACACCAATCGTGGCTTGCAGTTCCTGGACCTGATCCAGGAGGGCAATATCGGCCTGATGAAGGCGGTGGACAAGTTCGAGTACCGCCGCGGCTATAAGTTCTCCACCTATGCCACCTGGTGGATCCGGCAGGCGATCACGCGGTCCATCGCCGATCAGGCGCGCACGATCCGCATTCCCGTGCACATGATCGAGACGATCAACAAGTTGGTCCGCACCAGCCGCCAGATGCTGCATGAGATCGGTCGCGAACCGGCCCCGGAGGAACTGGCCGACAAGCTGGGCATGCCGCTGGAGAAGGTCCGGAAGGTCCTGAAGATCGCCAAGGAGCCGATCAGCCTCGAAACCCCGATCGGCGACGAGGAGGACTCTCACCTCGGCGACTTCATTGAGGACAAGGCCGCGGTGATCCCCTTGGACGCCGCGATTCAGGCCAATCTGCGCGAGGCGACCACGCGGGTTCTGTCGTCGCTGACCCCGCGTGAGGAACGCGTGCTGCGCATGCGCTTCGGCATCGGCATGAACACCGACCATACGCTGGAAGAGGTTGGCCAGCAGTTCAACGTGACCCGTGAGCGTATCCGCCAGATCGAGGCCAAGGCACTACGCAAGCTGAAGCACCCCAGCCGCAGCCGGAAGTTGCGTAGCTTCCTGGACGACTGAGGCTCTGTTACCATTCCCCCGCATGCCGAGACGGCGGGGGGAATGGATGGAGCCGGTGGTTCGGGTGGCCGTGACGGTCACCTTTCTACGCATGGATCACGCGCCGGCCTCCCGGGCACCGGAGTTGCCCGCGGACATGCGTGTGGTGCGGCTTGGGGCGCCGACGGTCGCGTTCTACCGCTATTTGTACAACACGGTGGGCGCGGATTACGTCTGGTGGCTGCGCCGGACGATGCCGGACCGGGACCTGGCCGCCCTGTTGCGCGACCGGGCCGTGTCGATTGATGTGCTTTACTCGAACGGGGAGCCGGCCGGGTTTTTTGAGCTCGACCGGCGCACCTGGCCGGATACCAATCTGAGCTATTTCGGACTGATGCCGCACGCCGTGGGCACCGGGGTAGGATTCGCGTTCCTGCGCCAGGCGGTGGACCAGGTCTGGCGGGAGGGGGCGTTGGGCATGACGGTGAACACCTGCACGGCGGATCATCCGCGCGCCATGCCAGTCTATTTGCGGGCGGGGTTTCACACGGTCCGTCAGGCACGGGAATTGTGGAGCGTGCCGGTGCGGTTGGGCTTGAAGATCCCGGGTCATCTACGGGCCTGAGGGTGGTCAGCGTCTCCGGGCGCCACGATAAGCGAAAGCCCGCTGCCCTACCTCAATCTCAATGGCGGTCACGCATGCCGGCCATACCGGAAGCATCGCCGCCCCCTGCCGCGCGGCCGCCGACCCTGATACGCTCCCGCCAAACCAATTCGGGGAAGCGCCTCCATGCCCATCGCCACAGACCCCAAACCCTACCCGCACCCGCACGTCAACGACGCTTGGCTCGCCCGTCTGCGGGAGTCCGTCATTGAACCGGACCAACCCATCGTCGACGCCCACCATCACCTGTGGGACCGGCCGTCCGGCCGCTATTTCCTCGACGAACTCATGGCCGACCTCAGTGCCGGTCACAACATCACCGCCACCGTCTACATCCAATGCGGCACCGCCTTCCGGAAGGACGGCCCCGCGGAACTCCGCCCGGTTGGAGAAACCGAGTTCGTCGCATCCGTGGCCGAACAGGCGACGGCCCAAGGGCGGCCCGGGGTGTGTGCGGGGATCGTCGGCTACTGCGATTTCCGCATTGGCGAGCGCATCGACAGCGTCCTCGAAGCCCATATCCAGGCCGGGAAAGGCCGCTTCAAGGGCATCCGCCAAAGCGCCGGGTGGGACCCCGCGATCCTGACGCAGACCTCGGCCCCCGCGCCAGCCGGATTGCTGGCCGATCCCACCTTCCGCGCGGGTCTCTCCCGCATGGCCAAATACAGCCTGTCCTACGAAAGCTCGCTCTACCACCCGCAACTGCCGGAACTGACCGCTCTGGCGCGCGCCTTCCCCGACCTGCCGATCCTCGCCAACCATTGCGGCGGACCGATCCGTATCGGGCCTCACGCGGTCAATCCGGCGGAAACCTTTGCCCGTTGGCGCGCCGACCTCAATACCCTGGCATCCTGCCCCAACGTCACGTTGAAGCTTGGCGGTCAGGCGATGACCATCCGGGGCCTCGACTTCAGCCAGGCGCCGCTGCCGCCGTCGTCGGGAGAACTCGCCAACGCCTGGCGCCCGCACATGGAAGCCTGCATCGAGGCCTTTGGCGCCAGCCGCTGCATGTTCGAAAGCAACTTCCCGGTCGATAAAGGCATGTGCAGCTACGTCTCGATGTGGAACGCCTTCAAGCGCATCGCCGCCGCCGCCACGCCGGACGAAAAAGCCGCTCTGTTCCACGGCACCGCCACGCGTTTCTACCGTCTGTAACAACCGCCCGAGAAAGGCCAAAACCATGGAAGTGCAAGCCCTGGGCTATGTCGGTATCGGCGCCTCCAACCTCTCCGAGTGGACCGACTTCGCCACCAAATGGCTCGGTATGCAATCGGTCGAGCTTGGCAATTCCGCCCGATCCTTCCGCATGGACGATCGCAAGCAAAGACTGGTCGTTGACCGATCCCTGGCCGATGGAGAGCGCTATTTCGGCTTCGAGGTCGCCGATGCCGCCGCGCTCGACAGTCTCGCCGCTCGCCTGGATGCTGCCGGCGTCCCGGTGCGGCGGGAGCCGAAATCTCTGGCCGATCAGCGTTTCGTGCGCGATCTGATCAGCTTTGCCGATCCCGCCGGCAACCGCCTGGAAGCCTTTTACGGGGCCGAGGTCGCGGCCGACCCCTTCAAACCCGGCCGCACCATCTCCGGCTTCCGCACCGGTCCGCTCGGCATGGGCCACGCCGTGTTCCATGTGAAGACTATCGACGACCTGTTGGGCTTCTATCGGGACCTGCTGGGTTTCGGGGTCAGCGACTACATCACCACCCCGTTCCGCGCCTATTTCCTGCACGTGAACCCGCGGCACCACAGCATCGCCTTGATCGAAACCGGCAAGCAGGACCTGCATCACCTGATGGTGGAACTGTATTCGCTCGACGATATCGGCCAGGGCTACGACATCGCCCTGGGGGAGCCCGACAAGATCGCCACCACCCTCGGCCGCCATCCCAACGACGCGGTGACGTCGTATTACTTGCGCTCGCCATCCGGCTTCATGCTGGAATGCGGCTGGGGCGGCAAGGAAGTCACGCCCGGCAATTGGACCCCATCGGAAGTCACCGTCGGTCCCAGCCTGTGGGGCCATGATCGCACCTGGTTGCCGGATGACCAGCGCAAGCAGGCCCGCGACATGCGCCTGAGAGCCGCCGCGGATGGTGAACGTCGCCCGGTGCATGTGATCGACGGCAATTTCACCCGGATGCAGGGCGTCTGTCCCTGGTGGGACGCGACGCGATAACCGCGCGCACGACCGAGCGGTGGCCGACACCGGCCATCGCGCCTATGCTGGCGGCAACGACCCAGGGAGAGAGATCATGCATTTCGGCGCATCAATGTTCTTCACCGACTATTCCATGACCCCCGCTGAACTGGCCGTGGCACTGGAGCAACGCGGCTTTGAGTCCGTCTGGGCGCCGGAGCATTCGCATATCCCGATCAGCCGCAAGACCCCGACGCCGGGCGGCGGCGATCTGGCGAAGCACTATTACGACGTGATGGATCCGTTCGTGACCTTGACCGCGGCGGCGATGGCGACAAAGACCCTGAAGATCGGCACCGGGGTCTGCCTGGTGAACCAGCGCGATCCGATCCAGACGGCGAAGCTGGTGGCCTCGATCGACCAAATCTCCGCCGGGCGGTTCCTGTTTGGAATCGGCGTGGGCTGGAACCAGGATGAGATGGAAAACCACGGCACTGTCTATGCCTCCCGCGCCAAACTGGTGCGCGAGCGGGTGGAAGCGATGAAGGAGATCTGGACCAAGTCCAAGGCGGAGTATCACGGGGAGTTCGTGAAGTTCGACCCGATGATGACCTGGCCGAAGCCCGTGCAAAAACCGCACCCGGAAGTGATCGTCGGCGGTGCCTTCCCGCATGCCGCTAGACGTGCCGTCCGCTACGGCGACGGCTGGATTCCGCTCGCCGGGCGCATGGGCCAGGACAGCGATGTCTTCACCATCGTGCCGAAATTCCGCGAAATGTTGAAGGAAGCCGGCCGCGATCCGACCACCTATCCGATCAGCCTGTTCGCTTCGCCGGAGGATATCGAGGTGCTGAAGCGCTACCGCGACATGGGCATCGCGCGTGTGGCCGTCAGTGTCCCGTCGGCGAAGTCCGATGTCGTGCTGCCGATCCTGGATCGGTGGGCCGCCCTGATGCGCCAACTCTGATCGGGAGGGACAGGATCATGGATTTCGGCGCATCGATGTTCTTCACGGACTACTCCATGACGTCGGCCAACCTGGCCAAGGCGTTGGAGGAACGCGGTTTCGAGTCGATCTGGGCGGCGGAACACTCGCATATCCCGTTGTCGCGGAAATCGCCGTGGGGCGGGGGAGGGGAGCTGCCCAAGCAATACTACGACGTGATGGACCCGTTCGTGACCCTGACGGCGGCGGCCTGCGTCACCAAGACATTGAGGCTGGGAACCGGTGTGTGCCTGGTGAACCAGCGCGATCCGATCCAGACGGCGAAACTGGTGGCGTCCATCGACCAGGTCTCGGGCGGCCGGTTCCTGTTCGGCGTGGGCAACGGCTGGAACCAGGATGAGATGGAGAATCACGGCACGGTCTTCGCCACCAGACACAAGCTGGTGCGCGAGAGGATCGAGGCCATGAAGGCCATCTGGACCCAAACCAAGGCCGAATATCACGGGGAGTTCGTGAATTTCGACCCGATGATGACCTGGCCGAAACCCGTCCAGAAGCCGCATCCTCCGGTTATTATCGGCGGCGCCTATCCCTATGCGGCGCGCCGAGCAGTCCGTTACGGTGACGGTTGGATCCCCTTGGCCGGGCGCCCTGGTCAGTATGGCGACGTGTTCGACTATGTGCCGAAATTCCGGGCGTTGCTGACGGAAGCCGGGCGGGACGCGAAGACCTTCCCGATCTCCCTGTTCAGTTCGGCGGACGATCTGGATACGTTGAAACGCTACCGGGACCTGGGCATCGTGCGTTGCGTCGTCAGCCTGCCCGCCGCCAAGGAAGACGTCGTCCTACCCATCCTGGACCGCTGCGCCTCGCTAATGCGACAACTCTAAAAGTTTCCGGTTCCAAGGGCCGTCGCCCTTGGTGGGGTGTCCAGAGGGGCCAAGCCCCTTTGGGTACGTCTACCCAGCCGCCAACTCCTGCATGGTCACCGAAAGATCGCTGATCCTCTCCGCCGTAAGCTTCTTGCGCCGCTGCACGATCCGCCGCCCGCCCATGAACTCGGTCGAGGCATTCACCGCCTCCACCGCCTGCACTGTCCCGTCTTCCAGAAGGTGGAACAGTGCGAACTTCCCAGCCGCGACGTCGCCTCGCACCACGATCCGAGTTGCGTCGAACGGAATGCCGGCAATCTGCAACCGCAGGTCATACTGGTCGGACCAGAACCAAGGCACCTCCGGCGCCGGTAGCGGCTTGCCGCAAATTGACGCAGCGGCCTGACGCGCCTGCTCCAGCGCATTCGGCACGCTCTCCAGCCGCATCATGCGATCATAGAGTGGTAACGGTCGTTGCGTGCAATCGCCGATCGCAAAAATCGATGGGTCGGAGGTTCGGGCCGCTTGATCGACGACAATGCCATTGTTGCAGGCAAGACCAGCCTCGCTCGCCAGTTCCTGGTTCGGAACCGCGCCGACACCGACCAGCGCGGCATCACAGGCGATCAACCGCCCATCCCCCAACCGCACACCGCTGACCCGCCCGTCGGCGCCTTCCAGTGCGGCGACCTGGGCATTGACCTCGATGATCACGCCCTGGTCGCGGTGAAAATCCTGGAAGAAATTCGACAGGATTTCGCATGCGACGCGCGCCAGGACCCGAGGTTCCCGTTCGATCACAACGACGTCGGCCCCAAGGGCCCGCGCGGACGCGGCCGCCTCCAGCCCGATATAGCCGCCGCCGACCACCGCCAGGCGCGCTCCGGGAACCAGCACGGCCTTCAGCCGATCCGCATCGGCCGCATTGCGCAGTTCCAGCACATTGGCCAGGTCCAACCCCGGCAGTGGGATCCGTCGCGCCCGCGCGCCGGTGGCCAGGATCAGGATGTCGTATGGCAACACCTCCCCGGTCGTGAGCGTCACCGTCTTGGAGGCCCGGTCGATCGCGGTGGCGCTGGTGCTGAGGCGCAGGTCGATGTCGGCCCCGGAATAGAAACCGTGCGGTTTCAGGGCGAGCTTGTCCGCATCCGTCTCCCCTTTCAGCCAGGCCTTTGACAACGGGGGGCGTTCGTAGGGGGGGAGCGGTTCGTCGCCGATCAGGGTGATCGGACCGGTGAAGCCGGAGCGGCGGAGTTCGGCGGCGGCGGTGCCACCGGCATGGCCAGCGCCGATGATGACGACGCGGTTGGTTGGGTCTGTCATGCGGTGTCCTCCCTCCGATCCGAGGGCGGTTTCTGGCGTTTCGCCTGCCCGGGTGGATCAAGCGAGTTAGCCCCCGGCGTGGCTTGGATCAAGTTGGAAGGGGCGCGTGTCCGGGGTTCTCCCCGGATCTGACCCACGGCATTCACACCTCTCGGAAGCCGGTAGCGGTTGGAGAAAATGCAGCCCTCCCGTTGCGGGAGTGGGTTGGGGGAGGGGTTTCCCGCACTATTCGCGCGAGGAACTCCTCCCCACCCCCTCCCGCAAGGGGAGGGGAAGAATTTTCGTCGGCTGTCACCTGATTCAAGGACGTGTGAATTCGGCAGGCGACTGACGCGGTGACCTGCGACCGACACGCCAGAAATCGGCGTCGGTTACCCCTGTTTGCTGCGCAGCGCCGCCAGCCGGTCTGTCAGGCTGCTGCCGTTCGCCGTTGTCCCCTGCACCTGCGCCATCGCCGCCGCGATATTCCGATCCTCCTTCTCCGGCACGCTCGGCGTCAGCAGCCGAGCCTTGGCGTTGGCGGCCTCGGCTTCTGTCAGGTCGCGTTGGGCGCTCTCCTGCATCGCCTTCAATGCCACGCTCAGGCCGCTGGTCGCACTTGCCAGACCGGCGGCCTGCCGCGCTGCCTCGGCCCGACGCTCGGCCATGGCACGCTGCTGGTCGGCACGGCCCATGTCGCGCTGCGCTCGGGTCAGCTCCGCCCGAGCCGATTTCAGCTTCTGCCCGGCCTGCTGGTAGGTGTCCTCCAACGAGCGCAGGAACGCCTCGGCATCGATCACGTCCTGCTTTTCCCGCTCGACCTCTGGGGCCATCTCCTCCAGCATACCGACCAGAGTGCCGAGGCTGCGCTCCAGGTCCGCCTTGCGGGCGGGATCGGTCTCGGCCGCCAGGGTCTGGCCAATCTGCTCCGCCGCGGCCATGCGTTGGCGTGACAGGGACTGGATCGCATCGGCTTCCCGACGCTCCTTGTCGAAACCCATCCGGGCCTGGGCGACCTGCCGGCCGACCTCATCCAGGTTCTGCTCCATGGTGCGCAACTCCGCTTCCGTGGCGGATTGCGGGTCCCAGCGCACAATCGCCGTGACGGCGCTGTTGACCGCCTGATCGGCTTTCACGCCAACAAGGTTGCGAATGAAGGACAGCATGCATCGTTCTCCTGGTGTGTGCGTTCGGTTCGGCCGAAACGGGTGCCTGTGGTGGTCGTGGCTGCCGACAGGTCATCCCATCATGGCGCCAGCGTTCAATATGGAGATGGCGAGTTGGATTCCGATAACCAGCAACGCGGCGGCGACGTTTCCCGCCTCGATCATCGCCGGCAGGTCCCGCATCACCCGTGTGGTCGCAACGAACACCAGAAGCTGGATGACCATCGCGACCAGACCCCAGATCAGGATGTCCAGCACCACATGGCTGGTCGCCAGGGTCGCCGCGACCGGCAGCGACAGCGCGATCAGGGTGCCCATCAGGACGACGCCCGCCGCCGTATTACCCTGTCGGATCAACTGAGCCTCGTGGAACGGCGTCAGTCGCATGTAGCACAGGCTACCCAACCCCAGCAGAGCCAGGGCCGTCACGAACTGAGCCAGCAGAACCGGCAATCCGGACTGCAAGGTAGGCAGGATGTTGGCGATCATGCCGATGTCTTCCGGTTGGCGTTGGTCATGACAGTTCCAGCATGCCGGGGTTCACATCCATCCCGGCGGCAATTTCCACCCAGGCCTGCCCACCGGCCTCCATGACCGACACCAGGATGTATTCGGTCGCGGGGGCGGGCGCAGCCACGCCGGTCGGCGCGGCATAGAGCATGGCCTGGCGAGGCAGCGCCTGGGTGACATCCGGGCCGGAGGCGTTTGCGACAGTCATCGTCTCGGTCAGGTCCAGCGGCGGGATGCGTGTCGGACCCGGCGACCAGACCCGGTCATACATCTTGCCGTCCTTGGTCTGGAATTGTGGCCAGCCGATGATCCCCTCGACAGGATGCAGCCAGAACGCCCATTCCGCCTGGTCGGCGGGCGTGACCTCATCGATGCGGGAGAAAAACCGGCATTCATCCGGGGTGCCGTCCGCGTCGGTGTGGAGTTGGAACATGGAGCGGTTGTCGGGCAGGTAAAGGCGGGTCAGCTCCACCCCGCCGCCGGTCACGGTGCCCACCGCGGTAACGGTCAGCCGCATGGCGCCGGTGTCGGGTTGCGGCGCGATGACCTTCGTCGCGCCCTGGGCCAGGACGAACGGCGTGGGGTCGAACGGAAATGTCATGCCCACGCGGAACCGGCTGGGCTTGTAGCCCTCCCCAGACAATTTGTGGCGCAGCATCGCGCCGGCGCTGCCGAGAATATTCATCGAACCGCCATCTCCTCCACCGCGTTTGCGCATCCGTTGCCACAGCACCCAGCCCACGATGCCGCCGCAGACGATCAGGGCGATCCAGGTCCAGCCCGTGTCGTCCTGGTTGTCATTGGCCGCCGCAACGCTCGGTGTGCGGCCGGCGACCGGCGTTGCCAGCGCGACCTCGGGCGGAATGTCGGGCGGCAGGTAGTCGGGATCAACCGGCGTCCCTTTGCGGGCGGCGACCTGCCGGTCCAGTTCCTCCAGCCGTAGTCGCAGGTCCTTGTTGTCCTGCGCCAGGCGGTCCGCTTCGGCGCGCCATTGCTGGGTGCCGGAATCGTTCTGATGGTTGTAGAAAAAATCCGCTGTGGCCGGCCGGCTGAGATTGCTGATCAGCGCATACAGGAACAATCCATCCCAGATGCCGAAGCTGCGCGGCGGGCCAAAGATCGAGGACGGGGTGGTCCAGCCATTCTGCGAATACCAACCCGGGCGTTCGGATTGCCGGATGAACGGCGTCGGCCGTTGGTTCGATGTGCCGCTCGGAAACCATGTGTTCCGTTGGGGGCCTCCCTGGTTCCAGACGCCGGATGGGCTTTGCGCGGTTGCCGGTGCGGGGGGACGGCTCGCAGCGTCCTGCTGGGTGCGATAGGTGCCCAGCGCGCTGCCCGATTGCTGGCGTGACACGGCCCGATCGCCGGCTGACTGATTGAACGAAGGCGCGGCGACGGATGGACGACTGGAACCGGACGGCGCGGGGCGAGCATAGCCGACGCTGGTGGACGGAGTGCGGGTGGACGGGCGAGGCGCACTGAACGACGGTGTCCGCGAGGACGACACGCTGGGCCGCGAATAGCCGCCACTGGACCGCGATTGGGCCAGGGCCTCGGACGGGGCGAGCGCGACCGTGAGCCCGGTCAGCAGCGGGACGCCTCCGGCGGCCAGCAGCCCCCCGAGCAGACAGACGACATGGAACGGCTTGCGCAGGGAGGGGATCCTATCCGGCTGGGGCGGAACCTAGGGTTGCCAGGGTGCCGGAACAAGACCCAACCACGCCGGGTCCGGATGATCGGTCGGCATGGGCGCTGCCCTCCTCGGCGTGACTACACCGCACCCCAAACATCCCGCGCCACGTCCACGCAGAGGCGCAGCTTGGCCCATTGTTCCTCCTCGGTCAGCGCATTGCCTTCCTCGGTGGAGGCGAACCCGCATTGCGGCGACAGCGCCAGTTGTTCCAGCGGCAGGTATTTCGCCGCCTCATCGATCCGGCGCTTGAGTTCGTCCTTCGTCTCCAGCGCTCCTGATTTCGTCGTGACCAACCCCAGCACCACGATCTTCTTGCCGCGCGGCACGAAACGCAGCGGCTCGAACCCGCCGGCGCGGTCGGTGTCGTATTCCATGAAATACGCATCGGCTTCGATCTGGTTGAACAGCACCTCCGCCACCGGCTCATAACCACCGGAGGCCACCCAGGTGGAGCGGAAATTGCCGCGGCAGAGATGCATCGAGATGGTCATGTCCGGCGTCTTGCCCGCGATCGCGCGGTTGAGCATCGCGGCGTAGATGCCGAGCAGGTTGTCGACATGCTCGCCACGGGCTTTCAGGGCGGCAATCTGCTCGGGGTCGCAGAGATAGGCGATGTTCACTTCGTCGATCTGGAGGTAACGGCAACCCGCGGCACCGAAGGCTCCGACAGCCTTGTGGTAGGCTTCGCCCAGATCGGCGAAGAACCCATCCAGGCTGGGATAGGCCGTCCGGTCGATCGCCTGCCGCCCGCCGCGAAAATGCACCACGCTCGGCGATGGAATGGTCTGTTTCGGCATGGCGGAGCGGACATGGCTGGCCAGAAAGGCGTAGTGATCTAGCATGACCGGCTTCGACCAGGCGATCGGTCCAGTGACCCGCAGCGCATGGGGTAGGGCGACGTTGCCTTTGAACTGGATCTTCTGCTCGGGTTCGTAAATTTCCACCCCGTCCAGTCCGGATACGAAATCGTAATGCCAGTAGGCGCGCCGGTATTCGCCGTCGGATGCCGCGCGGAGTCCCAGTTCCTCCTGCTTGGCAATAGCGTCGACGATGCAGCGATCCTCGACCTGACGGAGGGAGTCGTGGGATAGCGTGCCGGCTTTCCACGCGGCGCGGGCCTGTTGCAGGGGCGGGGGCCGCAACAGGCTGCCGACATGATCGGCCCGGAATGGCGGCGTGTCGGTCGGCATGGCTGGTTCCTCTCCCGCTGCGAGATGGCTCGGTTGGGCCGAGCTTCGGGGACGTTGTAGCCGGATTTGCCGGGGTGTCGCAGCTGTGGATTTTTGGATCGATCTCGCCTGAAGCCGGTCGAGGGGAGGGCAAGCGGGAGTGAACCGAACTTGTGGCCGGGGCCGCCAAGTTCGCCCCGTGGCACGAGCGGAATGCGGCTACGTGCCCTGCGCTTTGGCGCGCGCCAGGTTGAGCTGCAGCAGTCGCGCGAGAATCTCATCGTCCGACAGGTCCGCCGGCCAGCCATAGGCGGCGGCCACCGCATCGTCCAGCTTGCGGTGGAGCGAGTCGAGCCATGCGCCCTCGGGCTTGCCGCGGGTGTTATACAGGTTGGTAAGGGTACGGGATTTCAGTGTCGCGGCGGCGCGGGCGTTGCGGGGGATGATGCGGTCGGGGTAGCCGGGGACGACCTCCGGCACGCGATCGACAAGGTCGGGTGGGTTGAGCCAGAGGTCGCGCTTTTCCACAAGCTCGCGCGCGGCGGCGGCGATGGCTTGGGCGTGGGGGTTGTTGGCGTAGGAGGCGGCTGGGAGGTTGGGGGTTAGATCTTCGGGGAAGGGGAAGGTTTCGAAGGTCGTGGTTGGGGTGTAGCGGGGGCGTCCTCCCTCGTCGCCGTCGCCATGACGTGACATCAGTCGCAGTGACCATACCTCATGGAACTGACTGTGAATGACACCAAAGATCGTATCATCGTCACGCGCAATGATTACCACCTGCCCATCCGGAATTGTCGGAGGTTCAAGCCATACGAATAGCCGGTGCTTTGCGAGGCGGGGCGTTCCAATGAATCGACCAAGCCGTCTGGTTGCGTTGAGCATGAGTGAAGCGCGCCGTGCCAAACGCCACCAGTACTTTCTCTCCAGGTCTGAGTTCGATTGCGCCCTTGTCGCCTTCACGTTCGATAAGACATGCGCGAAGGGCAACACATACTCGGAAGCCGATTGTTCTGAATGCATGTCGAAGTCAATTATCCAGCGATTTTGTGGACGATTTGTGATGTCGTCCCCATTTACCCAGGGAAATAATACGTCCGAATTTGGCCGCCCGTTAGGGTTCCCGGCGGGTTGCAACCATCGAGCGGCAGTGTCGCCTGAAATTTCAAACTTCGCCTTCTTCATGGCGCCAATGAAAGATAGGCCTTGAGAATCTCTAATTTTCTCGAGATGTGTGAAATCACTGTTTCCTGAAGTTAAGTCCGAAAAGATTCTGGAAACTGTCTCACCGTCGAGACGGAGCTCAGATACTAAAGCCTCCGGTGCAAAGCATACTATCGACACACGTACGGAGGCTCCGTCAATCACCCAAGGCTCATCGTCCCATGCTTCGTATATGGAATCATTTTGTACAATCCGATTAAGTACTTCGCGGTTACGCCCGTGACGAATTGCTTGGGTTGCAAGAAGTCCAACCCGCTGTGTTCGGTCAGAATCGACCGACTGGCGCGCTAGTTCAAACCAATAGCAAACGAGGTCGGCGCCGCCGGGGACTGCTCCCAGATAGGCTTGGCGGAGTGTTCCTACGTAATCTTCCCCCATGACACCGATCATCGCCTTGTCACCGAGAAACGGCGGGTTCCCCACAATCACATCCGCCTTCGGCCACGCCGCTACCTTCCCCTCCGGCGTCAGGATCGCATCCCTGCACTCGATCGTATCCAAAGGCTGTAACACCGGATTGGACGGCGCCGCATACCCGTGCCGCCGGGTCCACTGGATATGACCGATCCACACCGAGACCCGCGCCAACTCAGCGGCATAGGGGTTGATCTCGATTCCCAGCATTGCCTCCGGCCCGACCTGCGGGAACTCCCGTTGCAGACCCAGCGCTTCGACCTCGATCCCGGCCTGATGTTCCAGGTCTTTCAGGGCTTGCAGGCTCAGATACAGAAAATTCCCCGATCCGCAGGCCGGATCGAGCACACGGAACGTCCTCAGCCGAACCAGAAACTCCTGATACAGCGTCTGCGCGCCGGCTTTCCCGCCACCCGCGCCGCGCCGGCCCCGCGTCGGAGCCTCGGTCAACAACGCCTCGATCCGCGCTCGGACCGCATCCCATTCCGCCTGCAACGGGCGGCGGATGACCGGGTCGATGATCATCTCGATCTTCGTCCGGTCGGTGTAATGCGCGCCCAACTGGCTGCGTTTGTCCGGGTCCAAGCCGCGCTCAAACAAGGTGCCCAGAATGGATGGATCGATTTCCGCCCAGTCGAGTTCTGCCACGCGGATCAGCAGGGTCAGATCGTCCTTGTCCAATGGCAGGGCTGTCGCGTCGTCGAACAGCCCGCCATTGAACCAGGGGACGGGCGTATAACCGATTTCTCCACCACTCTTGGCCATCGCCGCGAACAACTGGCTGGCATAGATGGCCTAGCGGTCGGGGCGCTGGCGGGCGCGGGCGAGCATCTGGTCGAACAGCCGATCGGGCAGCAGGCCGACATCGTCGGCGAACATGCAGAAGACCAGGCGGTTGACGAAATGCGCCACACCCTGCGGATCGTGCTCTCGTGCCCGCAACCGGCGCGCCAGTTCGGCGAATTCCCGCGCCGCTTCTTCCGTCAGTGCCTGCCGGGTCCGGGCCGGGCGCAACTGCTCCGGGTCCGAGAACGCCCACTTCAACAGCCGCAACCGCCGCGGGTCGGTCAGTTCCTCCAGCCGGATGTCGTGGGTCTCGGTGACCGCGTTGGTCCAGTTGGTGCGGATGATGATCCGCTCGATATCGCAGACGATCAACAAGGGCGGATTGCCGAGCGGACCGGCGTAGAGGAGGAGCTGGCGGTAGGCGGCGTCGAGGTCGCCGCGCTTCTTCTTGTATTCCCAGGCGAAGCAGTTCCGACGCCAGACATCGGCCCAGCCATTGTCACCACTGAAGCGGGTCAGGCCCTTTTCGAACGCGTAGTTGGAGCCGGTCGGGTCCGTGCCGGGCGTGGGTTCGTCCAGCAGGCGGCACAGATCGATGAAATGTTCCTGGCACGCCGCACGCTCGGTGCGGGTGTTGGCCTTCCATTTGGCGATGAATTCGGCGGGTGTCATGACCCACCACCTAGCTCACCCGGTCGATTCGTGTCTCGTCCGAGTGGAGGCATCGCCGCCTCAGGCCGCCTTGTGCCGCTCCCGCAGGAACTGGAAGAACTCTACCCCTTCGCGCAGGCGCCGCTTCATCATCTGCGGGCTGCGCACCATCTCGCCGACGATGGACGCGATTTTCGGGGCGCGGAAATAGAACCGCTTATAGAACGTCTCCACATTGTCGAAAATTTCCGTATGCGACAGATGCGGGTAGTGCAGCGGCGCGATCTGCACGCCGTGGTCGTCGATCAGTTCGGCGTGTTCGGCGTCCAGCCAGCCGTTTTCCACCGCCTGGTTGTACAGGAACGTGCCCGGATACGGCGCGGCCAGAGATACCTGGATGGTGTGCGGGTTGATCTCGGTGGCGAAGCGGATGGTTTCCTCGATGGTCTCCTTCGTCTCCCCGGGCAGGCCGAGGATGAAGGTGCCGTGGATCTTGATCCCCAATTCGTGGCAGTCCTGGGTGAACTTCTTCGCGACCTCGATCCGCATGCCCTTCTTGATGTTGTGCAGGATCTGCTGGTTGCCGCTTTCGTAGCCCACCAGCAGCAGCCGCAAGCCATTGTCCTTCAACACTTTCAACGTCTCGCGCGGGACATTGGCCTTGGCGTTACAGGACCAGGTGATCCCCATCTTGCCGAGTTCGCGGGCGATCGCCTCGGCGCGCGGCAGGTTGTCGGTGAAGGTGTCGTCGTCGAAGAACAACTCCCGCATCTGCGGGTAGTAGGACTTGAGCAGCCGCACTTCCTCGGCCACGTGTCCGGGAGAGCGGACCCGATAGCGATGCCCTCCCACCGTCTGCGGCCACAGGCAGAAGGTGCAGCGCGATTTGCAGCCTCGGCCGGTATAGATCGACACGTAGGGGTGCAGCAGATAGCCGATGAAGTAGTCCTCGATCCGCAGGTCGCGCTTGTAGACCTCTGTCACGAACGGCAACTGGTCCATGTCTTCCAGGATCGCGCGATCTTTGTTGTGCACCAGCACGCCGGACCCGTTGCGATAGGAGATGCCGTCGACGGCGGACCAATCGCGACCGTCCGCGATTTCCTTGATGGTGAAATCGAACTCGTTGCGGGCGACGAAATCGATGGCGGCGCCCTTCTCCAGGCTCTCCTTCGGTTGCACCGCGACTTTGGCGCCAACGAAGCCGATCTTCAGCGCCGGGTTGGCCGCCTTCATTGCCTCTGCCACCTTCACGTCGGAGGGGAAGGACGGGGTCGAGGTGTGGATCACGCACAGATCGTAATCGCGCGCCTGGCTGGTGACCGCGTCCAGGCCGAGGCGGGCCGGCGGCGCGTCGATCAGCTTGCTGCCCGGCACCAAGGCGGCCGGTTGGGCGAGCCAGGTGGGGAACCAAAAGGATTTGATCTCCCGCTTCGCCTGGTAGCGGGAGCCGGCGCCGCCATCGAAGCCGTCGAAGGAGGGCGGCTGCAGGAACAGGGTCTTCATCATCGCAGGTTCAGTCCCCCAAGGGAGCGGTCGATTGGTTGCGGTCGGTCGGTCGGTTTGGCGTGTCGGCATGCATGCCATGACCGCGCCAGTCCACTGTTGTTCCGGCATGGCTGGTGAGAAATACCACAACCGACAGCAGGTCTCGCAGCGGCAGAAGCCAGACCGGGCAGCGAAAAGCAAGCATGCCGAGTTCCGCGGCCAACGCTCGGTCGATTCCGCGGGCCGCGGCCGCCCGCATGGCCCAGGACAGCAGGAACAAACTCCAGGACCAACCGGCGCCGCCGGTCAGGATCACCGTCATCAGCGCCCAGAATAACCCGTATTGCAGGACCGAGGCGGCGAATCCCACCGGTTCCAACGCGCGGATCGTCCGCGCCCAGCGCAATTCGTGGCGAAACAACGCCCGCAAGGTCGCTTCCGGCACCGTCGTTACCGGCACCGTATCGGCCAGGGCGACACCGAATCCCGCGTGCCTCACACGTTGCCCCAGCACGTTGTCGTCGGCGAGGTGCTGGACCAGGGCCTCAAAGCCGCCGATTCGTGCCAACATGCGGCGATCGAGACACATCGTCGCCCCCAGACAATCCCTCCGGCCCAACCACCGAGCCAGCAGCGCGCTCGGCAGGAACCCATGCGTGATCTGGGTGGCGCCGAGGAGGGCGGGCAGACGGGGACGGGCCGGCAGGCCGGCATAGAGGGTGGTTGCCAGGCCGGTTCCAGGTTCCGCCAACGCCGCCATCAGCCGGCGCAGGTAGTCCGGCCGGACATGCAGGTCCGAATCGGCGATCACCAGAATGTCGTGGCGGGCCGAGGGCAGCATGTTCATGAGGTTGCCGACCTTGCGGTTAGGGCCATGCGAGGTCGGATCGACCACCAGCACCAGGTCTCGGTCAGGGAATCGCTGCCGTAGCCGATCCACCACGGCAATTGCGGGGTCGTCCGCGCGCTGCACGCCGAAGACCACCTGCCATTCCGGGTAATCCTGCACGCAGATGCTGGCCAAAGCCGGCTCCAGTAGCGGCTCGTCGCCATGCAGCGGCTTGAGCACCGTGATGGGTGGCAGTTCGCCGGCCGGACTGGTGCGTTTGCGGGCGAATCGGGCGACCAGCAGCGATCCGGCCAGCGCCTGGAGCAGTCCCGCGATGGCAGCGCCAGACGCCAGGACGATCAGACAATTGAGGATGGACACATCCATCGGCGTGGGATCGCCTGCTCTGGTACGCCACTGACGGCTCGCGGGCGCTGTATCCAGAAACCAAGTAACCGTCGTCGACCCGCCCCGAACATCACGACCCCATCGCCCCGCCGGACAGGTCCGCGGTCTTGCGTCGCAGGCTGTCCAGCAGCGCCGCCGTATCTCCCTTGACGAGCAGTGTACGAAAATCGGATCGCTGCACCGCGACCCGGCTGATCGAGCCGTCCAGCAGCACGTCCACCACCCGCCAGGTCCCGTTGGTGCGACGCATCAGATAATCCAGCCGCAGGACCGAACCAGACGGCGAGACGATCCGACTTTGGGCCACCCGGTCCTCCCCGACCACACGCGTATCGGGCATGACTTCGAGCTTTTCGCCCGCGTATTTGTCGAAATTGGCCACGTAGGTCGCAACTGTGAAGCGACGGAATGCCTCCAACAGCGTCGACCTGGCGGCAGCGTCGATCGACGACCAGCGCAGGCCGACCGAGACCCGCAGGATGGTTTCCAGGTCGAAAACCTGATCCAACGCCCGAGCCAGGATGTCGAAGCGTTGGCGGAAAGGCATTGCCTGGCCCGCCTTCATCGCGGCTTCCAGCCCTTTGTAGAATGTCACGATGGGCGCGCGAACTTCCGCCGTGTCGTCCGCTGCCGTCGGAAGCGGGGCGCAAGCAAAGGCCGCCGCAAGTCCCAGATAGCGGCGCCGGTTCAGCCGGATCATCGCACGGTCAGGATGTGTTTCACCGGACCGGGGGCTGCTTCCTCGATCCCGATGGCCGCCAGTGCGGTCGCGACAATGTCCTTGGCTGTCAGGCCGGCCTGCGCGAGTTGCTTGGCCTGCGACTCGTGGTCGATGAAGATGTCGGGCATCACCATCGGACGCACCTTCAGGCCGCGATCCAGCAGACCCTTCGTCGCCAGATGGTGCAGCACGGCCGAACCGAAGCCGCCGATCGAGCCTTCCTCGATGATGATCAATACCTCGTGATGGCGGGCGAGCTGCTCGATCATCGCCGTGTCCAGCGGCTTGGCGAAACGTCCATCGGCCACTGTCGCGGGCAGGCCTCGCGCGGCCAGTTCATCGGCCGCCTTCATCGCGTCCGCCAGCCGTGGTCCCAGCGACAGGATAGCGATGCTGTTGCCTTCGCGCATGATCCTGCCCTTGCCCAGGGTCAGGATTTCGCCACGGGACGGCAAGGCGACACCGACCCCCTCGCCTCTGGGATAGCGGAAGGCACTCGGCCGGTCATCGATGGTGACGGAGGTCGCGACGGCATGCATCAACTCCGCCTCATCGGACGGCGCCATGATCACCATGCCCGGCAGGCAACCCAGATAGGCGAGATCGAACGTGCCGGAATGGGTCGCGCCGTCGGCGCCGACTGGTCCGGCACGATCCATCGCGAACCGCACCGGCAGCGACTGGATCGCCACGTCGTGCACGATCTGGTCGTAGCCGCGTTGCAGGAAGGTCGAGTAGATGGCGCAGAACGGTTTCATCCCCTCGGTCGCCAGCCCGGCGGCGAAGGTGACTGCGTGCTGTTCGGCGATGCCGACATCGAAGCTGCGGTCAGGGAAGCGCTTGGCAAAGCGGTCCACCCCGGTGCCGGATGGCATGGCGGCGGTGATCACCACGATGCTGGGATCGGCCTCGGCCTCCGTGATCAAGGCGTCGGCGAACACCTTGGTGTAGCTGGGAGGACCTGGTGGTGCCTTCGCCTGCTCCCCGGTGATGACGTTGAACTTCGACACGGCATGGGATTTGTCGGCGGCTTCCTCGGCCGGCGCGTATCCCTTGCCTTTCTGGGTGATCGCATGCACCAGAATCGGGCCGGTTTCGTCGGCTTCGCGCACGTTGCGCAGGACGGGCAACAGATGGTCCATGTTGTGACCGTCGATCGGGCCGACATAGTAGAAGCCCAACTCCTCGAACAATGTGCCACCGGTCAGGATGCCGCGCGCGTATTCCTCGGCCCTGCGTGCCGTGCGCTCGATCCCCTTCGGGAAGCGCTTGGCCATGCGGGCGCCGAGTTCGCGCAGGCTCAGGAAGCTGCGCGACGACATCAGCCGCGACAGATAGGCGCTCATGGCGCCGACCGGGGGGGCGATCGACATGTCGTTGTCGTTCAGGATCACCACCAGCCGCGAGTGCAGCGAGCCCGCGTTGTTCATCGCCTCATAGGCCATGCCGGCGCTCATGGCGCCGTCGCCGATCACGCAGATCACGTTGCGGTCGTCGCGTCGCAGACTTTGGCTGGTGCGCTCAGCCTCGCTGGCGGCGAGGTAGCGTGCGTTTTTCAGATCACGCGCCACGGCCATGCCAAGGCCCGCGGAAATCGAGGTTGAGGAATGCGCCGCGCCGAACGGGTCGTATTCGCTCTCCGACCGTTTGGTGAAGCCGGACAAGCCGCCACCCTGGCGCAGGGTGCGGATGCGGTCGCGCCGGCCGGTCAGGATTTTGTGCGGGTAGGCCTGGTGTCCAACGTCCCATAACAGCCGATCGCGGGGGGTATCGAAGATGGCATGGATCGCGACGGTCAATTCCACCACGCCCAGCGAGGCGCCCAGATGCCCGCCAGTCACCGACACCGCATCCACCGTTTCCGCCCGCAACTCGTCCGCGAGCTGGCGCAGTTGGTCCACATTGAAATTCCGCATGTCGGACGGGATCCGAACACGGTCCAGAAGTGGGGTCTCGGGCTTACTCATGTGTCTCGTTCTCCCCACTCAACTCCGCCGCCGCACGACAAAATCCGCCAAGGCCCGCAAATTGGCCGCCCTGGGTCCGAAACCGTCCAGATGCTCCGCCGCCTGACGCGCCAGCATTTCCGCATGCGTCCGGGCCATGTCGAGGCCCAGCACGGCCACCATGGTGGCCTTGCCGACGGCGGCGTCCTTGCCACCGGTCTTGCCGAGTTCCTCGGTGCTGCCCTCGACATCCAGCACGTCGTCGGCAATCTGGAATGCCGCCCCAAGGTCGCGCCCATAAGCGGCCAAAAGATGGCGCTGATGGGACGAGGCGCGTCCCAGGATGGCCCCGGACTCGGCGCTGAACTGGATCAACCGGCCGGTCTTCAGGGCTTGCAGCCGGGTGACCATCGGACCGTCCAGGGTCTTGCCTTCGGCCAGCATGTCGATCATCTGACCGCCGGCCATGCCGTGGCCGCCGACCGCCGTACCCAGGGCCATCACCAGTTCACACCGCGCATGCGGGTCGGAATGCGTATCCGGTTCCGCCAGGATCTCGAACGCGCGGGCCTGCAGGGCGTCACCGGCCAGGATGGCGGTCGCCTCATCGAAGGCCTTGTGCGTGCTGGGTTTGCCACGGCGCAAATCGTCATCGTCCATCGCCGGAAGGTCGTCATGCACCAGCGAATACGCATGAAGCATCTCGATGGATGCCGCGACTCGCGCCGAGCAGGCCTCGGCCACGGAAAACAGTGCCGCTGTTTCCATTGCCAGGAAGGCGCGCAAGCGTTTGCCACCGCCCAAGGTGGCATAGCGCATGGCATCGATCAGGCGGCCTTCGGCAGCCTCGGTGGGGGGCAGAAGCGCGTCGAGTGCGGCCTCCACCACGCCAGCGACCCGTGCCATCGCCGCCGGTAGATCCTCGCGTTCTTCGTTACCGTCCGCTGTCACGCTACGCCCCGCTTCTATCGTCTCGCCAGCCCGAGCCTGGGTCCGGGCAAACCGCATCCTGGCCTGGTCGGCCCACGGCCTTGGGTCGAGTCGACTCGGCGTAATTCCGCGGTCCGTTAAGGCGCAATCGCCACGCCGTTACCATGCCAGGCTCCGTCGCGCAGGGGCTTCCCGCTCACTCCCGCGCCGTGTGTTGTACGATTGCCACATAGCGGCGAATCGCCTTCCGGCGTTGCGGCCGGTCGTGCAACCTGTCATATCCTGACCGCTCCGGTCCAGTATTCACACCAGCCTTCCGACCCTTTCGGTCCTGCCCGACATGGAGAGTACCCGCATGATTCGTGTCGTCCTCGCCCAGCCCCGCGGGTTCTGCGCCGGCGTGGAGCGAGCCATTGAGATCGTCGAACGCGCCCTGAAGAAATACGGTCCGCCGATCTATGTCCGTCATGAGATCGTGCATAACCGCCATGTGGTGGAGAACCTGCGCCAGCGCGGCGCGGTCTTCGTCGATGAACTCCACGAGATTCCCCCGGGTGCAATGACCGTCTTTTCGGCGCACGGCGTCGCCAAGCGGGTGGAAGAAGCCGCCGCCGAACGCGGCCTGCCGGTGATCGATGCCACCTGCCCGCTGGTCGCCAAGGTCCATAACGAAGGCCGCCGCTATGCGCGCCAGGGCCGGGAAATCGTGCTGGTCGGCCATGCCGGGCACGCAGAGGTCGAAGGCACGATTGGCCAGGTACCGGCCAAGGTGCATCTGGTGCAGACCGTCGCCGATGTCGCGACCTTGGACGTCGCCGATCCGGACAAGTTGGCTTACATTACCCAGACCACATTGTCGGTCGACGACACGCGCCACATCATCGCTGCCCTGCAAGCCCGCTTCCCCACGATTGTCGGCCCGGATGTGCGCGATATCTGCTATGCGACGCAGAATCGCCAACACGCCGTGCGGGAATTGGCGGCCGCGGTCGACATGATCCTGGTCGTGGGGTCGCGCAATTCCTCGAACTCCAACCGCCTGCGCGAAATTGGGGAGGAATTGGGCAAACCCGCTTTTCTGATCGACGACGCGGCGGCTTTGCAGCCGGAATGGTTCCAGGGGATTGGCAGCGTGGGCGTCACCGCCGGCGCATCCGCCCCGGAAACCCTGGTGCAGGGCGTGCTGGACGGGCTACGCCAATTCGGTGAGATCGAGATTTCCACCCTGGATGGGGTGGCCGAGGACGTGCGGTTCCGCTTCCCCGCGGAACTCGCGGACGCTTAAGGAAACCTTGCAACCATGACCGTGCCGTTGAACCAGGTCCTCCGCGTCGGAGCCTATGTCGTCAAGCAACACCTGCTCGGCCGCAAGCGCTACCCGCTGGTGCTGATGCTGGAGCCGTTGTTCCGCTGCAACCTGGCCTGCGCCGGCTGCGGCAAGATCGACTATCCGCCGGAAATCCTGAACCAACGCCTCTCAGTCGCGGAGTGCATGGAGGCGATCGACGAATGCGGCGCCCCCGTGGTGGTGATCGCCGGCGGGGAGCCTCTGCTGCATCGGGAGATCGACCAGATCGTCCAGGGCGCCATCGAGCGGAAGAAGTTCGTGATCGTGTGCACGAACGCCCTGCTGCTCGAAAAGAAGATGGACCTGTTCAAGCCGAGCAAATGGTTTTCGTGGTCGGTTCATTTGGACGGGGGGCGGGAGGAGCATGATATCTCCGTCTGCCAGACCGGCGTGTATGACCGCGCAGTGGCGGCGATCGCTGAGTCTAAGCGCCGGGGGTTCCGAACGATCATCAACGCGACCCTGTTCAACAATTCCCAGCCCGAGAAGGTCGCCGCCTTCTTCGATGACGTGATGGCGATGGGCGTGGACGGGATTTCGGTGTCTCCCGGCTATGCGTACGAGCGGGCGCCGGACCAGCAGCACTTCCTGAACCGGAAGATGACCAAGGACCTGTTCCGCGGCATTTTCAGCCGGGAGGGCAAGGGCGCGTGGAAGGGCAAATGGTCCTTCAACCAGTCGTCGATGTTCCTGGACTTCCTGGCCGGCAACCAGACGTTCCATTGCACGCCATGGGGCAACCCGTGCCGCACCTATTTCGGCTGGCAGCGTCCCTGCTACCTGCTGGGAGAGGGCTACGCGAAGTCGTTCAAGGAATTGATGGAGACCACGGACTGGGACAAGTACGGCGTCGGCAACTACGAGAAATGCGCCGACTGCATGGTCCATTGCGGCTTCGAGGCAACCGCCGTGAAGGAGACCGTGAACAAGCCCTGGCGCGCCCTGGCGCAGGTCATGCGTGGTATCCGCACGGAGGGGCCAATGGCGCCGGACATCCCCCTGGACAAGCAACGCCCGGCGGAATTCGTCTACAGCCAGCATGTTGAGCAGGCGTTGACCCGGATCAGGGCCAAGAAGGCGCCCGTCGAGGACATGGCTGACGCGGCGGATTGATTTGCGGCGTGCCGCGGCTTCGGGTGGGGTTGCGCCGATCCATACGATCGGGCTGAGTAATGGCCCGTTACCGACAATCGGCTTTCAATCATGGCGCAGACGGAGAACGAACGGGACGCCTGGCCGCCAGCGGATCCGGCCGCCATCACACGGCCACCACCGAGACGGCCGCGCCGCGGCCTGATCCTGTGTATTGCGGCGGGTGCGGGCCTGAAGGCCATGGGCTCTGTCGTGGTCAGGGTGACGACCGGCGTGATCGCGGGGCTGTCCAGCCTGTTTGCGTTTCTTCTCAGCGGCGCCGCCGTTTGTGCGTTGGGGTTCTCCGGTTGGTTGCTGTTTGCGGCCGTCAACCAAGACACGCTGACCATCTCGCCGTTTTCCGTGCCAAATGCCTGGGCGGAGAAAGGCTATAGCGGCCTCGTGGTCGCCGAACGCATCCGCGATGCCATGCAGCGGATTGTCTTGGAGGCGGAACCCGATCCGGAAGACGCTGGGACAAGCGTCACAACGCAGGAGAATGGCTCTCTCGTTCCGGTCATGCGGCCCCTGACTGTCGGGTTGAAAACCGAAATCCCCAACATCACCGTGCCGACCATCGGCCTGTCGCTGGAAACCGTCGTGGCTGCGGTGCGCACCCACCTCCGTATCGGGCGTGCTCGGCTTGTGACCGGCGATCTGGCAGATTCCAGGGGCGATCTGTCCATCCGGGTTCGCATGGATGGACAGATGGTGTTGGCCAGCGACGGCGGTCTCGCCCGGATGGATCCTGAACACCTGATCGAGCGAGCCGCGCATGCGCTGGTCGAATCGACCAATCCCTATATTCTCGCCGTGATTGCCCATCGCAAGAACGAAATTCGCGGCTTTGAGATGGCCGAATCCATCATCAGCCGGCTTCCGCCGAACGACGACAATGTCGTGCTGGCCCATATCCTTCAGGGTGTCATTCACCTGAGCCGGGAGGAGTTCGAGCAGGCCGAACGGAAGTTTCGGCCGTTGGCGAAGCTGAGCGGACAGAGCGCAACCCCCCGGAATGTCCGCACGCTTCAGGCCTCGGTCAACCTGGGCCTCGTGCTAGGGCGGATGGAAAGATACGAGGACGCTATTGCACTCTATGATGGTCTGGACGAATTGTTCGGGACCTCTACTGATCCGGGCATCCGAGTCCTCGTCGCACGTGCCCTTGTTGACAAGGGATATGGCCTTATCGAGCTCGGCCGCGGAACGGAGGCAGTCGCAGTTTATGACCGGGTGGATCGGGTGTTCGGGTCCCAGGAGATCCCTGCGATGCAGGCCATTGTCGCGGATGCCATTTTTGGCCGGGCCTTGGCGTTAGATGACCTAGGCGAATTGCGAACGGCGATTGCCGGCTACGAAGCATTGGTACAGCGCTTCGGTACCTCCAACCACGTGACCTTGCGGAAGTTTGTGTCCTGGGCCCTGTTCAACAAGGGTGTTGGGCTCAGCGCGCTTAACCAACAGGAGGAGGCTATCGCGGCGTACGACGCCCTAATCGCCCGGTTCGGCTCCGCTCCCGAACCCGTTTTGCGCGAATCGGTCGCCATGGCGCTGTTCGCCCAGGGAGTTAGTCGCGGCGCGCTCAACCAAGAAGAGGAAGCAATAGCGGCGTACGACGCTCTTATTAACCGGTTTGAGGCCGCTCCCGAACCCGCGTTGCGCGAACTGGTCGCCAGGGCGCTGCTCAACAAGGGAGTTAGTCTAGGCGCGCCCAATCAAGAAGAGGCGGCGATTGCGGCGTTCGACGTCCTGATTGCCCGCTTCGACACAGCCCCCGAACCCGCCTTGCGTGAACTGGTCGCCAGGGCGCTGTTCAACAAGGGAGTTAGTCTCGGCGCGTCCAAGCGCGAAGAGAAGGCAATCGCGGTGTATGATGCCCTGATCGCCCGTATCGGCACCGCCCGCGAACCCGCCTTACGCGAACTGGTCGCCAAGGCCCTGGTCAACAAGGAAACTGAGCTCGGCGCGCTCGGCCGAAACGCGGAGGCGATCGCGGTCTCGGACGACGTGATCGCCCGCTTCGGCACCGCCACCAAACGGATTTTGCGGAGGATGGTTGCCCGGGCGCTGTTCATCAAGGGGGTCAGGCTCACCGCGCTCGAACGAAGCACGGAGGCGGTGGCGGCTTACGACGAACTGATCTCCCGGTATGGCGATGCCACGGAACCCGTTTTGCGCAGAGGGGTCGCCAAGGCGTTATTCAACAAAGGGGGCAGGCTTGGCGCGCTCGGCCGTGGCGTGGAGGAGATCGCGACCTACGACGTCCTGATCGCTCGTTTCGGCGATGCGCTCGAACCTGCCTTGCGCGAGCCGGTCGCCGAGGCAATGGTCAGCAAGGGTCTCATGCTCGGCGCGCTCGATCGGGGCGAGGAAGCGATCGCGATCTATGACGAGGTGATCGCCCGCTTCGGCACTGCCCAGGACGGGGTGCTTGCGCAAATCGTCACCCGTGCCGTGCCCGCCAGTTAAAGGAACAGGCGCCGTCGCCGCGATAGCGATCTGTTTTGCGCCACCGGGAGACTGAGTTCCATTTGGGTCGCCTCTGCGCGTAACCACCCCTTGACCCTACCCTCAACCCCTCCAATCGTCGCCGCAACCTTGACCGCCGCCCCCCACCATGACAATCCGAAGAGAGACGGCCGCGTGCGGCCCGCTCGGAATGCGCCGCATGGCGGGAGGAACCAAACCATGACCGACAGCCTGTTCTCGGGCCTCAAAGTCGTCGATTGCGCAAGCTGGATCGCCGGACCGGCGGCAGCTACCATGATGTCCGACTTTGGCGCCGACGTGATCAAGATCGAGCCACCCGACGTGGGCGATCCCTGGCGTAGCCGCGGCCCGATCCCGGGCAAGGACCTCGACTATTATTGGCAGCTTACCTCGCGCAACAAGCGCAGCCTGGCGATCGACCTGAAGCACCCCGACGGCATCGGCGCGTTGCACAGGCTGATCGCCTCGGCGGATGTGTTCGTTACCAATTTCCCGCTGCCCGTGCGCGACCGCCTGAAACTGTCGGCCGCGTATCTGACCGCCCTGAACCCGCGCCTGATCTACGCCTCCTTCACCGCCTATGGAGAGGAAGGGGAGGAAGCCGCGAAGACCGGCTTCGACTCGACCGCCTATTGGGCGAGGACCGGGCTGATGGACCAGGTGCGGGCCGAACCGACGACGCCCCCGGCGCGCTCCATGCCCGGCATGGGGGATCATCCCAGCGCCACCGGCATGTATGCCGCGATCGTCACCGCGCTGTATCGGCGGGAGAAGACCGGCAAAGGTGGCGTCGTGAAGTCCTCCTTGCTGCAGAACGGCCTCTGGGCCAATGCCTGCGCCGTGCAGACCCGCCTGTTCGGCGAACATGTCGGCCATCGCCCGCTGCGGGAGGACGCGCCCAACGCGCTCGCCAACCACTACCAGACCCGCGATGGCCGCTGGTTCATCATGGCTTTGTATAACGAGCAACGGCAGTTGCGCGGCTTCCTGACCGCGATCGGCCGTCCGGAGCTGACCGACGACCCCCGCTTTGCCACCGATGCTGCCCGAAAGCAGAATGCTCGCCTGTTGACCACGGTGCTCGATGAGGTGTTCGGCACCCGAGACCTCGCCGAATGGCGCACGGTGCTGGACGGTGTCGGCGTGACCTTCGGCATTGTCGGGACGGTCGATGAGGCCCTGGACGACGCCCAGATGCAAGCCTGTGGCGCTCTGGTGCCGTTCGCCGATGGCAAGGGCCTGACGATCTCCGCGCCGTTCCATATCGAAGGGGAGGAGAAAATCCCGCCGCGGCGCGCCCCCGGCCTGGGCCAGCACAACGACGCGGTCATGGCCGAGGCGGGCTATTCTTCCGACGAGATCGGACGGATGCGGGCACAGGGCATTCTCCCCTGACCTGCCCGACCGGCACGAACCGTCAGAATCCGGCTTCTCAGCCTGGGCCATGACAGGCTGGCTCAGGCTGATCCGCGGTCGCTCGGCACCGTGGGATTCAACGCATGCAGGACCGGTTGCTGACCACGACGAGCCACCAGGACGTGGCCGGGCGGCACCGGCAACCAGGCCTCCCGCCGGTTGTCGATCGGCTCCGACACGATGATCGTGCCGGCCGGCCCGCTTCCGTAATACAAGGTTGCAGGCGCCTGGTCGCTGGCCCATCGAAACGCCCAGATCGTCTCGCCGTCGGTCAGAGCCGAGGTCAGGCGCAGCGGCGCGCCGATGTTTGCCCGGTCCATTTCCCGCAGGATCAGGCCGAGTGTGGCCTCGATGGCGCCGACCGGATCGGTCTCCAGCCCTTGTGCCATCGCGATCAGGAACAGCGCCTCGGTATCGGTCGTGCCGACCCGAGCGGAATAGAGCCTGTCCGGGATACGGATCTCCAGCCGCCGGCGGATGGCATGGTAGCCGCCGACCTGACCGTTATGCATGAACATATACCGCCCGACCGCGAAGGGATGGCAGTTCGCCCGCATGGTAGACGTCCCGGTCGCGGCCCGCACATGCGCGAAGAACAGGCGCGAGCGAACCTGGGCGCAGAGCGAGAGCAGGTTTTCGTCCGACCAGGCCGGATGCACCTCTCGATACAGGCCGGGACGGTCGCGTTCCCCATACCAGCCGATGCCGAACCCGTCGCCGTTGGTCTCGCTGCGGCTCTCCGTCGCGCGGATCGCCTGCTTGATCAGCGAATGGCTGGGTGAGGTAATGAGCTCCTCCAGCAGGATCGGTTCCCCGTGATAGGCGATAAAGCGGCACATCGTGATGGCTCTGCCATGCTCCCTGGCTGCGGCCGGGACAGCATGAGCCGATTGTGTCACCGTGCGGTTAACGCTGGCGGATGGTGCCATGGGATGAATGGGTGATGGTTCGTGCGGCCATGATCGTGCTGGCGGGCGCGGTGACGTTGGGACTGGGTTTGGGGCTATGGCATTTGAGGGAACCTGGCCACCGCTCGGCCTGGCTGAATTGGGTTGGCATCGTGCATGGCGGTCTGGGTGCGGTGGCACTGGGGCTGCTGGTGCTGGCGGTGCAAGGGCCGCCGCGAGGGGTCGCGACCGGCACCGACCTGTTTGGCTTGGTGGCAGCGATCCTGCTTGGCGTTGCGCTTCTGGTCGGATTGACGCTTCCGTTCGTGGCGCGCCGGCGAGCGGTGCTGTCCGGCACCGTCATGGCGGTGCATGCCGGCATTGCGATCACCGGCACGACTATCGTTCTGGCGTGGGCAGCGTTCGACTGATGGCGAGGCCGGTCGGCGCCTGCGATACCCAGGGCAATCGGGTGAAGGAAAGCCCCAGGGCTCCGCCCCGGACCCCGCGATGGGGCGTTGCCCCCTCGACCCCCACCAAGGCTGGGCCTTGGATGCCATTTATTGGGTCAGGGACGAAAGGGGGCCGACACGGATGCTGAAACGCCACGGTTGGCCCCCTTTCGTCCCTGACCCAACCGATCGCGGTCCAGGGGCCGCGCCCCTGGTGGGTTCGAAGGGCAAAGCCCTCGCGGGGTTTGGGGCAGCGCCCCAAGGCCAACTTTCCATCTCCCGATTACCCCGAGGGGGAACCCGCCGAACCTGGAGATCCATCCCGTGCGACGTTCGCTGCTGCTGACCGCCTGGCTGATCCTCGCCTACGCCTTCCTGTATGCGCCGATCGCGTTCCTTGTCGTGTTCAGCTTCAACGATTCCCGCCTGATTACGAGTTGGACCGGCTTCTCCACGCGATGGTACGCAGCACTTGCCGCGAATGACGCGCTGTTGGAGGCGGCGCTGCTGTCGCTGCGCATCGCTGCGGTGTCGGCCACCATTGCCACCGTGATCGGATCGGCGGCGGGATACGCGCTCGCCCGCTTCGGCCGATTCCGCGCTCGCCTGCTGTTCGAGGGCGCCATCGCCGCGCCTCTGGTCCTGCCAGAGGTCATCACCGGCCTGTCCCTGTTGCTGCTGTTCGTGGCGCTGGAGGGACTGACCGGTTGGCCGCCCGGGCGGGGCGCTGGAACGGTCACCTTGGCGCATGCCGCCGTCTCGGTTGCCTATGTCACGGTGGTGGTGCGCGCGCGCCTGGCCGAGTCCGGGTTGGCGCTGGAGGAAGCAGCCGCGGATCTGTATGCGCCGCCCTGGAAAGTTTTCGCGCTGATCACCTTGCCGCTGCTTGTCCCGGCTTTGGTGTCGGGTTGGCTGCTGGCCTTTACCCTGTCGATGGACGACGTGGTGGTGGCGAGTTTCACCTCCGGTCCCGGGGCCTCGACCCTGCCGATGGTGGTGTTCTCCGCCACAAGGATGGGGGTCACGCCTGAGCTTTATGCCCTGGCGACGGTGATCGCCGCCTCGGTGGCCATCATGCTGGTCCTGGTGGTGGCGGCGAAATTCCTCACCGCGCGCCGACGCACCTGACCGGGGCGCGGTCCCGAGCCGTCCTCCTGGGTGGCGGCGCCGAATTGGACGTCTCATACCAGCCGCCAGAAAGCCATACTCATCGCGGGATCATCAAGCCGCTGAAAACGCAGAAAACCTTCGGGCTATGATGAGTCGATGTTTCTGGCGGTTGGTATCAGGTGTGGCGGCCTCAGGTAGCCGTCCCAAGGCGCCCCCCGGAGGTTGACCCCGTTTGGGGGCGGCCCAGGATGTCGAAGCGTTCTCTCATCCAAGCAAGCCGCGCTTGGCCAGGTTGCGCATCAGCGCCGCAGTTCCGAAAGTCCAGGGCTCACACTGATCGGTCGGCCGCATCCGGTTGACCAGCCGCCCGAGTTTCGGGGCCGCGATCGTCACAATATCACCGGTTTTGTGGGTGAAACCCTGGCCAGGCGCGCCGCGGTCCTGCACCGGCGCGAACATCGTGCCGAGGAACAGCACTGCGCCATCCGGAAAACGATGATGCACGTTCACCATCTGCGCCACCAGATCGGCCGGATCGCGGCTGATCTTCGCGATCGATGAATGTCCATCCAGTACGAACCCATCCTCGCCCTCGACCTTCAGGCTTACGGTCGTGGACCGGATATCGTCCAGCGAGAATGCAGCATCGAAGAAGCGGATGAACGGGCCGATGGCGCAGGATGCGTTGTTGTCCTTGGCCTTGCCCAACAGCAGCGCCGACCGCCCCTCCAAATCGCGCAAATTGACGTCGTTGCCGAGGGTCGCGCCGATGATTTGGCCGGTGGAGGCGACGACCAGCACGACCTCGGGCTCGGGGTTGTTCCAGGACGAGGCGGGATGGATTCCGGCATCCGCGCCGGTCCCGATTGCGGCCATGGGCTGGGATTTGGTGAAAATCTCGGCGTCAGGGCCGATCCCGACCTCCAGATACTGGCTCCAGGCGCCTTGCTGGATCAGCACCTCTTTCAGGCGAGCCGCTTCTGGGGAGCCGGGTTTCAGGCGAGCGAGGTCGTCACCGACCAGCATCGTGACCTCGGCCCGGATCGCGGCGGCGGCGTTCAGGTCGCCGCGGGCGCGTTCCTCGATCACGCGTTCCAGCATGGAGATGGCGAAGGTGACGCCGGCGGCCTTGATGGCTTGCAGGTCGATCGGCGCCAGCAGCCAGGGTTTCCCCGTGTCGCAGGTATCGGTCGGGGTGTTGGCAAGGATGGCGTCGATCGGGCCGAGAGCTTGCCCTACGGCCGCGTTCAGGGCGGCAGCGGGGTCCGGCATTTCGCACAGGTCGCGCATCGTGGGGAAGGCGCGGGTGATGTCGATCGCCTGGCTGTCGCGGATCGCGATGACGGATGGGCCGGGTAGATCGGGCCGCCATATCCGCCCGGCGAGGGTGGCTCCGGCGGCGTCCTGGGGCAATGCCGGGTGCAGGGCCTGCGAAAATCCGGTCATGGCGGCTCCTCCTGATTGGGATTCCGGCTTCGGGCGCGCGATGGATTAGCGGACCAGTGGAATCAGCGCTACATTAACGGGGCAACGGCCAAATTGTTGCCAGGAATAAGTTGCCAGAAATAAGAGGAGTCACGGGTCATGAAGCGGTTGTTCGGCGGCGGCCAGGAAGCAGTGGCCGAGGTTTTCCCGGTCCAGCATAGCGAGGAGGAGTGGCGCCAGAAGCTGGATCCGGCGCAGTTCCACGTGCTGCGCAAGCACGGCACGGAGCGGGCGGGGACCAGCCCGTTGAACCAGGAGAAGCGCGCCGGCACGTTCGTATGCGCCGGATGTGGCCAGGATCTGTTCGTTGCCTCGACGAAGTTCGAGAGCGGCACGGGCTGGCCGAGCTTTTGGGAGCCCATAGAGGGGGCGGTGGGAACGACGGAGGATCGGAGCTTCTTCATGACGCGCGTTGAGGTCCATTGCAGTGGCTGCGGCGGGCATCTGGGGCATGTGTTCCCGGATGGGCCTCGGCCGACCGGTCAACGCTATTGCATGAACGGCGTGGCGATGGGTTTCCGCGCGGAAGATTGATCCGCGGCGCCCCAAGGGAAGGGTACTGGGGAACCGTGCCGGGGGAGGAGAGCGCGGTTGCTTCGGCCGTGGCTTGACCGGCACGCCAAGACCTTGTCGGCTCTCACGCCAACCGAAACCCAGGCGAGCGGTAGCTCAGCCACGCCTGTCTATGGACGCGGTGGAGCCCCCTACCGGCGCCGGCCTGTCCCACCGTTCCGTCCCCATGTCCACCGACACGATCCGGTCGTTCGGCAAGGCACCAGAGGCCAGTCTTCGGTCGATCGTTACTGTCAGACCGAAACCTTGCGGCATGGAAACCAGTTCGGTGGCTTCCATGCACGGGTCCGGTCAGGGTCCGTCATCGACGCGGGTTACTACCCCCGCCGCCACCAGCCACGCTTCTTCTCCACGGGGGGCGCGTCCTCGCTGCCGATCACGATCGGCTTGATCAGCGGCGCGGTATCGTTCGCGGCGACCGGGGCCGGTTCAGCCGGCGTCGCGACCGCGCTAACCCCCGCGGCTTCGGTCACCATCACATCCCGCGCCGGTGCCTCTGTGGCCGAAGTCACCGAGGCGGCAACCGGTGCGACCTCCGGTTCCGCCACCGCGGGCGACGCGGCCACCGGTCCTGCCGCGATTGGGGGCGGTTGGGCAGGCGCCACCCCCTCAACGACCGCCGGCGCCATCGGTTCGGCGACCGTCACGGCCGGGGACTCGACGGCCGCCGCGGTCGCCTTGGTCACAGAGCCGGCGGAGACCGCCTCTGGGATTGCCGACGGTGCTTCCAGTTCGACCAGCGAGTCCGATGTCGGGTGGCTGGTCGGCACGACCTCCGGCACGCTCTCCGTCTCGGGTGCGAGACCCACGACGGATGACGGTGCCTCCAACTCCACCAGCGAGTCCGCGACCGGATGTGCCACTAGCGCCCCCGGCTCCGTGCCAATCGGCTCCGCGGCAACCGGCCCTGCTGCAACCGGCCCTGCTGCAACCGGACTCGCGGCCACGGGTTCCGGGACCAGCGTGCTGGCCGGGATCGGACGGCCGCTTTCGGCGGCGCGTTCCACCTGGTCGATCACGTCGAAGATATCGAAGGCCTGGCTGCCGAACGGATTGGCCGGAGTTGGTCCGGTATAGACCGGCAACAGGTCGGGCTGTTCGGCGCCGGGCAAGCCGAGCGGGGAGATCTCGCCATCGGGCTCGCGGCGGCGGCGGCGTCCGCCGCGTCGGCCACGGCGGCGGTTGCGGGCTTCTTCCTCGGTTTCGGCGGTTTCTTCGATGGCCCCTGGTTCGGCGGCCCCCGATTCGGTCCCAGCAGCTTCGGGCGCACCGGCTTCAGTGGCGCTCGGCTCGGTTAGGATCGCCTCGGTTAGGATCGCCCCGGTTGGGATCGCCCCGGTTGGAATCGCTTCCGCCGGACCCGCATCGGCGGCGGTCACGATCGTTTCCGCGTCCGTCACACTGCCCGCGGCAGGTTGGAGCGCGTCGTCGGCATCGTCGGACGCCGCGACGGCTTCGCCCGCGTCCCCATTGTAATCCTCGGTACCGCTCGGCATGTCCTCCCGCCGTCCGCGCCGCCGGCGACGACGCTTGCGCCGGCGTTCGGCTTCCTCGGCCTCACCCTTGGCGGTCCGGGGTTCCTCGGTCTGTTCCCCGGCCGGTTCCGCGGTTGCGGGTTCCCGTGGGGCCGGTTCGTCGCGCGCGTCCGGGACGTCCTCGACGATGTCCTCGTCCTCGACGTAATCGGGTTCGGCCTCCTCAGCCTCCACGAACGAGGCAGAGAACGCGGTCGGTGGCGGCAGGTCCTGGGTGATCGCCGGCGGCAGATCGGACAGGGTCTGGGCACGCAGTCGCTCGATGCGGAACTGAGACGCCAGTTGCGTGTCGTCGGCGGCGATGATCACGCGCATGGCATAGCGCTGCTCGATCTCGCGCAGGCGGTCGCGCTTGTGGTTCAGCAGATACAGCGCGGCGGGCGTCGCGACATGCACAATGATCTCGGCGGCGCGTCGCTTGCTGCCTTCGTCCTCGATTCCGCGCAGGATGTGGACGGCCGAACTTTCGGTGCCGCGCACGAGGCCGGTGCCGGCGCAATGGGGGCAGGCGACGAAGCTGGTCTCGGACAGGGACGGACGCAGGCGCTGCCGGCTCATTTCCAGCAGGCCGAAATGGCTGATATGGCCGACCTGGATGCGGGCGCGGTCGTCCTTCAGCGCTTCCTTCAACCGTCGCTCGACCATCGCGTTGTGGCGCTTCGACTCCATGTCGATGAAGTCGATGACGATCAGCCCGGCCAGATCGCGCAGCCGCAACTGGCGCGCGACCTCATCGGCCGCTTCCAGGTTGGTGCGAAGGGCGGTTTCCTCGATATTGCGTTCGCGGGTGGACCGGCCGGAGTTGACGTCGATGGCGACCAGCGCCTCGGCCTGGTTGATCACCAGATAGCCGCCGGAACGCAACTGCACGGTCGGCATCAGCATGGCGTCGAGCTGGGCTTCGACCTGATGGCGTGCGAACAGCGGCTGCTGGCCGCCGCCCGGTGCGCTGTCGCGCCAGAGTTGCACCTTCTTGGCGTGCGACGGCATCAGCATGCGCATGAAGTCGTGCGCGGCGCGCCAGCCTTCCTCCCCATCCACCACGATTTCGTCGATGTCGCGGGAGTAGACGTCACGGATCACCCGCTTGATCAGGCTGGCCTCTTCATAGATCAGGGCCGGCGCGACCGATTTCATCGTGTGTTCGCGGATGTCGTCCCAGAGCCGCAACAGATACTCGCAATCGCGCTTGATCTCGGGCTTTGGGCGCGCGGCGCCGGCGGTGCGAATGATCAGGCCCATGCCGCGGGGCAGATCCAGTTCGGTAGTGATTTCCTTCAGCCGGCGGCGATCGGCGGCGGAGGTGATTTTCCGGGAAATCCCGCCGCCGCGGGGCGAGTTCGGCATCAGCACGCCAAACCGGCCGGCGAGCGACAGATAGGTGGTCAGGGCGGCGCCCTTCGTCCCACGTTCTTCCTTCACCACCTGAACCAGCAGGATCTGCCGGCGGCGGATGACTTCCTGGATCTTGTAGTTGCGCATGAAGCGCGGCGGCATGCGGCGTTCGCGCTGCTCGTCTGGGCTGTCCTGGTCGCCGCCCAGCGAGTCGGGCGGGGGGGAGTCGGACATGCCGTCGGCCGAGCCGTCGTCATCGCCGTAGTCGCCCTGATCGGCGGCTTCGTCGTCCGACTCGGTCCGATATTGTGTTTCGACGGCGGCCAGGCGGGGCGGCGCGGCGGCCAGCGCCGGGGCGAGATCGGCGGTTCTCGCCGGGGCGAGCAGGGCCGGTCGCGCGGCGAGCGCCCAAGCGGGAGCAGACTCCGCAGGGCCAGACTCCTCAGATGCAGACCCGGGGGCGGGTTCGCCGGCAGTCTCCGGCACAAAGCCCCGCCCGGGCGCGAAGTCAGGTTCGGCTTCGGCCGTGGCGGCCAGGGCGGGCGTTTCGGCCAGCGCCCAGGCGGATGGGGGAGGGGGCGGGGCGAGCAGTGCGGGCAATCCGGCCTGGGCCCAGGCCGGTGTGGGTTCGGGGGGCGGTTCGCCGACGGGCTCAGTGTCCCAGAACGGCGTGTCCTGTACCAGAGCGGGCGGTTGCGCGGCGGAAGCGGTACTTTGCAGCGCGATTTCGAGGTCTTCTTCCTCTTCCTCCAACCGTGCCTCTTCGGCCGCCATTTCGATCAGGCGTTGGCGGTCGGCGACGGGGATCTGATAGTAGTCGGGGTGGATTTCGCTGAAGGCCAGGAAACCGTGCCGGTTCCCCCCATACTCCACGAAGGCGGCCTGGAGGCTCGGCTCCACGCGGACGACCTTGGCGAGGTAGATATTGCCCTTCAGATGCCGCTTGGTGGCGGTCTCAACGTCGAAATCCTCTAGCCGGTTACCATCCAGCACCACGACGCGGGTTTCTTCCGCGTGCGTGGCATCGATCAGCATGCGCTTCGTCATATAGTCCTGAACTCCGGTATGCCGCGCTGGTGCCGGAGACGACCCTGGTCAGGGCGCGGTCCGGACGGCGGCAGAAAAGGCTTGCGGTAAGGGGCACACGGGTCAGGTCAGGAGCGCGATGCGGATCGAGACACGCTCTTGCGAAGCCATCCGCGGATAATCCGGCACAACCATCTGCGATGATGGAATGCGATACCGGTGCGGACAGGCGTTGCACGATGTGTCTCATCAGTCCCTGGCGAGCGAGTGGTGCGTTCCGTGGCGGAACGCGGCCCCTGCGTGAAGTCGGTTGCCTGCCATCCGTCGAGATAGGTCCGACGGGCGGCCTCGGCGCGCCTTCGAACCGTGGGAGGCGGGCGCGACGCGAGCGGCGATGCGGCCGAGGCGATACGGACCCTCCCGTTTTCTCACCGCGGTCATGCCACCGGGGAGACTTGCCCTTCAGGCATCCGTCCTGACGGGTCAAGGGGTCACGCAGTCGCCGGATCAGGCCAGGAGGCGCCAAATTTCGGCTGCCTCCGGTTGCACCACCGGAGCGAGCGGACCATGGAGCAATCCGAACCGCATCGCAAGCAAGATATGTCGGTTGCACCGGATGGAGCGGGAACGGCACGTGGCGGGCGGTGGGGTCGCGCACCATAAATCGGTCATAATCAATAAGAAGGCTGCATTCTTGAACCTGGTATGTTAAGCAGCGCTCATGTCCGTCACCGCCCCCCTGACGCGTCGCCTGCTACTGGGCCGCTTTGGCACCGGCAGTGTCGTTCTTGGGACCTTGCTGCTGCCCGTCGGCAGCCTGGCGGCGCCGGCACCAACCGGTGCACATCGGGGCCGCGCACGTCCACCGGCGCCGTCCGCCAAGGCGCCGCTGGTGATGCTGGACCCCGGGCACGGCGGCAAGGACCCGGGCGCGATCGGTGTGACCGGCACCTATGAGAAGATCGTCACCCTCGCTGCCGCGCTGGAACTGAAGCGGCAGTTGGAAGCCGAGGGACGGTATCGCGTCGAACTCACCCGCAGCCGGGACACGTTCATCGCTCTGGACGATCGGGTCGGACGCGCCCAGTCGCGCGGGGCGGCGTTATTTGTGTCGATGCATGCGGATGCGCTGACCGATCACTCGGTGCGTGGCGCGTCGGTCTATACCTTGGGGACCACCGCCTCGGACGCCCAGACGGCGGCTTTGGCGCGGCGGGAGAACAGTGCGGATCGGTTCAGCGGCCGGGAATGGCGGGACATGACGCCGGAGGTGGCGCGGATCCTGTCGAGCCTGGTGCGGCGGGAGACGCGGGTGGGCTCGGTGCGGATCGCGAAGACATTGGTCGGCAGTCTGGATCGCGACCTGCCGATGCTGCCGAACCCGGATCGGCATGCCAGTTTCGCGGTGCTGAAGGCCGCGGATATCCCCAGCGTGCTGGTGGAGATGGGGTTCATGTCCAACCCGAAGGACGAAGCCGCGTTGCGCCGCGTGGATCACCGGCGCTTGGTTGCGGGGGCGATGAAGCGGGCAATCGATACGTATTTCAGTGCAACGACGCGCGCCGGGGCGGATACGGACGGGGGACGGTCGGCGGGGTGAGGCGGGGAAATCCGACCGCGGATCGTCCAGACAACGCCAGGTCCTGGCAACCGGGTGTCAAGCGATTCGGACCGTTCGAATGCCATGTGCATTGTCGGCGCTTCGGTCGGGTTGGCCTGCTCCCGGTATGGTCGAATGGTCATACCGGCCGGCCGAAACATTAATACCAGCCCGCATGGTTCTCGACTCATCCCCTGATACCCCAATCCGGTGACGTGCTGGCCAACCAGCGACTGGACGAAGGTCAATGTCTATGAGGGTTGGTATAAGGCGTCGAGAGACGGTCGTCAGGCTGGGTATCTCTTTGATTTAGCGCGCAGCAGGCCGCACCAACGCGCCCACCAGTCGACGATAAGGCGGGCCGGTATCAGACGGAGAGGTCTCCCACCCAGACCATAAGCTTGGCCAACCCGGGGTCGCCTGACATCCGCCGGATCAATCTCTCATCTGCCGTTACCAAGGGCATGGCGCGTTGCTCCGCGAGAGCCACATAGAGGGCATCATGGACCGTCACCGTGCGAGCAACCGCGATCCGGAATGCGCGCGGCATCAAGGTAGCGATCGGCGTTTCGACGATCGGCGCGCGCAGCAGAACGGTCATACGCTCCTCGGCGTCCGTCGCAGTGAGGTCGCCGTGGAAGACTTTCGACCAGAGTACGTTAACCGCTTCGGCCCGCCAATGATCCGGGGCGTGGCGCGCGTCGAACGCCAGCATCAGCGCGGCCTGCGCGCTGTAAGCCTCCTCGACCACCCATTTCGCGGCGACCGAGGCGTCCACAACGGCCTGCCTCACATGGTGGTCTTTGTGTGATCGCGGTCCCGATCCCGCCTGACGATGTCCGTGCTGTCGGTCGTCTGCGGCGGTGTCCGTGCTCGCAGGCGCGCGGAGGCTTGGGCAAAGCTTTCCGTTTCAGGCCGCAGAGCCTGTTCGAGGATGGCGCGATGCTCTGCCTCGGCGGCCCGCCCGGCACGGGCGGCCCGCTGTTTGAGAGCTTGGATAATCGCATCATCCAGGCCTCGGACGATAAGCTGCCCCATGGACCCTCTCATATGCTATCAATGGATGATAGCACAATGGATCGCGGGTTCAAAGGGCGATCTGGCGTGAAGGCGCCGCAAGTTGGGCGATCCAAAAATGCCAGCCCTGTCCCCACTGGCCCGTCCAACGCAACCCACCTCTCGCCGGATCACGCGTCAGCCCCGATCCACCACGCACCGGCCGGGAGGATCCAGATATCCCCGGCGGTCGCCCCCGTCGCATAGACGGCCGTCAATACACCTCGGCATATCGCGCGCAGAGATCGGCATCGGACAGGCCCGCGACATAACCGATCTCCGAGCGCTTGTGACGCAGATAGGCTTCCAGGAACACCGGGCCGAACCAGGATTGCACCGCCTCGCTGGTCTGCATCAGATCCAGCGCCGCACCCAGCGATGCCGGCAGGGAAGCGGCGGGTTGATCCGGGTCAGGCAGCGCCAGGCCCCGCCGGATGCCATCGGCGCCCGCGAACAGCAACGCGCCGAGGGCCATGTAGGGGCTGGCGGCGGCGTCGGCGACCCGGAACTCGATATTGAACTGGCGAGCGATCTGTTCCGGATCGGTGGCGGCAAAGACCGGGCAGATCCGCAAGGCCGCGCCACGGTCCTGGCGGACGATATCCACTGCCGTCGGGGCCCAGCGGTTGGGCGTCAGGCGCAGATAGGACACCGGTGATGGTGTGGTGATGGCGCAGATCGACGGCAGGTGATGCAGCACGCCGGCGCAGAAATGCAAGGCCGGGTTGCTCAGCCCCATCGGGTGCGACGGATCGTGAGTGCTCGGTAGGCCGGCCCGGTCCCACAGGCTGAAATGAATGTGCACGCCATTGCCGACGCC
>Ga0082335_1001837_pt1 | contig 42573 bp, 35 predicted proteins | sample Subgrocontami58m_FD_72375 | JGI IMG/M metagenome (GOLD analysis project Ga0082335, IMG submission 72375) | Subsurface groundwater microbial communities from S. Glens Falls, New York, USA - GMW37 contaminated, 5.8 m (SPADES assembly) (version 2) ...
CCATTGTGTGAAAACAAAGACCCTTTTCTACCCCAATAATCTTCTTCTGTTCAATAAGCAATGGGATGACAGCCTTACCAGAGGCGCCATATTTTGCACACACTTCTTCCATTGAAGGGGGCGTAAACCCCGCCTTTAAAAAAAGCCCTTCAATTTTATCCGCTATGCCCTTATCTTATGTTGATACCTCAATTTTAAAGTTCGCCAGAGATAATTTGTTGTCAGTGACTTTAACTGCCTTTTCATTCCTTAAGGAAGAGAGCGCTGCGGTAATTAATAAGGGGTTTATATTTTTGCCCAGAAGTGTTTTTAGATGTGTCTCATCAAGCCCCATTTTTAAAGGATCATCTTTATGAAATTCCCTTAATTCATTCAAAATCCTTTCCTTCAGAGATAAAACGTGGGTTTTATGGAAAATGACATTTTTCCCCTCTACAGAAAATTTCATTAATACGCCTTTCCTTACAAAATCTGCAATAATCTTCTCTGCAACCAAATGATGGATATTGACCTGTCTGGAAATATCATCAATGGTAAGGGCGAACGGCCGTTCGCCCCTACGGACGACATTATTTAAATAAACCTGCTCTACGATATCAGAAAGATTACCGCTGGCCAGTATCTTTAGGTTTTTCAGGGACTCTTCTTTAAAACGTTTCAATCGTGTTGTGTTGTACCCAAGAACCTTGCCTCCGCCAATGGTATAAGCCGGCGAATAAGACCGAATGATAAATCGGTCTTCTCTTTCGGTCGTAATAATATTTTCCAGTGCCCAGACCAGACTTCCTGCCTGTGCGTATCCACACGCAAACAGGTCACTGGTAAGAACTAATACGCTTCCTCGGCACACTCATGACTCTCTCCTTATTGTTTGTACCTGAAGATCTGGGTCGCGTCTTGATTCTTGAATTTTAACTAATGCGACTCTCTCTCCTTACCAATCCCCCTTCCTGAAACTTCCTCGTGAGACATGGAACGAGCCCCGCCTCGTATCCGCCTGCCCACGCTGCCACCAGCCGCTCACGTTCAATCCGTTTGTGGTGGATAACAGGGATAAATATTGACATTTTGTAAGCTTATTATTACAATGCAGCACATGAAGATAATGATGGATGCTGATTGCCTTATCAAGTTGACTAAATCTAATCTTAAGGAACTTATTTGTAATAATTTCTCCGTTATTATTCCTCAGCTTGTGAAAGAGGAAATTGTTGATAATGCGAAGGGCCACCCTGATGCTGCGGTTATACAAAAGAATCTGGAGAGAAAGTTGATTACATTACACAAACCACATTCCCCTTTTAAAAAGGGAGAAGATGCTATTTTTACGATTTTTCAGCAGGGTGATTATGACGCTATCTGTAGTGATGACAAGAGATTTATAAAAAGGTTACGCTTTTTTAATATTCCGTATATAACCCCTGCGGTATTTATTGCAATTTTATTTAAAAATGGCAAATTAACAATACCTGAGGCTATGGAAAAACTGGATTCCTTGTCACCGTTTGTCAGTGATGAAGAATACAGCGCAATTAAAGCAATTTTAGGAAGCTGGAGGAACACATGAAAACAAAGTCTATAAGAATACCAAAAGACATGATGACTGCTATAGAAATTGTGGAGAAAGAAGAAAAAATTGAAGAATCCACTGCCATGAGAAAACTTATAAGAATTGGTTTTGAGACTTATGTGGGAAATCTTTACAGACAGGGTAAAGTGACGTTGAGAGAGGCCGCCAAGCTTCTCGGTATAAATCAGATAGAAGCAATGAATCTTTTTCTTGATTCAGGGATAAAAGGAAACCTTGATGCCTCTGATGTCCTCACCTCACTGGAAAGGTTTGTTCCTCGAACTCCCCGCTGAAACGCGGAACGAACCACGCCTCCTCTCCGAATGCCCTCACTGCCACAAGCCGCTCAAATTCAATCCGTTTATTGTGGATAGCAGGGATAGATATTGAAAAGACAAAAAACTAACTTTTGGTATTCAGGGTCTTTTAGCTCGTTCCTCTACCCATTTCTTGAATGAACGCTGGCTTTCACCTGAATGTCTTCATGTCAATAAATTCTTTACGCATCGGTGTTTTATCAGCGTCCCTCCACGTCCTATTGCAGAATTTAGGTATGACTTTACCTTGCATTCCCGTTCTACAGGAGTATCCGCACATCCCCTGTTCGTTTGGTGAAATGGATGGCGTCAAAATATTCCAGCAGCGGGACTGCGTATTTACGGGAGGTTTTGGTCAAGTCCCTGAACTGCGCTACGCTGATAGGACCTTGTTTGTTAATATATTCCCTAAGGTTTTCCTTTAATTTGTCGAGTACCATTGTGTGAAAACAAAGACCCTTTTCTACCCCAATAATCTTCTTCTGTTCAATAAGCAATGGGATGACAGCCTTACCAGAGGCGCCATATTTTGCACACACTTCTTCCATTGAAGGGGGAGTAACCCCCGCCTTTAAAAAAAGCCCTTCAATCTTATCCGCAATACCCTTATCTTGTGTTGATACCTCAATTTTAAAATTCGCCAGAGATAATTTGTTGTCAGTAACTTTAACTGCCTTTTCATTCCTTAAGGAAGAGAGCGCTGCGGTAATTAATAAGAGGTTTATATTTTTGCCCAGAAGCGTTTTTAAGTGTGTTTCGTCAATCCCCATTTTTAACGGATTATCTTTATGAAATTTTCTTAATTCATTCAAAATCATTTCCTTCAGAGATAAAACGTGGGTTTTATGGAAAATGACGTTTTTCCCCTCCACAGAAAATTTCATTAATACGCCTTTCCTTACAAAATCTGCAATAATCTTCTCTGCAACCGAAGGATGGATATTGACCTGTCTGGAAATATCATCAATGGTAAGGGCGAACGACCGTTCGCCCCTACTAACTACATTATTTAAATAAACCTGCTCTACAATATCAGAAAGATTACCGCTGGCCAGAATCTTTAGGGTTTTCAGGGACTCTTCTTTAAAACGTTTCAATCGTGTTGTGTTGTAACCAAGCACCTTGCCTCCGCCAATGGTATAAGCCGGCGAATATGACCGAATGATAAATCGGTCTTCTCTTTCGGTCGTAATAATATTTTCCAGGAGAAACTGACACAAGGCCTCTTCTCCAGGATCCAGTTGCTCTCTATCCAACAGTATAACACGTCCCATAACCTCCGAAGTATTTATGTGAAACCGTATCCTTGCCCTGTTTTTTAACGGGTTTTTTGCATTTTTAATCAATCGTAATGACGCATCCACAATTTTGGTGGGTTGCAAGTACCCTGGGATTGAGAGTTCGTAACCGCGTTTGATCCCGGCTGATTTGATTCCGGATAGATTGATTGCCGCCCGCTGTCCTGCATAGGCTGTATCTACTCGTTCTCCGGTCACTTCAATCCCCCTCACACGTACAATTTCTTTGACGGGAAATATTTCTACTTCATCCTCTACTGAAATTTGGCCGCCCATAATGGGCCCGGTTACAACACACCCATATCCTGATATGGTAAAAGACCTGTCGATGGGCAGCCGAAATACACGAGCATCGTCACGGCTTTTTAGTAACAGCTTACCCCCTCCCCTAACCCCTCCCACCAGGGGCGGGGAATACTCATTGTCCCCTTGTATCCCTCCCCCTTGATGGGGGAGGTTTAGGTGGGGGTGAACAGTTACGGTTTTTGTTTGTGCGATGAGGTTTTTTATGATCGTTTTGCAGGTCTCAATCCCCTCACCGGTAACCGTAGAGACAGGCACAATAGGTGCATCTTCCAGTGAGGTACCTTTTAAAATATTTTGAATATCGTCTTTTACGATAGCCAACCATTCATCGGTTACTAAATCCTTTTTAGTCAATGCAACTAACCCATGCCGGATTCCCAGGAGATTAATAATTTCCAGATGCTCAATAGTCTGCGGCATAATGCCATCGTCAGCCGCAATAACGAACAATACTAGATTTATGCTAGTGGCGCCTGCCAGCATGTTTTTGACGAAACGCTCGTGTCCCGGCACGTCTACAATGCTGACCCTCTGACCTGAATCGAGGTCGAGATAGGCATAGCCTAAATCTATGGTCATCCCTCGCTGTTTCTCTTCAGGCAGCCTGTCGGTATCAATGCCTGTCAATGCCTTTACGAGTGACGTCTTTCCATGGTCGATATGGCCAGCAGTGCCAATAATGATATGTTCAACGTGATGAGTATTCATAATTCGTAAAGACGCTGATTGTTTCATAATATCTAAAATGGTAATAGTTCACCGCAAAGGGCGCGGAGAACGCAGAGAAAAACACTTACAAAAGAAAAAATCCGCCGAAGGCGTTAAGTTCTTTCGGCTTCTTCCCATGCCCTTTTGGTAATTAATTCCAGCAATTCCATTTCCAGATCAACCCGCAGGGAATCAACGAAAAATCCCTCGTCATCAAGCTGATGTTTTATTCCTGTCTCTGTTTCTTTCCAGAGGGACCGTATGGTTTTCCCTTTTAATTCCTTCAGGTGTTTATTTATTAGCTCCATGATTATACTTACATATGCCCAATCACAACTGTCTCTTGAGGAGATTTGCAGAGTCATTGCCGTCCATACGTCTACCCTTTTATCGTCTGGGCAGGGAATTTTCTTTACATCACAAATAATTCTTTCTACAAGTTGTGCTAAGTCCATGGTTAAATACGTTAGAAATACGCTCCTACGTAAACTTTTGCCGGTGCAATCACACAGCGGGATCAGGTTTGTAACCTGAACCCCATAGTTTGTCGGCTAATAACGCCAGGAATTCAAACCAGCGGGTGAATCAAACACATGGGTTCAAGTTGCAAACGTAAACCCACTTAAGAGATTCTCAGACTGAGGCATTCTTACTTTCCCCTCTAAAAAGAGGGGATTAAGGGGTGTGTATTTTCTGTTTTTCATAATCTTCAATAAAGCATCGAATTACTTGTAAAATCCCCATCCATATTTTTCATTACATCTCTTTATTTCTGATTTCGTACTCTTATTTCTCAATTTCCGTGCAAGTTCTTTGAGTTTTGGATGGTAATTTATCTTCATGGAAAACACACCCCTTGCCCCTCTTGACTTCGTCGTGAGCTCAGTCGAACGATAGAGGGGAAAACACGATGCTCCATTAATTTGTTCATGGCAATTCATACGGTATGCTTAATCCCGTAAAATTGAATAATTGAATAAAGGCATAGAATTACTTTTTAGACAACCCCGATTTACTGTACACCTTGTTTCCACACTCTTACCTGAAGAACCAAATATTTTTGGGTTGTAAACACCGGCATCCACTCTACAACCGAAGAGGCTACGAAGTATATCCCATCTTTAATGAGCAAACCCAACATTTCCATGACGGCTGCAAATGATCGGTATGGCTTTTACGAACCCCTTATCCGATCTACACGGCTTGTTTTCTAGTATTTATATCATTATGTCATTCACTTTCTACCAACGGTTGTTTTCCACACACCGAGCAAAAGAAGTATTACAAAACATCCTGTAATAAAGACCAAAAATAGTTGCTGTAACTCTGAATTATTTGGTAACCATAGGCCAACATATTTCCAAAGTGGTTTTATCACATTAACCGCAAAATTAGGGCTACCGAATAATCCGAACAGAATAGTGATTAACCAACCGAACATTCTGACATTTTTATTTCTGACTTCATTAATACACTCAGCCCTTAATTTAAGGTTTTCTTCAGCATGCGTACGGATTTCTGTCCAATTAAATTGCTTGTTTGCAAAAGCATAAAAATCATTAATTTCTCCAAAATGGCTCACTTTCTTAATCATATCATCTAATTTCAATATTTCTGATCGTTCTGTAAGGATAGACTTGTATGATATTATAGATAGAGAAGACCTCTCCACCTGACGTTTATGGCACATATACAGAAAGTCGACAGACTCTACCAGAACTTGATTCCTATAAATAAGATGACCGCGATTCGGATCGTAGTACTCTTTATCGTTATTAAGTCCTTTTTTGCTATAAACCCATAGTGTTAATGCTTCATTCATATGAACGCTGTAATCATCAAATACGCGAAGATTTTTTTCTAGAAAGTTACTAAACTTTTGCGAATTTGATCCAGAAATTCTGGCCATAATTTTGCCTAATTCATTTTTATATTTGTCAATCACTTCTTGACTTTTATAAGGCTGGTCGACAAAGTCCAAAATATATATACTCGGCCGTCCTATCCAATAATTACCAATATGGTATTTACAATCGCCCGATCCCTTCATAATAAAACCAATACCTTCGTTAGCATGATTGATAACGTGGGACAATGATGAAATAGCGATATCCTTCAGCAAATCTAAATTCATTGTTGCAGAACCTTTTTTATTATTAAGGTCTAAGGGGGCTACTTTAAAAGAAAATTCTTGCTCGTCAACATTTTCGATGTTAGTAGCTATCAAGGAGTCAATCTCTTTTACAAAGTTCCATGTTTTACAACGGTTCCATATACCTTTAATTGGTTGTGAAAAAATGGATCTGGTGTCTAACTGAATCCATTCTGGAGGAACTTTTATGCTGTCTGTGTTGTGTTTAAATAAATTGACATCATTTTCTATAAAACTATCTATTGGATACTCTATACCTGGTGATATAACTCTAAAAGATAAAATTATTATACCATTATGATATAGTTTTATTTGTGGGTAGAGAGCTATAGTTCGCTCACCTTGTTTCATATAACAGGCGCCTAAAAACCCCCTTATATACGAAAAGGTTTCTAAATATAAACTGTTAAATAAATGTAACTCAAAAAAGCGCATGCTTGCTGCTTGATACGCACCTTCGAGTGCATAACCATTTAAGCCCTGTGGAAAAGTTAATTTTGCTTTAGGTTCGTAACCTATCCTGTTAAGCAAAACCTCTTCTTCTCTAACTTCTTTTCCATCATTCCACCAAATAAGACTATCTGAATTATAAACTAAATGGCATAATTTGCTTTGAACAAGAGATATAGCAATAGCATTTAAATCTCTCGTTTCCTCAATAAAATATGTTGAGTAGGAATACCAAATATCCCAGTCTTTAAGTATCATAGGTTTCTTCATTTTGCTTAATTATTATGTACAAAATCAAAAACAGAAAATTTCAGATATCCTCTATCACTTTTATCTCTTCTTCCGTCAACCCATACAATTCATACACCAACTCGTCAATCTGGCGGTCGGTTGCATCTATCTGGCGCTGGATGATGTTCTTTTCGTGGTCTGTCTTTGCAGAGGCAAGTTGTTTGTTGAGTTCGAGCATTTGGTCAACAAGGGCGACCATACGGTCGTGACGGGCTTTGTCTTCTAAATTAGAGAGATCAATGGATCGGACGGGAAGAGCTTTTATATCTTGAGGATTTAGTTTCGGGAATGTATCTTTCCCAAAATTTGGCAGAATCAAACCTCCATACCAACTTATGAGTTTTGAGTTTACTATGCCAAGTAAATATTGCCAATCGACCAATTTGGCATTATTTGGTTTGAATGGAGTTATACTATGACCGTGATAATAACTTTCTTCGGCAATTGTTGCTTGAATTCTTTTGCCTGACCCTGGAACTTCACGAAATAAGAGCCGAAGTCCTTTAAAGAACCTTTCATCACGAGGGGCTGCTAACCACGGTCCATAGCTAAGCCACTCACCACTCCAACCCAACTTGTACCTTGAAACATCTTTGCCTTCTAGCCATTTGCCACAAGTGTTGTCATGTTTATTTTTATAGTGATATGCTCGATTTTTTATTAATTCAGTATTCTGTCCTCTGTATCTGTCATATGGGGTAATTCCTTGGATAGCGTCACCAAAATCTGAAAGATATTTATTCGCTGATTTCTTAATTTTGGCAATCAAACTACTTTTTTCAGGTCTAAGGCGATAGTCCACTACATGACCTTCATTTTTTTTCCATACTTTGGAAGACAGTTGCCAGAGACCGTCATCCGTATCGATTAGTATATTTTCTACTTGAACGCTTTTATGAAGTAAAAAAACAATTGTGTTTACCACTGCTTTAGCAAACACGCTCTCCCCGCAAACCTTTAATACTTCAAAACTCATATTTTCTGAAATAAACTTTCGCAATGGTTCGCAATTTTCGAGCTTGAGCCATAGTTCAGGTGTAATTAAGCTTACGAAACCTCCTCTTTTACAAAGCAAAATTGCCTTCTCGATGAAGTAAATGTAACTATCGAATTTATATTTATACGATTTGAACTTTTCGCGAATATAATTCTTTTCAGCATCCCCAAAGAATGCTCCGTACGGCGGATTTCCAATCACCACGTCAAACCCGCCTGACCCCTGCTCACGTCCTGCAGGGGCAGGCTTAATGATCTCAGGGAACTCCGCCTTCCAGTCGAAGGGGTTAATCCTGTAGCATTCCTCGTCTGACACACCCCCGGCCCCTCTTGCTAGAGGGGAGTCCATCTTTTCCCCTCTAAAAAGGCTTGTCCCGTACTCCGATACGGGAGGGGTTAGGGGTGTGTTATAAAAATCCGTGCCGATAAGTGAATTACCGCATTTAATGTTGTTGCCAAGGTCGGGCAGGGCGCGCTCGTGGAACATTTTGAGCTGCTTAACAATGGTCTGTTCGGATTCCCCTTCCAGCACCTTGAGAAGAAGTGAGAGCTTCGTTACTTCCACGGCCTGCGGGTCAATATCCACACCATAGATGTTGTTCAGGAGGATACGTCTGCGTTCGGCGGTGGTGAGACGCCAATTTCGGATTTGGGAATTCGGACTTCGTCGTGAGCGCTCAGTCGAACGATTTTGGGACCCACCCCTTAGTCCCCTCCCCAGAGGGGATTTTTCTGCCGGTTCAATCGTCCCCGATTGAACCGAAATGTTTTGACGACCCCCTGAGCCCCCCTGGTTTATTAATGGGGAATGGGATTGAGGGGGATTTGAATCTGCAATCTGATATAGTGCTGGTGTGCGGCCGGTTGCCCATTTTTCAGGGTCATCGGCTATATACCAGTCACGATGCCAGTCGAGCAGGTATTGGTATGCGCCCAGCAGGAATGAGCCAGAACCACAGGCGGGGTCAAGGATTTTTAGCTTAGATGCAGATTTTGGATTTTGGGGATTAACAACCCCCATCTCTCCCTTTGTTAAGGGGGACTTCACAACCCCCTTACCCCCTTTGCTAAGGGGGATTTTCCTGTGTTCATCATTCTGTAATCCGCACGCAAGGAGTTTGCCAACGGTGTTCTTTACGATGTAATCTACGATATACGTCGGCGTATAATAGATACCCCCTGCCTTTCTTACTTCGGGCTTTTCCTCTACTACAGCGCGATGGCCAGGCGTGAGGCGGATTACTTTCCCTAAAAACTGCTCGTATACCTGCCCAAGAATATCGGCGGAAAGGACGGAAAACTCATACGGACTGTCGGGGTAGTACAGGTTTTTGATAATATCCTTGAGCGCGCCGTCATCAATAGCAAGGTTGGGTGTTAGTGTATCGGGTGATTCAGAACGATCTTTTTCTTTCTGGAAATGAAACAGACCGGAATTATAGCGTTCATCGGCGCTGTAGAATAGCTCACAGAGCCGTGCATACATGCGGTCGCCATTCTGTAAGGCCATGAGTTTTCCATATTGTTCAATACCGCGGTCTTCGCAGATACGGAGGAATATGATGCGGTCTATGGTGCGCTGGACGGCAAAGTTCAGGTCGCGTTGCGAGAGTTCAGGGTTTCTAAGCGCAAGACTGCGGGCAAGCGCATCACGCCAGGATTCAATCTCCTTGAGAAATGCCGTATCAACCTCTGCCGTGCCTTTCTTTGCCTTGCTTGATTCGGCATATCTATCGAATGAACCTTTTAATACGGCGTCACGCGAGAAGATCGAGGCGATTTCGTCCCAGTGTTGGGTAAATTCCCCCCAATTACCCACATACATAATGCGGGCGGTGGATGCCTTATCTGTCTTGTTTGGTTTGACCCTGCAATCGTAAACAGCAAACTCTTCAAAGTCGGTGAGGATGCTTAGGGGGAGTTTTGCTGACCATGCGTAACGGCGCAGTTGGAATGCAGGATCTACGTCGTCTTTAATATTAACCGATGGTCTCTTTGTTTCTACGAAGAATTTGCGGACGCCGCCAATACGGAAGCAGTAATCGGGGGCCTTTGTGAGGCCGCCAATTTTTATGGAATCTTCGTGGATAACGTCCTTATATGCCTCGGCATAGCCATTCTTGTTATTTACGTCCCATCCCAGGAGTTGAAAAAATGGGTCAATGAACTCCCGCCGAAGCTGGGTTTCGTTGTATTGACCTGAACGATATGCCTCACGGTTTGTATTAAATCTTTCAACGAGTTCGAGGAGTTCCTGTGGAACAGACATTGTTTATATTATACAATCCTTCTCTTTTTTCTTATGGATAAATCCAATCTGCTGGCGCTTTGGCTCTGGAGGAGTCATTAACTGTCGAATGGCGTCAAAAACGACCTTGAATTGAGCATCATATTTCTTTTCCATCTCGTTCAGCTTACGGGCAAGGTCTTTATGCGTTGCAAGTATCTCGCGCAATTTCACAAATGCTCTAACGACCTGAATACTTGCCTGTACTGCAACTGGGCTATTCAAAATAGTAGCAAGCATAATTGCCCCATGTTCAGTAAAAGCATGGGGTAAAGTTGGAGAAAACTTGAGCCTTTTGAGGTGGTCACAATTTGTGACCACCTCATCTTTCTCCTCTTTCGTCAATTGAAACATAAAATCTACAGGAAATCGTTCTTTGTTGCGTTTCACTGCTTGGTTTAAAACTTTTGTCAGCACACCATAAAGCTCTGCCAAATCAGCATCCAGCATTACCTTTTGTCCCCTTATAACAAAAATAGTCCTTTCAATTCTTTCCATGGGTACTAAAGATTCTCTACTTACCATATCTAAACTCCTTTTAATTCCCTTTTGGTGTCAAAGAGTATTGCCCTGTAGTCTTCGGGTAATGGTTCGCCTTCTTTAAGCAGGCTGACAATCTTCTCAATCTGAACCGAAAGCCTTTCTCTTTTTATGAACGAAAAGCTGTCTTTTCTAATGCCACAGCAATCATATCAATCTCTTCATCATACACCGTCCGCATATCCAGGAGAACGCAATCTTGCTCAATCCTTGCGAAGATTGGCGGGGTGTTGCTTCGCAATCGTGCGGCTATTTCTTCAGCATTGATTTTTTCTGAATGGAGTGATATGAGCCTTGTTGGAATACCTTCGCCAGGTAATGCACCACCACCCATTTCTGAGAAACCGTCTGCGACAGAAACATCCATGTTAGCCTTTGCGTCGGAACTTAAACAATTTATTACTTTTTTACATCTTTCCTCAATTGTCTCAAGAGGCGTTAAAATCATTTTTAATACAGGAATTTTTTTAAGGGCAAGTCCCTCTTCCAGATAAAGCCTTAAAGTTGCTTCCAGCGCTGCAATGGTCAATTTCCCCACACGGAGCGCACGCGTTAATGGATTCTTCTTTAATAAATCAACCCACTTCTTCTTGCCGGCAATGATGCCACCCTGCGGGCCTCCTAATAATTTGTCTGTACTGAACGTAACGACATCAACACCTGCCTTTATACTTTCCTGCACCGTGGGTTCATATGGCAGCCCATATTTCTGAAGTTCAATCAACGCACCGCTTCCAAGGTCGTAAACTACTGGAATATTCCTAGCCTGACCCAAAGAAACGAGGTCTTTTAAGTCAACTGCTTCAGTAAAACCAACAATCTTAAAGTTGCTTTGATGCACTTTCAGAATAAGTCCGGTATTTTCAGTAATAGCATTTTCGTAATCCTTTAAATATGTCTTGTTGGTTGTCCCCACCTCAACCAATATAGCTCCGCTTTTAGTCATGACGTCGGGCATGCGAAATTCCCCCCCAATCTCAACAAGGTGGGATCGGGAAATAACGACCTCTTTACCTCTGGCTAAAGTGTCTAAAGCCAGCAAGACGGCGGCGGCATTGTTGTTGACAACCAATGCCGACTCTGCCCCGGTAATCATACAAATGAGTTGCTCTATATTATGGTATCGAAATCCCCTCTTGCCGGAATACTTCTCGATTTCAAGGGTACAGAAGCTATGTAAGACATTTTGTATCTGTTTTGCAGCTTCTTCTGCGAGTGGCGCCCTGCCGAGTCCAGTGTGAAGGATAATGCCCGTTGCATTAATTGCGTGCTCGATACCACACAATTTTTGCTGAAGAACTTGTTGTATTATCGGATAGAGTTTTTGTGGAGAAAGGTCTGTTTTATTAGTCATGGACTGCCGAATTTCTTCCAAGACCTCTCTGACCGCTTCAACAACAAGTTGTCTTGGGTAAAGGCCGATCAACCCCGATATTTCGGGCGACTCAAGGAGTTCATTGACAGATGGAATTGTTCTGAGGATATTTTGGCGCATAGATTCTGTTGTAGGAGCGAAGCATTTGTTTGAATGAGTGTGGGAAAGCCCACTTCCTGGCAACAAATGCTTCGCCCCTACTTATTTTCTAATTCTCAATTTATCGTCTTTAAAAACGCAAAATTTGTTCAATAGCTTTTCGGAATATTTCTCTAAAATCTTCTCTACAACTTTTACTTTTTCGTTAGACGCGGCATCTTCGAGCCTTAATAACAATACACCTGCATGAAGAAGGCATGAATTGTAAACCAACTCTCCAAAATCCTTATCCATTGTAATAACCATTCGTTTCTCGGAAACGGCTATTTTTAGTATTTCTCTGTCCAGCATCCGAGGGTTTATATCTCGTACATTCTTTATATCATACCCCTCATTTTTAAGCCATTTCTCGACTTTTTTACCAACTCCAACATCAATGAGAAATTTTAAACTTTTTTGCTTCACCCTTAAACACCCGAACCAATTTCAAATACCTGTTCTTCACTTACCAATTCTGCTGCATAAAGCAAAACAGCCTGAATATCTTCTGGTTCTAATTCCGGATAATCTTCAAGCAACTCTTGAGTTGTAATCCCTCCTGCCAACGCCTTCAAAACCTGTTCAACTGTAATTCTTAAACCTCTAATAGTCGGTTTACCGACCATCACATCGGGGTTTATTGTAATTCTGTCTGATAATTGTTTAATATCCATCTTCTCTCATCCTTTCTTTTGCGTTTGCAATAAACCGTTTCATTAATAACTTATCTTTCTTACCAGGTGACGATTCCACACCAGACGACACATCTACCGCATATGGTTTTACGATGCGAATGGCCTCTTTGACGTTTTCAGATGTCAAGCCTCCCGACAAAATAATAATTCCATATTTATGCGCCTGCCTTGCAATCTCCAATTTAAAGGGAACTCCAGTCCCTCCCATGACCCCCTTCACGTAACTATCCAGCAAAAAAGCATGGGGTTTATAATTTGCCAGAGGCTTCAAATCATCCTCTTCTTTTACCCTAAAGGCCTTTATAAGCGTGTACCCTTCCAATTCTTTTAAATACGAAGGTTGTTCGTTGCCGTGAAGCTGCACCGTGTGTATACCACCGAAATCACAAATCTCTTTAATCTTATCGACCTTCTCGTCAACGAAGACTCCTACGGGAGAAACAAATGGAGGCAAATTTTTAACGATATCTCTGGTCTGCTCCTTTGTTACCTGGCGGGGACTCTTTGCAAAGACAAATCCTAAGGCATCAGCGCCATACTCCACTGCCGCCTGTGCGTCTTCGCTGTTGGTAATCCCACAGATTTTAACCCGCATATTTTTCCCTGATTGGAACGCAGATTTCCACAGATGAACTCAGATAAAGTTTTTATTTACGAAAGGCAAATGCTTCCGTCTGATAATCTCTAGCGTTTACTTAGTGTCTGAAATGGCGCTGGCCGGTAAATACCATAGCAATCCCATGTTCGTCAGCTGCTGCAATTGACTCATCATCCTTATTTGAACCCCCTGGCTGAATAATTGCCACCACACCAGCCCTGGCCGCTACATCAACACTATCCCGGAAAGGGAAAAAGGCGTCAGAAGCCATCACAGCGCCCTTGACCCGATCTCCTGACTTCTTAATGGAAATCTCTGTAGAATCGATACGGCTCATCTGTCCGGCGCCTACACCCACCACCATCTCGTTTCTAACCAATACAATGCTATTTGACTTTACATGTTTACAAACGATAAACGCAAACCGCAGGTCAGCCATTTCCTTCTCAGACGGCTTCTTCTTTGTGACAACCCTAAGGTTCGCAGCGTCGTATACAGACAAATCCCTGCCCTGTAAAAGTATGCCTCCGACTACCCGCTTCATATCAAAGGCGCATGAATCTATTAATTTCGCAGACAAAGCGCCCGTTTTTAACAGTCTTAAACCGCTCCCCCATTTTCGTTTTGTCGTGAGAATTTCTACCACCTCCTTTTCGTATTCCGGGGCAATAATCGCTTCTACAAAGTGACCCGGTTCTGTAATAGCCTCTGCCGTTGCTACGTCCACAGTCTTATTTAACCCCAGGATACATCCAAATGCAGACACAGGATCACCGTTGTATGCCTTTGTAAATGCCTCGGCAAGGGTATCGGCAGACGCAGCGCCACAGGGATTTGTGTGTTTTATTACAATAGCAGAAGGACGTTCAAATTCCTTTACCAATTCCAGGGCGGCATTAAGGTCTATTATGTTGTTATAGGAAAGCTCCTTCCCATACAACTGCTGTGCGTTTGACACACATGGCTCTTGAACATTTTCTTCCACATAAAATGCGGCCGTCTGGTGCGGATTTTCACCATATCGTAAAGATTGTCGTTTCAAATAGTCCAATGAAAGGGCTGTTGGATAACCTCCCTTTTCTTTGTCGAGGCTGTCAAAATAATTGGCAATAATCCTGTCATAACGACCCGTAGTCCTAAACGCCTCGATGGCTAGCTCAAATCGCATCTTCTCGGAAATATCGTTGCGGTTGGCCTTGAGTTCCTCAATAATAAACTCGTAACGTTTGGGGTTTACGATGACAATGACATGCTTGTAATTCTTGGAAGCAGACCGAATCATTGAAGGCCCTCCGATATCGATATTTTCAATCGCCTCTTCCATGCTCACGCCTTTTTTTGCAATCGTCTTTTCAAAGGGATAAAGGTTAACCACCACCATATCGATAGGCTTAATTTCCAAATCCTTCATCTGTTTTTTGTGGGTCTCATTGTCCCTTAAGGCAAGCAACCCGCCGTGTACCTTGGGATGTAAGGTCTTTACACGACCATCCATAATTTCCGGGAACCCCGTGTATTCGGAAATTTCAATGACGCGGACACCATTTTCTTTTAACAATTTTGATGTCCCGCCTGTAGAAATAATTTCTACACCCAAATGCTGCAACTCCCTGGCAAACTCAACAATTCCGGTCTTATCAGAAACACTGATGAGCGCCCTCTCTAATCTTGACATCTTTTCCTCCTCGTCCTTTTCATATTGATATAACTTTACCACAGTGCGCACAGAATGAAATTTAAATATGCGTTTCTATGCTGATGATACAGGAAACGAGTGTTTACCCACACTTTCTTCTCTGTATATTGTGGTTTCCCTTTTTGTTTCGTGATTTTAGCAGAAGGCAAAAATCAAGTCAAAAGAATAACTCTGTTTTGGACATACTATTCAAGCACTTCTTGTTTATCAATATTTGGAATTGGTGTAGGATGTGGGGAAACAAAAGCTCAAAAGTGAAAGGCAAGGAAGAAATGAATACGTAAATAAGCTTTTTTCATTGACTGTCTTTGTCTTTTTTGTTTGAATCTCTCTTCCACAACATAATTATTCAACTTATCATTGTATGAGGACTATTATGGCTACCAAACTAAAAGTATTTTGTACCCCGTTTTGTCCAAAGTGCAACCAACTGCTGGCTTATTTAAACAAGAAAAAGGCGGATTATATTTCTTATGATATTGACAAAGACGACAACGCAAGAAAAGAGGCGGTAAAAATTGTGGGCACGGATGATATCGAATCACTCGACAAGCTGCCTATCGTGGTAGCCGGTGATAAGGTATTGTACGGGTTTGACAAGAAAGAGATTGATAAATACCTCCACTAAATTTACACTTGACTTTTGCTGCTAAAACGTTTAGCCTTTTAAAGAATTTTTTAGAAACTAAGTTTAATTAGACCTTTAGCGGCTTTTTCAATGTAGCGCGAACTTCAGTTCGCTTACATCCTATACGAACTGAAGTTCGTGCTACAATTGCAACTTTGAAATTCTTGTATATTAAACTATGGCAGAACAAAATAATCTGAAAGAATTTACGAAGGGAATATTTCAATATAATCCCTTGTTTGTGCTGGTGCTCGGAATTTGCCCCAGCCTTGCGGTTACTACCTCGGTGAAAAACGGACTGGCAATGGGCGGGGCTGCTACCTTTGTGCTCGTCTGCTCCAATTTTATTATTTCTATCGTGCGATCGTATATCCCTCGCGAAATCCGTATTCCTTGTTTTATTGTTGTTATCGCCGCCTTTGTAACTATGGTAGAGCTGCTCATGAAGGCATATTTACCCCCAGAATTAAATGCATCGCTGGGTATATTTATCCCGCTCATCGTAGTCAACTGTATCATCATGTATCGCGCAGAATCTTTCGCTTACAAAAACAAACCCTTCGCTTCTGTTTTGGACGGGGCTGGCTTAGGATTAGGTTGGACACTTTCACTCTGCCTTGTTTCGTCCATACGTGAGATAGTTGGGTCGGGAACACTCTTTGGCTTAAAAGTATCAGAATCGTATCAACCTGCCTCGGTAATGATCATGGCTCCGGGTGCGTTTATCGTATTAGGACTCTTATTGGGTTTCTTCAACTGGCTAAAGCTCAGAAAGAGCGAAAAGTCAATGAAGGCCGTTATGAAAAATGATTAAAGAGATTGCATTAATTATTGTAAGCGTAGTGTTTGTCAACAACTTCGTCCTGTCAAAATTTTTAGGGCTTTGCCCTTTCCTGGGCGTTTCCCAAAAGACGTCGTCCGCCATCGGTATGGGTGCAGCGGTAACGTTCGTCATGACACTTTCTTCGGCAATTACCTGGATTGTTTATAACTTTGTCTTGCTGCCCGGCGATGCAAATATTATCGCAAAGATTTTCCCGTCCATCCGGGAACTGGGACTTATCGAAGTATTAAAAACGATCAGCTATATCCTTGTTATTGCAACATTAGTACAATTGGTTGAAATGATGCTCAGGAAAATGGTACCCGCATTATATGAAAGTCTGGGGATTTATTTGCCTCTGATCACAACGAACTGCGCCGTATTGGGCGTGGCGCTTTTAAATACGACCGATTCACCAAAACATTTGGGGTTTTTACAGGCCACTGTGCAGGGATTTGGCGCTGGCATCGGTTTTATGGTGGCCATGCTGCTGATGTCGGGCATACGGGAACGCCTGGCGCTGGTCAATATTCCGCCATCACTACGCGGAGTCCCTATTGCCTTCATCTGTACGGGGCTTATGGCACTTGCCTTCCTGGGATTTTCAGGAATGGTTCAATGAATTAAAATTTTGGCGCTTTTTCAGCTGCCAGGCACCGAGAACCTTTTTTGTAGAGACAGGTTTAAAACCTGTCTCTACACTTTGTGGCAGCTTTTAATTTCCTTAACATTCAACTATGCGACATGTTATTTCAATCCTTGTAGAAAATAAAGCTGGCGTCCTTGCCCGTATCACGTGCCTTATCAGCGGAAGGGGATTTAATATCGACAGCCTTGCAGTTGGCGAGACAGAAAACCCCGCCCTTTCACGCATTACTCTTGTTGTCAAAGGCGACGATGCCATCGTTGAACAGGTCAAAAAACAAATAGGCAAGGTCATCGATGTTATCAAGGTGATCGATTTCACCGATGAGGCGTTTGTTGAACGGGACTTAATGCTGCTCAAGGTCAACTGCCCTATTGGGAAACGCGGAGAAATCATTGAAATTGTCGATATCTTCAGGGGTAAAATTATCGATGTCGGCCTGAAAGACCTTGTTATTGAGCTCGCAGGCACAGAAGACAAACTCGAGGCAATGACAAATTTATTGAGGCCCTATGGAATCAAGGAATTAGTCCAGACGGGAAGTGTCGCCATTGCGCGCGGTACAAAATAAATCAAACTTATCCCTCCCTTGATGGGAGGGATGTAGGGAGGGTGATTAACATTTTTCTTTCACCCCCACCTCAGCCTCCCCCATCGTTCGACTGAGCTCACTACGAAGTCAAGGGGAAGGAACTGACAGTTTTAAATTCCTTAATATTAAATTACTTTGAAAGGTAAAAGAAAAGGATATGCTAAAAATCTATTATGAAAAAGACGCGGATATCAGTGTTTTAAAAGGGAAAAAGATTGCCGTGATCGGATACGGAAGTCAGGGGCATGCCCAGGCTCAAAACCTAAGAGAATCCGGGATGGACGTGATTGTGTCCACACGCTCAGGCACACCGAATTATCAATTAGCCGTCAAACACGGTTTTAAACCGGTTACTGTGGATGAAGCAGCACGGCAGGGTGATTTTCTTCAAATACTCATGCCCGATGAAACCCAGAAGTCCGTCTATGAATCACAGATCAAGCCCCATTTGAAAGAAGGAAAGACACTCTGTTTTTCACATGGATTCAATATCCATTTCGGGCAGGTCATGCCGCCTAACAATGTAGACGTTATCATGGTTGCCCCCAAGGGGCCTGGACACCTTGTCCGCAGCGAATTTGAAAAAGGAGGCGCTGTACCGTGTCTTATGGCCATTCACCAGGATGCAACGGGAACAGCCAAAAAAAAGGCTCTCGCCTATGCTCATGGAATTGGCGGCACACGGGCTGGAGTAATTGAGACTACCTTTGCAGAAGAAACAGAGACAGACCTCTTTGGAGAACAGGCCGTATTATGCGGCGGTGCGGCAGCCCTTGTCAAGGCCGGATTCGAAACGCTGGTTGAGGCAGGATACCAGCCAGAACTCGCCTATTTCGAATGTATGCACGAACTCAAGCTTATCGTAGACCTTTTCTACCAGGGCGGCTTAAGCTACATGCGATATTCGATCAGCAACACCGCCGAATATGGGGATTTGACCCGAGGCCCGCGTATTGTTACCGAAGAGACCAAGAAGGAGATGAAGCGGATATTGACCGAGATACAAAGCGGTCAGTTCGCCAAAGAATGGATATTGGAAAATCAGGCTGGACGGCCAGTTTTCAATGCCCTTGAGAAAAAGGACAAAGGACACCTCATCGAAAAAGTCGGCAGGGAATTGCGGAATATGATGAAATGGATTAATGCCAAAGAGGTGTAAAGCCAGCGTATCACAAACAAACGCACATTTAAAAGGGCGAAGACAAAGATCTTCGCCCTTCTTTTTTGCAACTTTTTAACCACAGAAACACAGAGAATACAGAAAAATATTACATAATTTTCATCTTTTTGCTTTCCACTTTTCCCTTTCTCCTTATCTTTTAAGAGGAACTTCACAACTTCTCATCTTCACAATTTCCCAGCCTCTCGTTTTTTCTATCCTCCGTACTACAATCTATCAACTTCTTGTTTTTTATGCTCGTTTTTCAAAATGCACAATTATAAGGTATTGATTAGATGAGGCTTACGTAAAGTTTTGAGCATTGAGTTTTTTGTCGTTTGAAATTGTTTCGTATTTCGATATTCGAATTTCGAATTTGGTTGCGGCCAGAGGCCGCGCCAGGACCTCTGTGGCTTATTTTATCTGTGCAATCTGCGAAATCGTTCGACTGATCCTTCGACAAGCTCAGGATGCAGTGCCGTTCATGGTGAGCCTGTCGAACCATCACGACGAAGTCTGTGGTTTCCTGTTATTGACCATCCTCCATCATTTCAATCACCCTCTTGCTCGTCTTCCTCATCACGATCTCAATCTCCGTTGATTCACCTTCTTCCAGCTTTACGTTCTGCCGGGCATTCCTATACTTCTTTTTCTTTGCAACGATCACATAGGTGTCCGCCTCTAAATCCGTAAACTCAAAGAACCCATCCGCATCTGAGGACGCAGTCTTTATCACCTTCGTCTTTATTCCCTTGAGCTTTAACCTCACAGATTCAATTGGATCACCTTTTATGTTTACTACATACCCAGATATCTTACCCTTCACTACCTGTTCCATCGTAACCGTCCCAAGGTCTTTCAACTCGCCTTCTTCAAGGCTTATATCCTGTGTTTGGGCTAAAAAACCTTCTTTCTCATACGTAATGGCGTACTCACCCGCATCGAGTCCACTGAACTCATAATATCCATCGTCATCCGTCTCTGTACTGTCTGATGAATTATTGCCAGTCATCGTTACGGTAACACCTTTTAATGGATTGTCATCCTCGTCAATTACAAATCCAAAGACAATAGTGGGTGTTGATATTACTGATACTGTTACTATTTTTATAAAACTACCTGCCTGAAAAACAACGGCAGCGTTACCTGAATTATTAAGAGCGGTAATTGTAAATATAGCCTGACCATTGGCATCCGTAGCCTGACTTGCTGGCGAAACCACTATGTAGTTTTCGCCGGTCGCATCAAGTGTTGCCGTAACCGTTTCACCTTCAACTGCACAATTATCTTCACCTGTCACCGTTACAATCACAGCACCGCTCGCATTTGCCGCAAGAGCCAAGCTATCGGGAGACACGCTTATAGAAGTCGCTTCGCATGTCGTGGTCAGGGTCTTTGTGGTAAAGGATGCTTCGCTCCCTGTTGATGTGCCTGCGCTGTTCTGCGCAGAAAGCTTGTAATAGTACTTCGTTCCAGCAGTTAATCCGCTTATGCTGACACTTACCGCCGTGTCGCTTGAACCACTGATTGTTTGCGTGGATGATGTATGGGTATACGAGCCACTGTTTGTGCCATAGTTGAACCATGCCGTTGTCGTCAGTCCATTGGCATTCACCGTTCCATTGAGTGTCGCAGAGGTTTCCGTGACATTCGTTGCAGAACCCGTAGAAACTTTCGGAATATTCGTACTTGTGGATTTATACGTCACCGTTATGGTATCCGTAGCCGTATTGCCTGCGTTGTCTTTGGCAGTTACTGTTATGGTATTATCACCATTTGACAAACTTATGCTGGAAATTGTCCAGCTTGTCGTCCCGATTGCAGTCCCGCTCACACCAGCACTGCTGCTCCACGTCACACTGCTTATACCACTCGTGCCGTCCAATGCGCTTCCACCGAGGCTTATCGTACTGCTTGTAGCAGTGTAGGTAGCATCAGATGTCGGACTGGTAATGTTTATTGTTGGCGCTGTCGTGTCCAGGGTAATATCGTCACTAGCCGAGCTTGATACGTTTCCTGAAGAGTCTTTAAACCACACATATACCGTTTTACTGCCGTCACCACTGCTTAAGGTATACGAAACGCTTCCTGAGTAACTGGTCGTTGATGATACCGACGTCCACCCTGAAGCAGACGACGATGGTGTGGATGAGGTGGTGGAGATATAATAAGCCGTTACTCCTGTATTATCAGTAGCGGAGAGACTGAGGGTAACCGTAGTGGAATTCGTGTACGAAGCACCGCTATTGATAGTTACGGAGGTATTAGTTGGCGCTGTGGTGTCAGGGGTTGATGCGGTGGCAAAACTCCACGTGTAGTTTGATGACATGGCGTTGCCCGCAGTATCCTTTACTCCTGTTGTTATTGTTGCTGTATACGTAGTGGAATATGATAGATTGCTTGAAGGAGTAAATGTTGCCACCTTATTACTGTACGAGACTGTTCCACTGATGTTGCTGCCGCTACTACTGCTTAGCGTAAAAGTGCTTGTATTAATCGTCGATGAGCTCATATCTTCACTAAATGTAGCGGTGATTGTGCTACTTATGGCAACACCGGTTGCATTACTGGACGGACTCGTGGAACTCACTGTCGGTGGTGTGGTGTCTGATGTTGATGTGGTAAATGATGATTCACTTCCATACGATGTGCCTGCACTATTACTTGCCGCTATCCGGTAATAATACGTGGTGCTCGATGATAGTCCACTGATACCGATGCTTACAGTTGTGTTGCTTGAACCTGTTACTGTTTGTGTAGATGATGTATTGCCATAAGAACCACTGGTCGTCCCGTATTGAAACCACGCCGTTGTAGTGCCGCCATTGGCATTGACCGTCCCGTTGAGCGTCGCAGAGCTTGTCGTAACATTTGAGGCAGAGCCTGTAGATACCGTGGGAACGCTTACTGTAGGTCCTGTACTGTACGTCACCTGTAACGTATCCGTCCCGGAATTGCCTGCTCCATCCCTTGCCGTCACGGTAATTACATTATCACCACTCGATAAGGATATACTCGAAACCGTCCAAGAGGCAGTGCCTGTGGCAGTACCATTCCCTCCCCTGTTATTGCTCCACGCCACACTGCTTATACCACTTACGCTGTCTGATGCGCTGCCGCCCAGGCTTATTGTGCTGCTCGTAGCCGTATAGGTAGAACTGGATGTGGGACTTGATATGGTTACCGTAGGCACTGTTGTATCCAGGGTAATGGTGACGCTTGCCGTGCTTGATACATTTCCTGCTGCATCTTTATACCAGGCATAGATTGTTTTGCTGCCTTCACCACTGCTTAAGGTATATGAAACACTGGCGCTATAACTCGTAGTGGAAGTTACCGACGTCCAGCCGGAGGCCGATGCAGAGGGTATAGTCGAACTGTCAGAAAGATAATACCCCGTTACCCCCACACTATCCGTAGCCGAAAGATTTAAAGTTACCGTTGAAGAGTTGGTATACGAAGCGCCGCTGTTTATGTTGAGGGAGCCTGCTGGCGCTGTGGTGTCTGATGGGGTTGGCGTAGGTGAAGGGGTAGGTGTGGTTGACGGAGAATCCTCTATAACACTAACCGTATTACTATTATAATTTGACACATAAATACGGTTTGTCGAGGAATTGACTCCAACGCCAGTGGGACCATTCCCAACCGTAACAGTAGATATAACCGTATTGGTAGCGCCATCTATTACACTCACCGTACCACTAGTAGTATTATTTGTTACATAAATACGGTTTGTAGAGGAATTGACTCCAACTCCATAGGGATCATTCCCAACCGAAATGGTTGATGTTACCGTATTGGTAGCGCCATCTATGACACGAACCGCATTGCCGCCATAAAACCTTGCCACATAGATACGGTTTGTCGAGGAATTGACTCCAACTCCATAGGGCCAACTCCCAACCGAAATAGTAGAGAGCACCGTATCGGCAGCGCCATCTATTACACTCACCGTACCGCTAATAGCATTTGACACATAGATACGGTTTGTAGAAGAATTAACTCCAAGCCAAACGGGACCACTCCCAACCGAAATGGTAGATAGTACCGTATTGGTAGCCCCATCTATTACACTAACCGTATTGCTATTATGATTTGCCACATAGATACGGTTTGTCGAGGAATTGACTCCAACTCCATAGGGATAACTCCCAACCGAAATGGTAGAGAGAACCGTATTGGTAGCGCCATCTATTACACTAACCGTATTGCTAGAATAATTTGCCACATAGATACGGTTTGTCGAGGAATTGACTCCAAGGCCAATGGGATAAGTCCCAACCGAAATGGTTGATGTTACTGTATTGGTAGCGCCATCTATTACACTAACCGTATTGCTAGCCTGATTTGCCACATAGATACGGTTTGTCGAGGAATTGACTCCAACGCCAAAGGGATAACTCCCAACCGAAATGGTGGCTGTCACCGTTGGCGCTGCAGCAGCCGATGGGGTGTGTATTGACACTCCGACTCCGCTCAGTGTAAAAAGTAACAATAAAACCGGCATACAAAAGGGTATGTTTCTCATGTTTTACGGTCTCCTTTCCTTTGTGAAACGGCTTAAGCCACAAACAGACACGAATAGTCGCGAATGCATAATGAGAGTTAATTCGTGAAAATTATTGGCCAGATATAACTAAATAAACATCAAAACAAAATACGTCTTTTCTGGAGTTTCCACCAGAAAAGAGGTTTGTAATCTACTTATGCCTCCTTCAGCAAAGGAGGATGTGTCCACTTGATAATAGATCTTATTTGGCTTGGCTTGCAAGGAATATGCTATTTCTTGCCACTAAAATATTTTAGATGAAACAGGACGCTGATTTCCGCAGATTAATACAGATATTTTTAGTACGCTCATCCGTCAATCATGCGTTTTGGCTCGTTCCCACAAATTAGGAAATCTGGAACTCAGAAACTCAGGAATAGTAATTATTTAGCCAAGTGAAGTGTGGCTGTCATTCCTTCACCATTTGTCACCCCTTCGCTCATTGTCATTCTGAACGAAGTGAAGAATCTCTTGCCTTTAAGACGCGAGACCCTTCGTTCTACTCAGGGTGACAGAAAGGCACAAATTAAGACTTTTTTTCTTGAGTTCACGAGTTCTAGATTAGCACCTTTGCTTTCCTCCGCAATCAGCGCTCATCTGCGTCCAAGAAAACAATTTTGCGCAAAAATCGCAATACTATCGAACCACATGTTAAGCTTTTTCTACCTGATACGCAATTATAAAAACCATAATAATTCACCACAGATTGCATCCCTCTGATAGCAAATCACCCGTCTTATTAGCTTGATTTATATTACAACTCATCATAAAATAGCAAAGCCAGCAGTAATTTAATATTTTAATAGGAGATTTCCGATGAAAACAATGGTTTTAAAAGTTACTTTAACCGAAGATGAAGACGGTCGTTGGAGTGCTTCAATTCCTTCCCTTGCCGGTTGTTCTAGTTGGGGATATTCCAAACAAGAAGCTCTAGAAAATATAAAAGACGCCGCTGAAATATACATAGAAGATATGTTAGCTGCCGGAGAGAGCTTACCAACCCCATCAGATACCGTAGAAGTTATAAATGAACCCGCTATAGCAATTCCCTTATGATTCACAAACTCAAAAACACCTCTGTCAGAGAATTTATTAGGGCTATAGAACAAGATGGATTCCAATACAAAAGACGCAAAGGAAGCCAAAGGGTTTATCGTCACCCCGACGGTCGACGTGTTGTTATACATTATCACCATGCGAAAGATACCTTACCTACCGGCACACTTAAAAATTTTCTCAATGGCACAAAGTGGAATGAAAACGACCTCAAACGACTCGGATTAATCACTTAATTCAATTTTCTGCTGTTCATCCCATAAATCCTGTCGAAACAAGATTGATTTGTTTCATCAAGCCTTTCTTATACAAATTTCCCGGCAATAGCTCATTACAAAGGGTATTGTCAAATCGCTTGATTTTGTTTCTCTCTTTGCATTACAATTAAATTTCATGAAAGATTTTATCAAGTTACTTCAGGCAAATAAGCAATACAGCGAGATACTTCGCCATCTCCGGACAGGAAAGGATTGCACGGTCAACGGGCTGTGGGGATCGTCTGCGAGCTTCTTCATTGCTGCTCTGGCAAGTGAGCAACTAAAGACAACAAAAGCACGACCCAGGATACTTCTGGTTGTGCCCAGTGTTGAAGAGGCTGAAGAGGACGTTGAAGACCTGAAAACCTTTCTGGATGGGCGCGCCGAATTATTTCCTGCCGATGAAAACATTTTTACCAAAAACTATGAAGATGAAGGTGAAGTGCTGGCACAAAGACTTCAGATTCTCAATCAGATACTTTACGGCGATATCCAAGACAATTGCAAGTTCGATATTATTGTAACCCCTATCCAGGCGCTATTACAGCCCGTACCGTCTCCGAAATCTATTACGAAAAATGTCATGAGTCTTCAGAGGAATCATGAATATCCACGGGAAGAACTCGTCTCATGGTTGCAGAAACATCATTATCAACTGACGTCTCAGGTCGAGAACTTTGGGGAATATGCCCTGCGCGGCGGCATTGTTGATATTTTCCCCTATGCCTCAGACGTCCCCTATCGTATCGAGTATTTTGGGGACGAAATTGAATCCATTCGCAGATTCAATATAGAGTCTCAGCAATCCGAGCAGGAATTAGATGCTTGCAAGATACTTTCTGTAGATAAGATGTATGAGACAAACGCACTTCAATCAGAACACGGGAAAACGTCTCTCTTATCCTATCTCAACAAAAACACATGGATCGTCATCAAAGAACCTGCAAGTATAGAAGATCGGGCAAGGAAGATATTGACTGATGCAAATACCAACGGAGTATTGTTTACCTATGATGAAATCTCCAGTCAATTCAACACCTTCGTAAAGATATCTTTGGAGAAACTACCTTTATCATTAAACACGAATGATTATACGTTTCATGTAAAATCTGCTGACAATTTTCCCCAAAATATCCAGGCAATTGCATCGGAATTCAATACGGTAATCGAAGCCCATACCAGAACGCTGGTCTTCTGTAACAACGTAGCGGAGGAACAACGGTTTCGGGAGATTATTCATGATTTACGCATCGAAAGTAAGGTAACAGTTCAGTCCCCTCCCCTAACCCCTCCCACCAAGGGCGGGGGATATTTCCACCCCCTACGCCCCCGCCAGCGGGGGACATTTCCTCCCACTGTCCCCCTCACTGAGGTGGAGAAAGGGGGAGGCGGGAGGTCAGGTGGGAGTGCTGAACTGTTACAAATTAAGAAACAACCGGAACTCCGCATAGGACATCTGAGCAAAGGATTCCAATTCTCTGATATACAAATCGCCATCCTTGCGCACCATGAAATCTTTCACCGTTACAAACAGCGTCGTGAGGTAAAAAAGCCTATCCAGACCAGGGCAATTGATTCCTTTCTCGACCTGAAAAAAAGAGACTATGTGGTGCACATTTCCCACGGTATTGGACGTTTCCTTGGCATGGAAACATTGGAAGAAGAGGGATATAAAAGGGAATACCTGATAATCGAATACGATGAGGGGACGAAGATATACGTCCCTGCCACCAGGATTGAGCTGGTGCAAAAGTACATCGGGAGTTCAGACCACAGACCCAGGCTCGATAAAATCGGGTCGAAGTATTGGGAAATTAGAAAAAAACGGGCAGAAAACGCCGCTATCGATATTGCCAGCGATCTGCTGCACGTGCAGGCATTGCGGAATGCGAAAGAAGGTATTGTCTATCCGAATGACACTGATTGGCAGCGAGAGTTCGAAGCGGAATTTATTTACGAAGAGACTCCTGACCAAATTCAAGTGATTAATGACATTAAAAAAGACATGGAATCAAAAAGACCCATGGACCGGCTTATCTGCGGCGATGTTGGATATGGAAAGACTGAGATTGCCATGCGGGGAGCCTTTAAATCTGTAATGTTTGGAAAGCAGGTGGCTGTGCTGGTGCCAACAACTATTCTTGCACAACAACACTATAGCACCTTTTCAGAACGGATGGCTGATTACCCTGTAAAAATTGATGTATTAAGTCGTTTTAAGACACGTAAGGAACAAAGGGAAACTCTAGAAAAGACGTCCGCAGGGCTTGTTGATATCCTGATCGGTACCCACCGGCTTCTCCAGAAAGACGTCTATTTTAAAGACCTTGGTCTTGTCATTATTGACGAGGAACAGCGATTTGGCGTCGAACACAAGGAACGCCTCAAAAAATTCCGGCAGATGGTGGACGTGCTCACGTTAACCGCCACACCGATTCCCAGGACTCTCCACATGTCACTTATGGGCATTAAAGATATCTCCTCGCTAAACACCCCCCCGTTGGGCAGACAGGCCATCCACACGCAAATTATTCGATATGACCCTGAACGTATACGCCAGGCCATCAGACAGGAACTCAATCGTGACGGTCAGGTATACTTCGTTCACAACCGGGTGTATAATATCGAGCGGATCGCCCGAAACTTATCTGAAATTGTGCCAGAGGCACGAATAATGACCGTTCACGGACAGATGGACGAAAAACTCATGGAACACAGGATGCGCGCTTTTGTTGATGGACAGGCGGATATCCTGGTAGCTACGACGATTATCGAATCAGGACTAGACATTCCAAACGTCAATACGATTTTTATCAATTGCGCCGATACTTTTGGTCTTGCGGATTTGCACCAGTTGCGCGGCAGAGTGGGTCGTTACAAACATCGTGCCTATGCCTATATCATATTACCCAACGATCGTCCGGTCACTCCTGAGGCTGAAAAGCGTGTAAAAGCGATTGAGGAATTTGCAGAACTGGGCGCTGGATTTAAGATTGCCATGCGTGACCTTGAAATCAGGGGAGCAGGGAATATCCTGGGGACAGAACAGCATGGCCATATTGCTGCCGTTGGTTATGAAATGTACTGTAGATTATTGGAATTAGCGGTACGGAAAGCAAAGCACGAGCCTGTAGAAGAGCCTTTAGATGTTTCCATCGATCTCAATCTCGAATCATTTATTCCAAAAAGTTATATACCAGAAGATGCGCAGAAGATGGACATTTACCGCAGATTGAATCGGTCCACTACCTTTGAGGAGGTACAGAATATTGCCGGGGAAATGACGGACAGGTTTGGCGACGTCCCTCACCCGGTAAAAAACCTGCTTTCTGAGAGCGAGTTGAGGATTATTGCACAAAAGTCAAAAATTCGTTCTATGGTATGGGTAGACAATGTTGTTATTATACAAGTGGCAGATTTAAAAAGAGCTGAAACAGGTTTATTTAACCTTAAAAAACACATACGGGTTATTAATGAAAACACCTTGCATCTGAGACTGCCTAAAAAAGAAATGAAACCAGAGGATTTACTGGATTTTCTGATAAAATCGATTAGAATTTAGTTTATTTCACTTTCTAAAATTCGAAGCAGAGGTTGATCATTGAAAGACTTTATAAAATATAACTTATTACCCATATTTGTTATTATTTTCACCTCCACCGTTTTGTATGGGGCTGTGAGCGATTATAGCAAAAGCAGCATCAACTCTATCAAGGCCATTGTGGATGACGAAATTATCACTCAGGAAGACGTTGTAAAACGCGCCGCCATATCCATCAAACAAGCACAGGATCGGTACAGAGAGAATGAGTTGATGGATAAAATTGATCAAATATTAAAAGATACTCTGGAAGAAATTATTAACAGGAAGGTACTGATTAAAGAGGCGAATAAGTTATTCGGCACAAGTGAGGCGATGATGAAAGAGGTGGAAAAAGACCTGGACTCTTTTGTGAAAGGCGCTGTTAAGAACGTAGGTTCTTTATCAAAATATTATGAAATTGCCGAAGCCCAGGGGATAAATCCCATCGAAAAAAAGAACGAACTAAAGGAAGATATTATGATAGATAAGATCATGAAGGAAAATATCCATGATAAGGTGATAGTCCAGCCGAAATTGCTGAGGCGCTATTATTGTGAGAATATTGACGAATTTCGCCAGAAAAAAGAGGTAAAATTGCGACACCTCATGGTCAAGTATTCTGCTCATAACAACAATAAAGAAGAAACATTTTCAGTAGCGCAAAAGATAATGAAACGCCTTGAAAAAGGCGAGGATTTTTCAGCGCTGGCCAAACAATATTCAGACGGCCCAAATACTGAAAACGGCGGACTGTGCAGCTTTGAGGAGGTCAACGAATTAAGGAAAGACCTTCGGGATGTTGTTTACAGTTTAAAGGACAACGATTGCAGTAAAATCGTCGAATCACCTGTCGGTTATCACATCTTTAAAGTAGAACTTATCAAACCAGAAAAAATACAGAAATTTGAAGAAGTACAGGATGATATTTATAAAAAACTGTATCGAGAAGAAACCACCAGATTAAAAAAACAATACATCAACAGCCTGAAACAACATGCCTTTATCAAGGTTATAAATTAGTGTTTGAACGAAAACTAACAAAACGGTCATTTCGAGAGTATCGAGAAATCTTTCGACCATTGAAATTGCAGGGTTTACAGATTTCTCCCTTCGGTCGAAATGACAAAAGTATGAGTTTTCGTTCAGCCACTGCTTACAATACATTGATTGATGCATCCTTTTATTGGATTTCAGAAAAAAGGGGAAAGTGGCCAATATTGAGTTAACAACCTTAAACTACATAAAAGCATTTTCGACCGTGGGTGTATTATCTGTCATTTTTGGTCTGGAAACATGGTTACCCTTCTTTCATGGCAGGCAACGCAGGGTTATACACGCCCGGCGTAACCTTGCGATTGCTGTACTCAACGCAGTGATACTTGGATTGCTTTTTTCAAGAGCTACTTCAATGATAGCGGATTGGACGGCATCACTTTCTCTTGGAATAGTACATAGGTTGAATATAAATACCCTGGTTGATACCTTGCTGGCAATTATTTTAATGGACGGTTGGATGTATCTGTGGCATCGCGCCAACCACCGTATCCCCTTCTTATGGCGATTCCATCGCATGCACCACAGCGACCCACAGATGGATGTAACGACGGCCTTAAGGTTTCATACAGGAGAACTTGTATTTTCATCCCTATTAAGGTTTGCAGTCGTCCCCTTGCTGGGTATGAACCTCTGGCAGTTAATCTTTTACGAAATCATCTTATTACCGATTATCCAGTTCCATCACAGCAACGTCAATTTGCCGGAGAGTTGGGATCGATGCCTTCGGACCATTATCGTCACACCAAACATACATCGTGTGCATCACTCCCGCTGGCAGCCTGAGACCGATTCAAATTACTCAAGCATCTTTTCCTTTTGGGACAGAGTGTTTGGTAGTTTTCGACTCAGGGAAAACCCCCATACGATTCAATATGGGCTTTGTGCCTATGACGCCCAGGAATGGCAAACTACCTGGGGAATGCTGAAGACCCCTTTTTTAACCACTTCCCTCACTACGAAACAATAATAGGCACACGTAATTTTAAAGCTCGACATACCGCTGTGAATGCGGAAATCACAGAGATTTTCTTGTGATTGGACGGTCAGGGCTGGTTATCCATTCGCTCCACGAATCGGCATACAAGCGTGCTTCTCCCAAGCCTGCATGAGACATGGCAAGCAGGTTGTGTGCTGCGGTAACACCAGAACCGCAATAAAATATAACATGTTCTGGAGGCACATTACCAAGCAACTTTTGGAAACGAGCTTTTAATTCATCCCGCGAGAGAAAGAGACCGTTTGAATCAAGATTACCGGAGAAAGGGGCAGACAGAGCGCCGGGAATATGACCGGCTACGGGATCAATCGTCTCATTCTCACCACGATACCGGTCAGCGCTGCGAGAGTCAAGCAAACGATAGCTTTGATCACGCAGGATTTTCTGGACACCTTCGGTACTGAACAGTAAATTATTCCGAATTCTTGGTGTAAAATTCTCAGGTTTTCTGGTCTCCACCTTATTTGTCACTGGAAAACCATTATTTCGCCACTGCGGCCATCCTCCGTTCAGTACGGCTACGGCATCATGACCCATCCATCGCAGTAACCACCATAGTCGAGAAGCGGCCATTGCACCGCCCTTATCGTCACAGGTCACAACTTGCACATCGGCATCTATTCCCCAGCCTGACATGGTCTTGACAAATGTTTCCTGCTCTGGCAATGGGTGGCGACCCGTCTTACCAGGAATGATTTGACCGGATAGGTCTTTATTTAAATGGGCATAAACCGCACCTGAAATATGTGACTGAAGGTAATCTTTAAGACCACGACCTGCATCATCCAGCGAAAAACGGCAATCAACAATCACCCATTTCGGATTGCCAATTTGATTAAACAGTTCTGAAGCAGATATAAGTGTCGTATAAGACATAAAAAGCCCTCATTCAAAAGTCGCTATGCTTAAGTAGTCAAGAAGAATCAAAAGATACTAATTTACTTTCTATCCGGTATTTTTATTGTGATATGTAATAAATACAAACTAAAATAGCCTGATATTTCACAAACTCTGTGAAATATCAGGCTATTTCCAAACTCCCTCATATCCTTTCAAAGCCTCCTTCAATTCACAAATTTTAAGGAATTTCATATAATTAACAGTAGCGAGTAAAGACCAACGCACTTTATAAATTTGTTTAATTTTGCTACGAGTGGCTTTATGTCGCTACTGATATTTTCAAAGAACCTCTGGAGTCGGGGGCGGTTGTTACTTCTGTTTTACTACTCAAAAGGTGTTCTTACCTCGTTTCTTACACCCTCGGGGAACGTTTAACCCCAATAACTCTCCCCCAACTCCACCATTATTATATCACAAAAAGCAATTTTTGCAAATTTCAGAAAAATAATAAATGTGCACATTGAGTATCTTTTTAACTGCATAAAATACTTGTTTTATTGAGAGAAAATAAGTATGCTTTGTGTTAATAGTGTTTGCTATACATAATTTTATTGAAAAATATAAAGGAGTTGTGAAATGAGAAGATTTTCGATGTTGTTTATGTTGAATTTAACTTTAATAACAGTTGTTTCTGTACATAGCACATATGCAGGAAAGCCAGGCAAAACGCCTCCGGCCGATGTATATATGAAACCCTCACAAGGTACGTCTCCTCAAGAGGTGCCTTCCATTTCTGGCAAAATCGTTGAAACGATGAATAGTGGCGGTTATACGTACCTCTGCATAGAAAAGGATGGCAAAAAGACCTGGGCGGCGATACCTGAAACAAAGGTAACCGTAGGGGAAAATATCTCTTTGCCGCCAGGTTATGAAATGGTCAATTTCACCAGCAAGACACTGAATCGGACGTTTGATAAAGTCATCTTCACTACAGGTCCCACATCAGCGCAATCAGCGCATGGGGCATCTGACAAAATGAGTGTCCACGGCGGTGCAATGGGTAGTAAGAGCGCAGATACATCAACAACTGAGAACATAAACGTAGAAAAGGCAACCAGCCCGAATGCTTACACAGTGGCAGAGATTTTCGGGAAAAAATCGGAACTTGACAAGAAAAGTGTCGTTGTCAGCGGTAAGGTTGTGAAGGTTTCTGCTGGCATCATGGGAAAGAACTGGCTGCACATACAGGATGGAAGTGGAAACGCAAAGGATGGCAATAACGACCTGGTTGTAACGTCTCAGGACATTCCCAAGGTAGGTGATATTGTAACAGCAACTGGAACTTTATATAAAGACAAGGACTTTGGGAGTGGTTATAAGTATGATGTAGTTGTGGAGGAGGCGAGCATTAAAAAATAGCAACCAACTGGTACCACAGAAACGTCTCTGATTCATCTCTCCTTTTGAACTAGCGAAGCCACCTTCATTGCTTGCGGGTTATTGGTGTATAGTATGCCATCAAGTAGGAGACGATTTGTTTCGCAGAATCCTCAGAAATGGGAGCCCCATACGTATTGATCATCTTGTTAACGACGCCCTCCCAGGTAGCGGCTGGAAGCGGAGGCTGCATGGTGATGTACGTGGTGCTGTGACAGAACCTGCAAAATATCTGAATAATCTCACGACCTTCGCCCTGAGCAAGTTCTGGGGTATAAAGGGGATATGCACCCACGCTATACATACCATCAGACGTCTGCTGTATCTGACCTGGTTGATTAACACTGCCAGGCGCACCCTGGCTATACTGTCCACTACGAATCAAACCTGGAATCTCGCTTTCAGCGAAAACAGTCCCAATCAACACAACAAGAAAAAATCCCATTATGATGCATCTCACCTTTTTCATTTCCCCCCAGCCTAAAGCAAAAATTCAGCATTCAGAACTGAAATTGTTTCTTGTTTCTCGCTTCTTACTTCCAGCTTACGGTAGAGTGGGTTAAACGGAGCGAACCCGCCATTTACAAATACATAGAAGGTGGATTCGGCGTAAAAACCAACGCCTTAATCCACCCTACTCATAATTTAAAATTTAAATACCACCATCTATACTATTTCGCCGCACCCACAGATACCTCCTGTCGCTCAATCCTGTTCCACAGATAGCCGCCGGGGTTCCAGACCCCTTCATCTGGCTGGATATTGCCTTTCTCATCAGTTGCCCGCACGGCAAGCACGTACTTGCCGGTACGCTTAGGAGTCCATGCAGTCTCCCAGGTGCGAAAGGAATATTGGCCGTAATCTTCCCCAAGTTCAGCCTTGGCCCACAACTTGCCGCCGTCCCATGAGAACTCCACCTTGACCACACGTCCAAAGCCGCTAAAGGCAATACCCCGCACTGTTATCGGCATCCCTTCTGGGATTTTGCCAGACCCATCCGGGGTAATAATAAACGATCGTACGGGCATCGTCCCGATCGGTATCATTTCGACCCGACCTTCATTGACGTCTTTTGGGGTGGTGTTACCCCGATGAGTGTTGGGTATGCAATACGCCTTCGCCATCCAGTAATTGGTGTCAGGTTCGGTCAATACCCGTATCCAGGTCAATGCCTTAGTCCAATAAGTCGCAAACTTACCAGGAACTACCAGGCGCACCGGAAATCCGTTAAGCATGGGCAGTGGTTCACCATTCATCTCGTATGCTACGATGGTTTCGCCTATGACAGGATCACTAAGACCCAAAGACTTCAGATAACTATGCGAACCCTTACCCTCCGGTCCTCTGCCCCTGTCCAGCCCCTCAAATTGTACCTGAGAAGAACCTGTCTTGACCCCGGCAGCATTCAATAAATCTTTAAGACTCACTCCCGTAAAGAGGGCGTTACCCATGGCACCATTCCCCCATTGCCCACCGGGCACCCTCGGCTGGAACCGGCTGCGGCTATTGCCAGAGCATTGGTTAACAGCCGCAATGGAGACAGGCTTGAACTGGTTCATCAGGTCTGACATGGACAAGGCCAAAGATTTTTCAACATTTCCCTCTACAAGAAGACGCCAATCCGACAGGCTCACGGCATTCGGAATTTCATCGAGATGCCATCGCACGTAAAAGGCAGCATTTGGCGTAAAAGGAGTAAGGAAGTAATGTCGGGGTGTTTCAAGCTGGACTGGCCGATCAGTGATCTGGATTAATGGAAGTTTTTGGGGATAAACTACAAAGGGGCCTACAGACCCCCAGTAGGGATTAGCCTCAGGTCCTGTGAATCTCGGTAACGGCTCAAGAACCTGGCTGGAAACCTGAGCCCAGGCAGGGGTTAACTTGTTTAGGCTCAACCAGGCGGCTCCTCCCCCGATCACCTTCAACAGGAATCTCCGAGACATTATCCCTGATTTTTCTTCTGACATCCCATCACCGCCCGTTTCACGGAGCAATGTAGGGGTAATTCATGAATTACCCCTACATATTGACACCAAGGCATTTTCAACCACTAATGTTTTCAAAAAATTAAACTGTTACGAGTTTTTAACCCGTTTTACTCGTGTTTGTTTGTGGATTGGGTTGATTCCAATTTCTGGGAAATAGCGAATTCTGATTCAGCTTCGATATGCATACCCTTTTCCTGATAAAGCAATCCTAAATTTTTATGGGCGCCAATGTCATCTGCATCGATATCCAAAACTTTTTTATAGACTTCAATCGCTTCATCTTGCTTGCCAAGCTTTTGGTAAATAAGCCCAAGATTGTAATAGGCGTTTACATGGTTTGGGTCTATTTCCACTGCCTTTTCCCACTGTGGAATGGCTGTGGTGTACATGTTTTTCTTTGCATAGGCATTACCTAATTTATAATACACCTCCGCATCGTTGGGATAAAACTCTGTGATCTTTTCCCAGGTTTGTATAGCCCGGTCTGTTAAACCTTTTGCATGATAAGCATCAGCGAGGCTGGTAAGGGCATCATAATCATTCGGGTTGATTTCGACAACTTTGTTCCACATAGAAATGGCCTTGTCAAGCTTGCCCTGATTATAAAATGCCACTCCCAGATTAAAGTATGCATCGGTATTTTTCGGATTTAGCTCGATAGTCTTCTTCCATGCGGAAATGGAACTATCAAGCTTACCTCGGGCAGCAAGGAGCTCACCGTAATTATAATATGCATCCGAATATGTGGGTTTGACGTCGATGGCCTTTTTGTATTCAGATAACGCTTCCTCCATCATATCCTTTTCCGTATAAACCTCACCCAGGGTAAAGTGTGCCTCTGCAATTTTAGGGTTAAGCTTTAGCGCCTGCACTAGTGATGTTACGGCGCCTTGATGGTTGCCATCTTCGCTATATAATAGTCCAAGATTGTAGTGCGCCTCTGCAAAATCAGGCTCTAGTTCCAGTGCTTTTCTAAATGCATCTGCAGCTTCCCTGAGATCACCCTTTGCATAGAGTGCAATTCCGAGATTATTAAAAGCCTCAGGATAATTTTTATCTTGCTGAATGGCTGCTTTATGTTCGGTGATAGACTTTCCCAAAAACCCTTGCTCGTAATACAATGCACCAAGATAATTGTGCGCCTCCGCATCCTTAGGATCTAACTCAATTGTTTGTTTGAACTCATTGATAGCCTTGTCAAATGCCTTTTTTTTATAATAAGCCATTCCCAGGACAAAATGGGTGTCGGCTAAATTTGGATCAAGTTTGTTCGCCTTTTTTAATGAAGTAATGCATTCATCCTGCATATCTTTTTCATAATAGAGAAGTCCCAGATTATAGTGTGTATAAGCCACTGAGGGATTGAGGTCAAGGCTTTCCTTAAAAGCGGAGAGGGATTCCGTAAAAGCATTTTTCTTTTTGTAAGCTAAACCAAGATCATTGTAAGCATCCGCCTTTTCTTTCGTCTGGTTTGCCTTATAGTAAGATATGGAAGCAAGCAACTCGGTAATTGCTTCGTCGTACTTGTCATTCTCATAATAGGCCTTTCCCAAATAGTGGCGCAACTCCCCATCCTCTTTTATTCCTTCAGACGCCAGTTTCAATTCCTCCAAAGCCTCTTCTGTCATCCCTTTTTTGAAGTAAGAAATGCCCTCTGTTTTATGTTGTGCCGGTGTGGTTGCGCCTGTGATTTTGTCGGTAATCGTATTCAAATATCCCTTTTTTGGCTTCTTTTCAACCTTTGCATAGTAGGGAGACCGGCACGCTGTCGGAAAAGTAATCAGTAGTAAAAGAATCCAAACCTGTTTTTTTATGTTCACGTTTAGGAGTTTCAAAATTGGATATGGTTTAACGTGGGTTATTGAGATTTTAAAACAAAACTAAAAATAGAATATTATCTGAGAAAATCTGCGTCCTCGATTATTAAGGATTCAATCTATCAAAGTAGTATCCTATTGTCAAATAGTTATTGAATGTGGTTAGGGCGTATAGTAAAATTTGTTTTTCAAAATATAATTTAAGATATAGAGCAGGAATAATTCTCATGACAAATAACATAATTATTTTTGATACCACCCTGCGCGATGGGGAGCAATCACCAGGCGCGAGTCTGGATATTAATGAAAAAGTAAGCATTGCCAGGCAATTGGCATTATTAAATGTGGATGTTATCGAAGCAGGATTCCCTGTATCATCGCCTGGAGATTTTGAATCGGTCAGCAGGATTGCCCGGGAAATTCGTGGGGTTTCCGTGGCAGGTCTTGCCCGTGCGGTTGAGAAGGATATTGACAGCGCAGCTAAGGCGCTTGAAAAGGCCGAAAAACCCAGAATCCACGTCTTCCTGGCCACCTCTGAAATCCACAGAAAATACAAACTCCTCAAGGCAAAGGAGGAGATTCTCAATTTAGCCGTAAAGGGGGTTAAACATGCCTTAACGTATGTGGACGACGTAGAGTTTTCACCGGAAGACGCCTCTCGAACGGAGTTGGATTTTCTCATTCAGGTTGTAGAGGCCGTTATTGACGCAGGCGCAAGGACCGTTAATATTCCCGATACAGTAGGCTATGCCGTACCTGACCATTATGCCTCCATTATTCGGGGATTAAAAGAAAACGTGAAAAATATCGGGAGGGCTGTGATCAGCGTTCATTGCCATAATGACCTTGGGCTTGCTGTGGCGAATTCTCTGGCCGCCGTGAAGGCCGGCGCGCAGCAGGTTGAGTGTACCATCAATGGGATTGGAGAACGGGCAGGGAATGCGGCACTAGAGGAAATAGTTATGGCTCTTAAGACACGACGGGACTTTTACCATTGTTCCACCCGCATTGTTACAAAAGAATTGATTGCTACCAGCAGACTGGTAAGTACCCTGTCAGGGCTGCGGGTACAGAGAAATAAGGCAATTGTCGGCGAGAATGCATTTGCACATCAATCCGGAGTGCATCAGGACGGAGTACTCAAAGAACGCACGACCTACGAGATTATGAAGCCGGAAGACGTTGGATTACAAAAAACCAGAATTGTACTCGGTAAGTTATCAGGGCGACATGCCTTCAAAGAACGGATTAAGGAACTGGGATATGAATTATCCGAAGAAGAATTTGAACGTGCTTTTGAAGAATTCAAGCATATTGCCGATAAAAAGAAAGAGGTCTTTGATGAAGATATCGAAGCCATCGTAGGGGTAGAAAAGATGGACGTTCCCAATATCTTCCAGTTGGAAAGCCTCAGTATCAGTTGTGGGCCAAATGCAGTGCCTACCGCAGGGGTGAGACTTAAATTGCAAGACGGTCATGTGGTGGATAATACCACAATTGGCGATGGCCCTATCGACGCCCTTTTTAAGGCAATCGATCTCTCAACGGGAATTTCCGGGAAATTGCAGGATTATAACATTCGCGCGGTCACCGGCGGGAAAGACGCCATGGGTGAGGTTTCAGTGAATGTCGAAGTGAATGGTAAAACAGTAAGAGGGCGTGCTGTAAGCACAGACATTATTGAAGCCAGCGCAAAGGCTTATCTAAATGCCATCAATAAGGTATCTGCAAAATAATGATAATCATCTAGCCACGAATTGTACCAAATCGACACGAATAAAGGCACATTCATAACTGTTCGTGATTAATTGTTTTCATATAATTTATAGTATTGTCTTGTAAATAGTGTTTGAACGAAAACTAGCAAAACTGTCATTTCGAGCGTAGCGAGAAATCTTTTGACCATTGAAATTACAGGGTGTGCAGATTTCTCCCTTCGGTCGAAATGACAAAAATACAGGTTTCCGTTCACACTAAATAGTTTCTTTTGGGGTATCAGTTCACCCCCTGCGCCCCCGCCAGCGGGGGACATTTCCTTCCCCTGTCCCCCTCCGTGAGGGGGAGAAAGGGGGAGGGGGGAGGTCAGGTGGGGGTGCTGAATTGTTACTTAATTGTTTCATATAATTTACAGTGTTGACACGGAAGTTCCCCTCACCCAGACCCTCTCCCACAAGGGGCGAGGGAACTTTCCCTCCCTCGATGGGAGGGATTAAGGGAGGGTGATATTTTTCCAGTCTTTTCGTGAGCCTTTGGCTCATGAGGATTTACCATGTAAATAGTTTCTTTGGGAAAGTTTTTTGTCCCCCTGTGTCCCTCCTTGCGAATGGGAACATTGGAAACTTTTAATCTTACCACCCCTTTATCCCCTCCTTCGCAAGGAGGGGAAAGAGGGTGGGCTTTTGTTTGAGGCATACCGCGCTAAACTATGATCTGTGTTCCCATTATTGCAAATAACCTTGACGATGCCCTTCATGATATGGCAGAGGCATCAACGGTTGCAGATATTGTCGAATTACGAATTGACTATATAAGGGGCGTTGACCTCAAACGTTTACTTGAAAAGCGTACAAAGCCTGTGATTGTTACCAATAGACCCGTTCGTGAAGGAGGCAAGTTTAACGGAAGCGAAGAAGAAAGGATTGCACTCTTAAAACTTGCTTTACAGCTTCAAGCCGATTATGTGGATGTCGAACACGACAGTATTCAACACATACGTAGGGACACGGTGCACCGTGTCCCTACAAAAATCATTGTCTCTTACCACAATTTTCGTGAAACTCCACGAGACTTAACCGATATTTACAAGAAACTCAGCCAGAGCGGCGCTGATATTGTCAAAATCGTTACTCACGCCAATAGCATTACAGACAATGTCAGGGTATATCAACTCCTCCAACAATCCCAGATACCTATGATCTCATTTTGCATGGGAGAATTAGGCATTATCAGTCGCATCTTGTATAAAAGGTTCGGCAGCTATTTGACCTTTGCCTCTCTTCAGGTTGGGAAAGAATCTGCCCCTGGACAGATCAGTATTCACGAGCTTTTAAATACCTATCATGCCCAGAAACAGGATAAGCACTCGGCAATTTACGGGTTGATCGGCAATCCAGTTTCCCACAGCATTAGCCCGATCATTCATAATACGCTTTTTAGGGAACTGAATTTTAACAGCATTTATGTTCCTTTTAAGGTGGATACTATTGGTGATTTTATGAGGGAGTTTAGAAAATTAGACATAAAAGGTTACAGTGTAACAATCCCTCATAAGGAATCGGTAATAAATCATCTGGATGCAATCGATCCAATGGCAAAGAAGATCGGCGCTGTTAATACTATTGTAAATATGGATGGGCAATTAGTCGGTTATAATACCGACTGTGAAGCAGCTATTAAAGTATTGGAAGGCGTCGATCAAGTATGCAGGAGGGGCGAACGGCCGTTCGCCCTTACAAAGGATGTGCATTTGAGAGGAAAAAAGGTCACATTGATAGGCGCCGGAGGTGTCGCCCGCGCTATTGCCTTTGGATTAAAAGAATGTGAAGCACAGATAACGATTATTAATAGAAATTATGCACGTGCACAATCACTTGCCAGAGATGTTGGGTGCCTTGCCAGAAAATATGACGAGTCAGAGGCATTTAATGCGGACATATTAATCAATGCCACGCCTGTGGGTATGTTTCCAAAAATCAATGAAACGCCCATCGACAAGAATAAGTTGAAGTCCAACATGATCGTCTTCGATACTATTTATAACCCTATAGAAACAAAATTATTGAAAGAGGCTAAGGCTCAAGGTTGTAAGACTATAAATGGTTTGTCGATGTTTGTCCACCAGGCGGCAGCACAATTTAAACTATGGACAGGCCAGATGCCGTCTGTTGAAACAATAGAAGCAATTGCTTGCGAAAATTTGGCAGTAAAGTAATAATCCAGCCACAAATTCACACGAATAAACACATTCGTGGCTAAATACATGTTGTTATACAATGGAGAGTGATTGAGTCACTATCATCAACATTGAACATCATCTTGATCGGTTTTCGTGGTACTGGTAAAACCACTATAGGTAAAATGCTCGCACAAAGGCTCGGTAAGGAATTTGTTGATGCCGATGAGTATTTAGAGCAAAAGGAAGGGAAGACTGTCAAAGACATTTTTGCAGAAGGCGGAGAAAAGCTGTTTCGGGAGATTGAAACTCAGATCATTGCAGAATTGTGTCTTTCAGATAATAGAGTTGTAGCTACCGGTGGAGGGGCAATCCTTCGTGAAGAAAATGTAAAAACGCTCAAAAAAAGCGGGATCATAATCCTTTTAGAAGCGGATGTTGATACAATCTACAAACGGATTCATAAGGGCGCCACGACAGATCAGAGAAGACCCAGCCTTACAAATAGAAACGCATATGAGGAAATTGAGTATCTGTTGGAATACCGAAGACCGCTTTATGACAAGACGGCGGATTTCGTAATAAACACAACCAGCATGTCTACAATTGATGCTGCAAATAAAATAATAACCTTCCTTCACAACCACGTAATGGATCTTAAAAATTAGGTGTTTTGATGGGTTCGCTGTCGCTTAACCCATTCTACTCAAAAACTCCCCTCCCCCTGTCCCCCTCATGGAGGGGGATAAAGGGGGAGGAATCTGTTTTTTTCTGCGTCCTTCGCGTTCTCAGCGGCTTGTTTTATCTGCGTAATCCGTGCAATCGTTCGACTGATCCTTCGACAAGCTCAGGATGCAGTGCCGTTCATGGTGAGCCTGTCGAACCATCACGACGAAGTCTGTGGTTTCTGTTATTGAACATCCTCTTCAAGAAATAATTCCTTTATCCTCTTGCTCGTCTTCTTCATCACGATCTCAATCTCCGTTGACTCACCTTCTTCCAGCTTTACCTTCTGCTGGGCATTCCTATACTTCTTTTTCTTTGCAATGATTACATAGGTGTCCGCCTCTAAATCGGCAAACTCAAAGAACCCATCCGCATCTGAGGACGCAGTCTTTATCACCTTCGTCATTACCCCCTTGAGCCTTAACCTTACAAATTCTAATGGATTCCCCTTGATGTCTACCACATTCCCGTAAATCTTACCACTGACGACTTGTTCCATCGTAACCGTACCAAGGTCTTTGACCTCACCTTCATTCAGGCTTATATCCTGTGTTTGGTCTAAAAAACCTTCTTTCTTATAGGTAAGGGTATAATTCCCTTTGGAAAGTCCGCTAAATTCGTAATACCCATTTTCGTCTGTTTCCGTACTATCAGATGAATTCTTACCTGTTATCGTAATGGTAACCCCTTTCAGTGGTAGTTCATCCTGGTCGTTTACAAACCCAAAGACAATACCCTCATTTGATGGACTTGGTGATACTTGTGGCGTCGGCAATGGCGGTAATGTGGGTAAAGGCGTTACCCCTGGTGTTGGTGTCGTGGTCAGACTCTTTGTAGTAAACGAGGACTCACTTCCCGTTGACGTTCCGGCGCTGTTCTGCGCCGAAAGTTTATAGTAATACTTCGTCCCCGCCGATAATCCGTTTATGTTGATACTTATAGCCGTATCACTTGAGCCGCTGATCGTCTGTGTGGATGTTGTATTAGTATACGACCCGCTGTTTGTCCCATAGTTTATAATGGACTGGATTTTTCAGACCAGTAGTTAAGAGTCATTTTAGTAGAATAGGAAGTCAAAGGAGGTCTGAAAAATGAGAAAGAGTTTTAGTG
>Ga0082335_1001838_pt1 | contig 42479 bp, 27 predicted proteins | sample Subgrocontami58m_FD_72375 | JGI IMG/M metagenome (GOLD analysis project Ga0082335, IMG submission 72375) | Subsurface groundwater microbial communities from S. Glens Falls, New York, USA - GMW37 contaminated, 5.8 m (SPADES assembly) (version 2) ...
AAATGGCCGATATCTGCCAGCGGCTGGCCGGTGCCAACTCAAGTGCGCAGGGCCAGCTGCAAGAGGAGCGCAGCCGCGGTGAGACCGACATGGCAGAGGCCCCATCGGCGGCCATGGCGGTCGGGCCGCGGCCGCGTTTGCGCCGGTGGCACCGAACACCACCATCCAGTGCGTCGTGGGAACTGCGCGCAGCGCTGCTCATTTGTCGGGGACACCTTGCGCCGCCGTTTTTTCGGCCCTTTCGATTTCCGCCCACACGGGCGCACGCCAAAGCTGCACGGCACTCCGCTGCTCGTCGGCTGCGGGGCTGCCCACCGCGAGGGCGCGCATCCCTGCGCCTGCAGCGCGCGGGATGCCTACAGGCGGCGTGCGTTGCCCAGCGCGGCCTCGACGTCACCAGCGGCCAGACCGTCGACTTCGAGGTAGCGCCGTTCGGATGCTTCCAACACCACGCCGTCGGCGGATTTTTCCACGACCAGTGATTTGCCCAGGTCACGAAACAACCTTACTCGGGCCGCGGGCAGGGAAATGGCGAGGCGGCTTTTGCCGCGCGTATCCCAGAAGGAAATCCAGATCTTGCCCGCGCGTTCGAACATCATTGCGCGCACCGTGCCCGACTTGCCACCGACGGAAATCGGGCGACATGGCACCAACTCGAACTTGCCCGCTTCGTTCACCAGCAGGGTGTGTTCGGGGCTGCTCTGCTGCAGCGCACGCTGCTGCGCGGCAGTAAGCCAACGGGTGGCCCGCACCTCTTCCCAACGACGGATGATCTCGAGATTGTCGGGCGTGCGAGGATGGCCGTCGAAGTCCCGGAGCGTGGCGATAATCGAGATGGGACAATCCCAGCCAGCGGCGCGGCTGGTGGCATACTCGATGATGTCCGGTTGCATGCCCAGCGTCGTCGCGCTCGGCGGGCGAAAGCGAATCCAGCCGAAGTCGCAGCGGGTGAAATTGGCCGCGCGCGCGGCCGCCTCGGGCAGGCGCTGGTGCGCGATGAAATCCTTCAACTCCTCCGCGGTGACGGGGTCCTCGGCGGTCGACCGGCTCATCATGTGCCAGTTGAAATGAGCCAGCGTCGAAGTCTCGGCGTAAAGCGGCTCCGGTTTGAACTCCTGATAAACCTGCCATTGCGCGTGGGCGACGTTGTACCAGTAAGGCGGGTGCACGTCCTCCGAGCCGTCGAAGTAAGCGAAACGAAAACCGGCCGCTGCGTATAGGCGCCCCAGTCGCTCCGCCATCTCCGGTTGAATGGTCGTTCGCTGATCGAACCGGACGTAGACGGGCCAATTGTCCACATCGAGCAGCCCGCCAATCGTCCCCGCGACGTGCGCGGCCGGCGTGGTCTTGAGCGCTCCCCGCTGACAACCCGTGAAGCGGAATGGCGGCCGCGTCGTGTAAGTGCGATAGGCAATCACCTCGTCGCCGAATCGCAGCAGTCGGCGGTCGTCGTCGAGCGTGCAGTTCGATGGATCCTCCAGCACTTCGATTTCCGAACCGGAGTCCGTCAATCCCACGGCCAGGGTGAAGTGCTGCCGCAGATGGAGCCGCCGATCCGGCACCGGGCTCACATAGGCGTCCTCCACCTGCGCCTTGGTGAAGTGAAGGTGAAACCCGCATGTGATGTCCGAGGCGGCGAGCCGGTCCACCACGGCGCGCAGGTCTGACCTTCCGTTGGGATACTCGTCGCGCCACGGGAAATGACCGAGTGTCTTGGCGAATGCGCGGTGGTAAATCAGGAAACTCCGGAGACCGCCCGCTCGGGCGATCCGCAGGTAGTCATCCACATTTTGCAGGGTGACCGGATCGTTGATCTTCCAATAGGAAAGCGCCGCGTCGGGCCGGCGGCGCGCCCGGACGCCGTGCGGCAACCCGAAATCCTCTTCGACGCGTTCGAGCCGGTCCAGGAGTTGGGCCGTCTGCGTCACGACCAGCGCCGCGCCGACCGCTTCCTTGCGCACCTCGCTGACGGCGGCGGCGCGGAGGATGCGGCAATTGGCTTCGCGGACAGAATCCACCCGACCATAGGGATCAGTCGCCAGAAGATTGACGGCCACCTGATCATCCCAGGCGACGTTGAGCCAGTCGCCGAAATGGGCGCGCTCCTTCACCGGCAATTGCAGGAAGAACAACTCGTCGAACGGAAGCGTTTCTTCGTTGAAGAACGCGGGCCGGGCTTTTCCGGCGGAGAACGAGGCGTCTCCCTCGATCTTCTCCAGGGTGAATCCGATATAGGCATCCGTGATCTTGATTCGGACGATCGCCCGACTCACGAGCCGATCGAACGAGACGATCAACCGATCGCCGTCACGGCGCACGGCACTGGCGGACACGATCCGAGGATTCAGGTCACCGGCATAGCCGCGCTGTTGTCGCGTCGAAAAGGCGGGCAGCCCAGCCCCCGGCACCAGGCATTCGGTCCGAGTGGGCAGATGCAGCAAACTCAACGCTCGTGCATCGTCGCCCAGCACCAGCCGCATCTCGCGGTTTTCAATGATGATGTCCGCCCGGGCGGCGATCGCCGAGAGGCACAACCCGGCCACCGGAATCAGGAGAGCTCGTATCACAAAAGATCCGATGTCAGCGACGCGGCGGACCGGTGGATTATCGGCTCGCGGAGTCCGGCTGCGATGTGCGGTAGACGGCACCGGGCGCGACCCGTTCGGCGAGCGAGAACATCGTGAAGATGGCCATCTGCGGCATCGAGCGCAGGTGGATCGGCGCGATGTGCGGCCTGCTCGGGTTGGGATGCGTGGCGAGCAGGTGGGCGATATAGCGAAATTCCTCGTCGGCCGCGGTGACGAGCGCGGCACGTTCGGGGAAGGTGCGGGCGGCAACGAGCAGGTGGAACGGAAGTCCGCCGACCTTAAGTCCGGGCAGCGTGGTGTAATCGAAAGCGGGTGAGCCCTTGGCGCCGGCGCGATGGCCGTCGGCCCAGGCGAGGGCGCGGTCGAGTTGGGCCATCGCGCGACGCTGCCGCTCGGAGCCGGGTGGCAGATGCGGCCACGCCGCGGAGTAGGCCTCGAGGATATAGAACGGGATCGTCGCGCCTTTCTCGGCAATGGTCATCGGACCGGCGGTCATCAGATCGAGCCGGTTGAGCCAGTCGATCGCCGCGAGTGCGACCTGGAGATCGCGTGGCGCGGGCGTTTCCTGCTGGAGAAGAAAAAGGAGCGAGCCGAAATTCGACGTGGAGCACCACCACTCGTCCTGGAAGGCGGCCCAGTGACCGTTGCGCACGCCGCCGTGCGGACCAATCCAGTTGGCGAGGACAAGATCGGCAAAGGCGCGGACGGAGCCGAGGTAACGCGAACGGGCCGCGGGCTCTTCTGCGCGCACCGCCACGGCGAGGACGCCCATCGCGATCGAGGCGCTGTCCGCCACGTTCCAGCTGCCGCTGCCGGCGCCGGGCTTCCGCCCATAGTTCATGTAGTAGGCGCCGGCCGGGATCATTGTCTTCTGGAGTTCGACCATGCGATCGGCCCAGGCGCGCGCGCTCGCCAGGTACGTCGCGTTCTCCGTGACGTCGTGGGCGACGCAGAGCGCACGCACGGCATACGCCTCCGCGTAGAACGGCGTGTCGCGTCCCGCCGTGAGCAACTCGGGGGCCGCCAGATCGCAGAGCCGGAAAAACTCGGCGGTGAGATCAGCCGGAGCGGCGGACGCCACCACCGAGGAAGGAACCAACATCGGCGCCGCGAGCAGCGCAGCCAGTAGAAAGCGAACCGAGTGCATCATCGGCGTGGCACTCGGGAATTCACTCGCGGCGCATTCTCGGGTGGAGACTGGCCCGAAGACTTCCTACCGCGGCTGACGCCGCAACCAAACCCAAGCCATCTCACAGGAGTTCGCAGAGAGCGCAGAGAAAGTCCATGAAGTGAATTCTTCCCTCTGCTTCCTCTGCGAGCTCCTGTAAAATTCAGTGGTTGGAAATCGTCGCAAAGATAAACGATTCGGATCGATACCAGCCTACCGCGGCCTACGGCTGCAACCAAGAGAGGTTTTGGGTGAGAAACAGCGATCACCGAGGGAAGATGGGGGGCACGGAGCAAGACAGCACAAGTGGTTGGCTCTGTGACCTCTGGTCTGGCCGCGACACAAAGGATCAAAGTGTTGTTCTCCTGCGTGCAAATTTTTTTGGACACAGAGTTCTTGGCGCGGCGAGGCCGCAACCAAACCCCAATCCCCAATCCTTTGAACAAAAGGCAACGAAGGGAACGAAGGCCCCGGAGCCTTCGTTCCCTTTGTTGCCTTCTGTAAAATTCTGCCGCTTGAACATGCTCGCAGGAAAACAACATGTTCAGGGATAGTGAACAGAGGACAATCATGAGGGCACAGAGAAATCTATTCCCTCTGTGTCCTCGGCTTGAATCTCTGTGGCCTCTGTGTCGCCGGTTTGGGGGATTTTATTGCGGCTTCGCCGCGCTAGGCGCTCTGTGATCATAGGATTGGTCCCTCCATGTTCGTCAGCGCAAGGTGAGAACATACTTGTACGCGTTCGCGGAAAAGGCGCTGCCGGGCTTTTCGCCCAGACGCGTAAGATATATTTCCAGGGCTTGGGTCTCGCGGTTTTCGAGCAGGCTGAAGTTCGAGAACTGGACGGCGGCCGTGTCTTCCGGCGCGCGGTCGTCGATGATTGTGAGTGTGCTTCGCCGGAGGGCGGGGATCTCCTCGTTCACCTCCGCGATGTACAAAGGATAACGCGGCACCCCACCCTTGGGCGGATCGCGGTTGATGTTGCCGACCCAATACAGCTTTCCGGTTTTGTGGCTGCGGATAAACTTTGCCAGGGATCCGGGCGCATAAAATTGTTCCCCCGTGTCGTAACGGAGATCAGTCACCGCCGACCAATTATGCCCGCCGTCCCGCGAAAGACTGATCCACCTGCGCCCAGGGTATTGCACCGGATCCAGGCCATCATTCGAGCCCCGCATATCGAGCAGAAGCGTGCCGTCCTGCAACTCGGCGATGACCGGCTCCCCCAGTCCTCGCGTTGAAACGCGCGGCGGGACGAACACCGGCGGGGAAACGGTCCACTCGTAATCGCTCTTCTGCCGGTTCCACTTGCCCAAAAAACAACGGACGCCGCCGACATACCCCGGAGGCGCGGCGTATTTTGGGAAGCTCGCGCGAATCTTCCGGTCTTCTTCATCCTCCGCGTAAGGAACCCGCAGCGATGCCGGATAAGCTATCTGGCCATTGCGCAAAATGGTCACCGCGTAGCTGCCATACATTTCATTCGATTGGAGATAGGCCGGCTTCGCCCAATCCGCGGGCTCAAACGTCGCGCCCCCTTCATAAACGAGCGGCCGCAGCGCAGTCCAAGTCCGGCCCTCGTCCGCCGACAGCCGGTACAGCATGTGATCATAGAACTGCTTGTCGCCCTGCCAGTATTTCTTCAGGACGGCACTTGGCTCCCCCAAAAAGATCCGTTGAAAGACCATCTCGATCGTCCGGCGGGATTGGGGATCGAAATTGACCGCAAAATAGAGGTCCTCCCGGAACGTCTCCCCCTGGCGAAGTGAATCCACGCCTACCTCCAGTGGAACGAGCGGTGACCACGTCCGGCCGTTGTCCTCCGAAAAACGAACCTTCATCTTTTCCGGCAGATCCGATTTGCCGGACAGGCTGCCAATCTCCCGCCGGCGCAATCCTGCTCCGAGATACTTGACATCGACGCCGGGGGCCAAGCCGGGGCGAGGTGAAGGAAGATAGATTTCCCGCCTGACCGAACCAAGCGGGCCGGACCGCTCCGCCATTTCCGCCGGTGGCCCGCCCGCGCTCTTGGCAGAATGGGGGTTCTCAGCCGCGCTCGTGGCTTCGAGCGCAAAAGCCAGCCCCAGCAGAACGATCGGCCAGGAACGACCGCCGAGAGGAATTCGTCGCGTCGGATTCATCAACCCAAGTCAAGTTACACAGAGCGTCATGATTATTCGCGCACGTTTGGAGCGTCCGCCGCTCCACCGAAGGCGGGCAAAGTGTTCGGCTTGCCTGCCTTCGGCCGGGTCACGGACGACGCGGTGGTCGTCCCTCCAGGAATGCGAAATCTGCCATGGCGTCGGGTTTAGAAACGAAGGGTACTGGTGAGCCGCAACTCCCGTGGATTCATCCGCCGGAAGCCATAGGGCACCAGGGTGTTTTGGTAGACAAACATCCCGTTGTACATCGGTGTGTCGTAGTTCAGCAGGTTGTCGATGTTCAGCTGCAGATCGAGTCGCCCGCGCGGCAGCTTGACCAAGTACCCCACAGACCCGGAGACAAGGTGGTACGATCCTCCATACACGTAGTCGTAGGGTCGATTGATCTGGTTGCCCACCACTTGCGGCCCGTAGAACTGGGCGCCGGTGCCGATTCTAAGACCCCGCAGTGCGCCCGTTCGCACGGTGTAGACGCCCATCGCGTTGAACCGGTATTTGTAAGTGCCGGTTTGCACCCGTTCATCCTGAAATCCGTTCACGGTATTCTGAATCGTCTGCGCGGAGTTCGCATCGCTCGTCCGGGTCGGATTCGCCGGATCCGCCGCCCATTGCTGCCACTGCGGCATGTTCTTGTCCACATACGCGCGATAGTCCGCGGCGGTGTCGAATTGCCGGGTCTTGGGCAGCGCGGCATTGACGACGAGCCGAAGCGTGTTGGCCAGGTTGACGGTGACGTTGCCCTCCCAGCCTTTCCCCGCGTAGCTGCGGGTGCTCTGGATCGAGTTCAACGCGGTCGTGACGGTGGGGGAGGCGCTGAAGGTCTCGAGATAGCGCTCCGGCATCCGGTGGTTGGACCACAGCGTGTTGATGGCGCCGACGTTGATGCCGAGGGCGCTGTTGCTCTGCTCGGCCTGATAGAAACCGACGGATCCCACGATGGTCATCACGTCGGTCTTCGCGAGGTGGAAGCGCAGCCCGGCGGATTCCGCCTTGGAGGGCACGATGTTGGCCTTGGCGAAGGTGCCGTCGATTTTCGGATAGGAGTTGGTTTGGATCGTAAACCCTTCCGAGTAGTCGGCATAGGCCCCGATCTTCTGCCAGGGGAAGTAGACTGCACCAATCGTCTTCGTGTTATTGAAGGCCACCCGGTCCTCTTCGGTGTAGGTGCCGAAGGCTCCGGTCGCGCGATCCCGCGAAGCGGTGTCGCCGTTCCTTGACGTCAGGGCTGACTTGTCGCGCCGGAAGCCGGCCACATAGGTCAGGCGGCCGCGCAGATAGTTGCCCGAGGCCGCGACTTCGTACGCATCGTTCTTGTTTCCCGTGATGCCTTCGGCCGTCGGCACGGCCCGCAGGTCATACATCCGGGAAAAATCGGGCAGGCTGGCCGTGAGGTTGTCCCAATAGCGGTAGATATTGATGCGCCTCGTATTGTCGAAGATCGCCGTCGTAAACCTCGGGTCGGCGTTCATCATGTCCCAATACACGGAACGCGCCTCCGATTCCTGGTGATGGCCGAACACACTCACACTGGTGCGCCCCCCCAAGGCGTTGATGGGATAGGCGGCGACGAGTCGCACCGTTTTGGATCCGCGGTTGGTGCCGTCGATGTTGCGCCCCAGGTAGGACTGACTGTAGATCTTGCCGAAGTTGGGGTTGGGATTCCCACCCGGCAGGAAGACATTCGGATCCTTGATCGCCGAGGTGAAGGCATAGTTTCCGCCCTCGGCGCGATACTTGGCATACTGGCCCGCGAGCTGGAGGGAGAACCCGTTGCGGAAGCTGTGATCGACCGAGGCCTGCAAATCCACCGTGTTGGCGCGCACGTTGAGCTGACTGGGATTGACGTTGAAGCTCTTGTCGGGCGGTGGCGTATCCGCAAATCCGTAGGGATATGAACTGATGAGCGGAATGCCGGAGCCGCTGGTGTACGCGGTGCCACGCAGGTCGAGCACGCCAAGACCTTCCACGTAGGTCCAGTAGTTCGCTCCGGTGCGCAGCGCCAGTCCCGCCGCGGTGGCTTGGGCGGAAGTGAGGGTGGTGGTCACGGGCACCTTGTTCCACAGGGAGGATCCATCGGTGTAGCTCGTCATGATGAAGCCGGGGCGCTCGGTGCGCGTGAAGTCGGAATCGATGTTGATCCGGGTGCGCTCCCACGGCCGATAGACCGCGCTAAGCGCATTGCCGAAACTCTTGAATCTCAATCGATCGACGAAATGGCGCTGGTCCATCACACTCGCGTTGTAGCGTGCGTCCAGGCTTGCCGTGACAGGCAGGTTGAAATCGAGGGACAGGCCCATCGAGCCAAGCGAGTCCGTGCGCAACCGGATGACACCGAATGCCCGATGCTCGGCCTGTTTGGTGAGGTAGTTCACCCCGCCCCCCGGGCCGCCCTCACCAAAGAGAATGGCATTGGGTCCGCGCCCTGCCTCGAGGCGTTGCACGTTATATTCCATCGGCGTGGTGGCGCTCAGGAAATAGTTGCGCGTGCTCGGCTGGGTGGCCATGCCGCGCAAGCTGACGTTGCTGCCGGGATCGCTTAATCCGAGGCTGCCCGGGTTCATGCTGTTTCCGTTGATGCCGCCGGTTTCCAACGGATGTGAGCTCGTCAGCCAGGCCGAGGCTTCGTCGATGTTGAAGACCCCGAGGTCATCGAGCAGATCACGGGTGAACACCTCCATGTCACCGGGCGTGGTCAGCAGATTCGTGCGCAGGCGGCCGGCATTGAGCGTGTCGGCCGCGATGTAACCGGTGTCCTGGCTGGTGGAGACGACAAAGGGAGACAGGGTCACGGTCTCATCCTCGCTGCCCGGCTTCTTCGCGCGGTTGGCTGCATCGCTCGTCACGCTTTGGGCGTGGGCCGCAGCCAGGAGAACGGAAACCACGGCGAACCAGAGCCACTTTTGCGGGGGATGAACGTTTGTTTTCATGGGAATTGCAGTGCGAGTTCCACGAGGGGTTTGGTCAAAGTTTGCCGGTCGGTGCGACACTCTTGGCTCGCATCGCATGCTCGGCGAGCCTGCGGATCACAACAGCCACGTTTTTGCCGTCGCAATGGCCGCCGGGCACAGCCGACTTTGCCCAATAATCGCGGGCCGAAATCACCCGGGCCCGCAATAGCACGTCGAGCGCCGTTTCCGCGGAGGCCGCCGGTTCAAACAGCCGCGCCCCGCGCAGCAGCAATTCCGCGACGAGCGCTCCGTCGCAATCCCTGCCCGCGACCGCATGGTCCGCCCAGTAGTCGACACTCACGATGATGTTCGCCTCGCGCAGCCGTCGAAGCTCGGACACCAGCGCTGCCTTGGGTTCGACCGAAATCGGAACGGACGCGGGCTTGATGGAGTTCCACTGTAGTGTCTGTGGCGCGCGATCCAGCCGCGCCAATGCGCGCAATTCCATGAATTCGGCGATCACCTGCGCAGCCTCGGACCGCGTGATGGGTTGTATCCGCTCCTTCTCGACAGCGGAGAACGCGATTGTCGGCGCTGAACCGGCCGCCGTACTCAGGCATTTCGCGAAATCCGAGCGCGTGACGGGATCGGATATGCCCGGCAGCGCAGTGGGGAGGCTCGTGAGTCGCTGTAAGACCGTTTCCATTTCCTGCCTCGTCAATGGACGGGTCGGAGCGAATTGTCCCTGCTCGAGCGGCAACATTCCGTGAACGGTCACGAGCTGGATGGCGGGCCAATCCGCACTCTTCGGCGCCACATCCCGCACCGGTGTGAGATTCAGCGTGTCCCGGGCGTCGAGCAGGACGCGTTGGACGAGCACCGGCTCGATGCGGCGGGGCGCGACGCCATGACGCACAGCCAGCGCCGCCAAGGCTCCCGCCGCCTGCCCCACATTCAGCGTGTGCGGCTGCATCCGGCTGGCACCGCTGACCAAACGGGTCTGGGAAATATTCTTCTCGGCTGCGAGCAGCCCATCGATCGACTCGGGAATCAGGCATTCGCAGGGGATGGCGAAGGGGCCGGCGCGTCCGGGTTGGGCGTCTTCCACGTCCTCCAGCCGATCCAGATCAAGCTCCAGGTCCTCGCGCGACTTTCCGCCGTGGAGATCCAATCGATAATCACCCAGGCCGATCGACGTGGGAAACGGTTGCGGCGCCTTGCCCGGCCCGCGCGAGATTTCCCGGGCGAGCAGCGTGTGCACTCCGACGATCCGGCGGCTTTCCCGCACGTAAGGAATGACGGAGAAGTGGTGGAGAATCTCGCGGAACGGCTGCAATTCGGGACGCTCCCGCACCCAGGTGTCAATCTGCTCGCGATTGTAGGGCGAATCGAAACCCTCGTCATCCGCCACGGCCCAGTCGCTCAGGCCGAGCACGTTCTGAATGTAGTGCAGCAACTGCAGCGTGCGCAGCCGCATCGCGCGATCCGTCGCCAGCCGGCGGACCGGATCCTCCAGTTCCGCCACCGTGCACGGAGTGTCGTTTGTATAATTGAGGTGCGTGCGCGTGAGCCGTGACGTCTGCGCGGGACGGGAGCTATCCGGCATGCCGCGATAATCGACCAACGCGGTCCAACTCATCGGCGAACCTCGACGGTAGACCGCGTCGCCGGCGACGATGAGTTTTGCGAAGACCGGATGCATCGCATCGTAACCCGGCGGCGGTTGCTTGATGCGCAAACGATCCGGCACGCCCGCGGGATATTGTTTGATGACCGCGGTCCACGTGTTGTCCTGGATGCGCCGCGCCCGATCGAGAGCATCGCTGGTGTGATTACCGGCCCGATACCGGGCCCCGCTCAACGGGAGCACATCGCCCCATTCCGTGGCATCGATCAGTATCCGGCTTGAAATCGTTCGCTGCACGCGGCCGGTTCCGGCCCCGATCTCGAGGTCGACTCCCGTCACCGTGTTGCCCTGCCGGTGCACTCTCACCACGCGTGCGCGCAGCGAAAGGTCCAGCGTGCCGCTGCCACGCGCTTCCGCCAGCATGGCATGCACGATCCTCCGCCCCACCCGCGGCTCGAAGCGAAAATTCGCATAGGGACCGGCGCTGAAGGGATCGAGCTTCAGCGGCAGATAATAATTCTGTATCCGCTCGACGAGTTCGCGATAGAGCCCGCGTTCGCGGACGGGATTGCCCCCGCCGCCTTCGTCCATGGCGGTGACGCCGGCGGCAAGCATTTGCCCGCCCACCCAGTCCGTCTCCTCCACCAGCAGGACGGAAACACCGAGCCGCGCCGCCTGGATCGCTGCGCCAATTCCGCCGGTGCCCGCTCCGGCGACGATGACGTCGTAATTCGCACGCAGGGAATCAGGCGGGGTACTCACAGGAACGGGATCTTCTCCACGCGAAATTCCGGCACCGCCCAGCCCGATGACCAGCGTCCACGCGACGGTTCGGCGGATGCGCCGTCTAAGCGGTCCTCCTCGAGCGATGGTTCTACTCGGGCGGCTGGTGTTCATCATCCGAGACAGAGACGATCTGCAACGGAATTTTCTTTATTCTGCAAGAGTTTTCAGTCTAATGAAAAATATTTCAGCTAAACGGCCCTCCGGCGGAGGGCTGCGAAAAACGAGAAACCCATGAGTCGGCGCATTACCCTCAAGGCCATTGCCAACGCAGCGAAAGTCAGCGTCGCGACCGCCTCCCGGGCGCTGAATAAAACCGGAAGCGTCAGCCCAGCCGTGGAGCGCCGGGTCAAGGCGGCGGCACTCAAGCTGGAAGCCAGGAGCGCCGGCCAGCGACGGACCACGCAGATGCTCTGTTTCCTGTTGGCGAACCGGCCCATGCTGCACCCGTTTCATGCGCAAGTCCTGATGGGGGCGCAGGCGATGGCCGCGGAGCATGGGGCCCACATTCTTTTCCATCCGTGCCAATATAGTGCGGACGTTGCCGTCACCGATATCCGACTGCCGGTGTTGCTCGAACCCCGCGGCATGATTGACGGGTATATCGTGGGCGGAATGAACACGCCCAATCTCCTGGCGCTTTTGCGGGAAACGGAAGTCCCGTTCGCGGTGCTGGGCAACAATGTTCTCGGCGAGTGGAAACCGGAGCAGTGCGATGTGATTTGGATGGACGACGCCGGCGGCGGCCACGAGCTGACCCGCCACCTGCTGGGTCTTGGGCATCGTCGAATCGCGTTCCTGGGCAGCCGGCGGTTCGCGTCGATCCGCATGCAACAGGGCTGCTGTCGCGCGATGGCAGAAGCCGGGCTGGAGCCGGTCCTGCTCGAAAGCGACTCCCTCGACGAAAGGGAGTCCGGATTTCTGGCGGCGAAGCGGCTGTTTTCCCAGGGGGGCGGCGTGACGGCGATCCTTTGCTATAGTGATCCGGCGGCCCACGGCGTCTTGGAGGCGGCGAACGGCTGCGGTCTGCGCGTGCCGGACGATCTCAGCATCGCCGGGTTTGGCGATCGGCCCGAAGCCTCGGCCATGCATCCGGCCCTCACCACGGTCTGGGGCTACCCCGACCAGGTGGGACGCCGGCTCGCAGAAATGGTGTTGCAGCGAATCGCCCATCCCACCGCCCCACCTCGAAGCGCCGTCCTGCCCACCCGCCTGATCCGGCGGGAGTCGTGTGGCCGCGCGCCAGTCGCTGCCGCCGCCCACTCGTCCGCCGGCACGCCGTGAACCGCGTTGCGCTGTGCCGGCAGTATCGGGAATTGTTGCTGGAGGGCGTCGTGCCGTTCTGGGCCAGCCATGGCGTCGATCGCGAGCATGGCGGGGTGCTGTCCTGCCTGACGGAATCCGGGGAGCGAATCAGCACCGACAAATATATTTGGTCGCAAGCCCGCTGGGTGTGGGTCTGCGCCGCTCTCTATAATCGAATCGAGCGGCGCCCTGAGTTTCTGCAGTGGGCCCGTGAAACGATTGAGTTTCTGCTCCGGCATGGCCGGGACGATCACGGCCAGTGGGTCTATCGAACGACGCGCGACGGCGGGATCCTCGAAGGCGCCACGAGCATCTACTCGGATTGTTTCGTCGTTTACGGTCTCAGCGAATATTGCCGGGCCGTTCCCGACGCGAGGTGCCTGGCGCTGGCCCGGAGCACGTTTGCGGAGATCCAGCGGCGCGTCGAAGCGCCCGGCTTCTCCGCCACCGCCCCCTACCCGCTGCCACCTAACCGCCGCAACCATGGCGTGCCGATGATCCTGACGGAGGTCGCCCACGAACTCGCCCGGACGACGGGCGATTCGGCGATCGGCGCGGCGGCTGATGAATATTCCCGGCGCGTGATGCAGTATTTCGTTCGGCTCGAACGAAAGTGCCTGCTGGAATTCCTGGACCGCGATTACCGCGAAGTTCCCGCCCCCGAGGGAACGTTCGTGATGCCGGGCCACGCGATCGAGTCGATGTGGTTCACGATGCACCGCGCCCGAACGCGAAACGATCTCCCGACGATCCGCGCCGCCGCCGAGGTCATCCGCTGGCACCTGGAAAAAGGCTGGGATGCGGACCACGGCGGCTTGCTCCTGGGCATCGACGCCGAGGGAAACCCGCCCTTCTTCCCTCATAGCGACACCAAGATTTGGTGGCCGCACACCGAGGCGCTGTACGCCTTGCTGCTCACGCACACGCTGACGGGCGAGCGCTGGAGCGAGACCTGGTATGAACGCGTGCACGCCTGGGCGTTCCAGCACTTCTCGATGCCGGAAACCGGCGAGTGGCGGCAACGCCTCGATCGGCGCGGCCACGCCATGAACACCGTCGTCGCCCTCCCGGTGAAGGATCCGTTTCACCTGCCCCGCATGCTGATTCTCGGCCTCGAACTCCTCGCACCTCATTGACCCGTGAAAAAGATCCTCGTCGTCCTCCTCGTGACCATGTCGGTGAACCTGCTGCCTGCGGCCAGTCCGTTTTGCGCCGACGAGCAGGCCACCCGCGACTACTTCCACCGACTCTGCGATTACATCGTCGCGGAAAAGAAGGACGTCCCCGTGATCTTCACCGCGGGCTATTACATGCGCGATCTGGTGGCCGGCTATACGATCTTCGGCGACCGGCGCTACCTCGACACCGCCATCGCCTACGCCGACCGGCTGCTCGCCAAGCAGTCGGAGCGCGGCTACTGGCAGACCGGCTACGGGCGAATCTACCTCGCGGATACGGCGAGCGCCCTCGGGCTGTTCATCGTCCTCTACAACCACGTGGACCGGGATCGCCAGAAAAAATACCTCGCGGCAGTGCAGCGTTACGTGGACGCGATCGAACACGACGGCATGATCCGGCCCTCCGGCGCGCTGGATGTGGGGCTGAAGACCGACGCGGGCGGCGCCGCCACCGTGCCCTACGACCAGGATTACACCACCTCGTCGTCGCTCACGGGCGGCGAGATCTTCACGTGGATGTATCATGCCACCCGGCAGGAGAAATACCGCCAAATCGCGTACCGCACCCAGAAGTGGATCCTCTCGACGATGCGCGAGGACGGCGTGATTCCCTACAACCATCCCGGCGGCAAGTCGGACCTCCGGATCAAGGGTGATGCGAAGAACGATTTCATGCTCTGGACCAACTCGCTTTACCTCAACTCGGCCTACGTCGGCGAGGGGCTGCTTTCCTTCGATCTCTATTGCGGCAAACCCGAGTGGCAGCGGGAGGTGCGGGCGAAGATCAGGCCGCACATCGACTACGTTCTGAAAACGCAGAATCCCGACGGCACCTGGGCGCCGCCGGGCGACTGGGATCAGAAACGCAGTCCCGGGATCATCAACTTTATCGTTTGGTACTACCTCAATGTCGAAAAAGACCCGCGCATCCCGCGGGCCACGCAGAAATTCGCGACGTTCATCCTGAACCCCGCCAACGGAAAAACGTTCGGCCTGATTAACGCCGGCGCCACGCCGGAGCCCAAGGCCCAGATTTCCTATGACTGCGTCACCGGCCTGACCGGCCGGGCGCTCGCGGACATGCTCAAACCCGGAGTGGATGCCCAATGGTAGTCAAAGCGCATATTCTGCGGGACGCCCGGCTCGATGGCTGGCGCGAGCGCATCGTCGGTCGCTGGTCCTATCGCGAACTCGCGGCGGATCCGAAGTGGTTTCAGGGTTGGATTAGTTTCGATGCCGTCGCGTTCCATCCGCGTGATCGCAAGATTTACTGCGGACTGAACTCGTTCGACGGCGATCTGCTTTACCGATTCGACCCGGCGACCGGGCAATTCGAATGCCTCGGCACCAAGCAGTGGACCGACGCCTACGACGTCAAAATACACCGCACGATCCTGCACAATCCGAACGACGACTGCCTCTACTTCGGGACGTCGCTGTTGCACGATCTGGATCACCAACAACGGGCCAAGGGCGGCAAACTGGTGCGATTCGATCCGGCCCGGGGAACGTATGAACTGCTGGATGTCCCCGCTCCCCGCCTTTACCTCCAGTCCATCGCCGCCGACTGGCAGCGCAACCTCATCTACAGTTTCACCTATCCGGCCGAAGCGGTCCACCAGACTGATATAAAGACACGCCAGTCGGCGCTCGTCGCTTATATCGGGAACGCGCTCACGTTTGCCCAGCCCCATAACGCCGTCGTGGATCGCCACGGCTGGCTCTGGGGCACCTGGGCGGAAACGCGCGCGTGGGACGAATGCGCGGGTCCCCAGCCCATCCGGCTTTTCAAGTACCACCCCGACAAGAACGAACTGGTGGGGTTCGACCACGGGCTGCCGCACTGGACGGACCACGCGCAACTGCTGGCCGATCCCTCACCGGCCGTCACGATCAGCCACGCGCTCGGCGAAACCCGTCACCGCCAGGACTTCGGCTTCTGCGACTCGATGGCGTACGACGGCATCCGCTATATTTATGCCGGCACGGTCGCGGGCGTGCTTTGCCGGATCGACACCGAGTCGGGCCACGTCGAGAAGCTGGCAAACGCCGTGACGACCGGTCGGTTTCCGGCCATGGCCATCCGCGATGGCGTGCTCTACGGCGCCGGCGGCATGCATGGTCAGACGCAGCTGATCCGGTGGCCCACCCGCTCCGAGAAATTCGAGCGGTTTGGTGAACTCGAGGACAAGTCCATCGGCCAGCGGCCCGCGCGCATTCATGAACTGGCGGTCGATGACCAAGGTCGCGTCTACCTCGGCGAAAACGACAACCACGAGCGATCGAGTTACCTTTGGTCGGTCGCCTTCGACTGAACGGCATGATCCGAAGTCTCAAGATCCCGAAACTGCGCTGGATCATCGCCGGGCTGCTGTTGGTCATCACGCTGATCAACTATACCGACCGGATGACGCTCTCCGTCCTGATCGGAGACGTCAGCAAGGACCTCAGCCTGGGCCCCGATGATTACGGGCAGATCGTCAGCCTGTTCTTCCTGGCCTACGCGATCATGTATGCCATTTCCGGCTATGTGGTGGATCGGCTCGGGACCAAGGTGGGCATGGCGTTCTTCGCCTGCGCCTGGTCGATTTCGCAGATGCTGCATGGGCTGGTGACGGGCAAGTGGTCGCTGGCGGGATGTCGCTTCGCGCTCGGCCTGACCGAGCCCGGCAACTTCCCCGCCGCCACGCGGGCGATTCGCGAATGGTTTCCAGCGGAACAACGCGCACTGGGCGTCGGCATTTTCAACGCAGGCTCCTCGCTCGGCGCCGCCGTGGCCTCGCCCGTCGCCGCCTGGCTGGCGCTCAACTATGGCTGGCGGTCAGCTTTCTTCTTCACCGGCGCGCTCGGCCTGATTTGGGTGATTCTGTGGTGGATTCTCTACCAGCCGCCGCAGCGCAATCGCTGGCTGAGCGAGAAGGAGTCGGCCGAACTGACGGCCGCCGGCGTGGTGGCGGAATCGCCGGCGGCAAAGGTGCGCGTAAACTGGCGCGGGGTACTACGGAGCCGGCCGTGCCTGACGCTGATTCTCGTGCGTTTCCTTTCCGATCCGGTGATCTATTTCGTGATCGTGTGGTTTCCTGCTTACCTGCAAAGGGAGCGGGGCTTCGACCTGTCGATGATCGGCAAATACGCCTGGGTGCCGTTCGTCTTTGGCGACATCGGGTATATCTTCGGCGGCTGGATTTCCGGCCGGTTCATGCGGGCCGGTTGGAGCCTTCCAAAATCGCGCAAAGTGGCGATGGCCGTGGGCGCCTCGCTGCTGCCGGTGGCGGTCCTGGTGCCGTTGGTGCCCTCCGCCGCGCTGGCCATCGCGGCCACCAGTGTGGCGGTCCTCGGTCACGCGATCTGGGTGGCCAACCTGCTGACTCTGCCAGCCGATATCTTTCCCCAATCGGAGGTCGGCACTGCCGCCGGTTTGTCCGGCATGGGTGGAGCCATCGGCGGCGCGCTGGCCAACCTCGTCACCGGCTATATCATCGCCCACTACACCTATCTTCCGATTTTCATCTGGGCGGGCCTGATGCATCCCCTTTCGCTCTTGCTGGTCTGGCGATTGCTGCCATCGCGGGTTTTCGAGCTCCCCGGCGCGCCGGCGGCTGGTGAAGCTCGAACCGCCGGTTCCGCTCACTGATGGCGAAGACTGCCGTCGCTGGGACGCGTCGAGCGTCTCCGCGTTTGCAACGCACAGTCGGCGGGTTCCGCTTTTGCCACGCGATACTTGAGATGCGTGACGCCGGGGCCTTCGAGCGTGCGGGTTGGTTCCAGTTTCACATTCCGCCCGTCGATCCGCTCCAGTAGCCGCGCGCGGGCGCCGAGCAGGCGCGGCACAATGTGAACCACTCGGCTTAATTCGGAATCTCGGGCTCGACGAGCCGCGCGAGCTGCACGAGCGATTCCTGCCAGCCGAGGTAACACATCTCCGCGGGAATGACGGCCGGCACGCCTGCCTGCACGATGCTCAGGTCGGTCCCGCACGAAACTTTCTTCAGGTCGACCGTCACGTGGATTTCGCCCGGCAGATTCGGATCATCGAACTTGTCCGTGTAGTGGAGGTGTTCGTGCGGCACCAGTTCCAGATACCGGCCACCGAACGAGTGGGCCTGGCCCGTCGTGAAGTTCGTGAACGACATTTTGAAGGTGCCGCCGACCTTCGGCTCCAGGTGATGGACCCTGGCGGTGAAGCCGTAGGGCGGAAGCCACTTGGTCATGGCATCGGCGTCGAGGAACGCGCGATATACTTTCTCGGGCGTCGCACGAAGGACGCGGTGAAGACGGATGGTGTGGGTGGACATGGTGGGTGGGGATTACTCTTCGGGTTTCAATCCTACGACGTATGGATCCGCGGCGGGCGGACAACACTGTCGAGACGAGGATATCGTTTCTTCCGGCTGCGCTTTCAAGCCATGGAATTTCCACCGACGCAAATCCTCAGGAACTCGCCTCGCGGGACTTTCTTCTAGCCAAGCATCGCGCGTTTCGTGATACACGGACTTCTTGTCCGCCCCTCCACCCGGGAGGGAATTGCGCTGATGTCACCCATTCCACCCAACGAAAGCGTCATCCTGCTCGATCCGCATCCGCGCCGGATCGACCGGATTTTCGATGAACCCACGAAGCGGCGGCTCGAGCGGCTCGGCCGGGTGATTTGGCACGACGGCGCGGCGGCCCCCGCCGAACACATCGACCGGTACTTGCCGCAGGCGATTGCGCTGATTGGGCAATCGCCGCTCGATCAGGCGCGACTCGGCCGCGCGCCACACCTGCGGGCAGTCTTCAATGTCGAAAGCAATTTTCTGCCGAACATCGACTACGCCGAGTGCCACCGGCGCGGGATCCCGGTCCTCTCGACTGCTCCCGTCTATGCGCGGCCGGTCGCCGAGTTGGTGCTCGCGATGGCCATTTCGCTCGCCCGGCGCATGCACGAGGCCGACGCGGCGCTGCGCGCCGGCCAGGAATTCAAGGGCGACAACCACGACTCGTTTCTCCTCCACGGGAAACCGCTCGCGCTGGTCGGAGCGGGCAACCTCGGCCGGGCGTTGCTGCCCCTGCTCCGGCCGTTCAGCCGGGAAATTCTCGTCCATGACCCCTGGATACACCCGGCGGTCCTGCGCGAGATGGACGTGATTCCGGTGTCGCTGGACGAGTGCTTCAGCCGCGCCCGTGTCGTCTTCCTGCTCGCGGCCAACACCAGTGAAAATACGGGGCAGATCGGCGCCCGCCATTTCGCGAGCATGGCCCGGGGCAGCGTGGTCATCCTCGCGAGCCGGGCTGCCCTGGTGAATTTCCCCGAGCTGCTCGCGGCGGCCCGCAGCGGCCAAATCCGCGCCGGCATCGACGTGTGGCCCGAGGAACCCATCCCACCCCACGAGCCGGGCCGGACCACGCCGAACACGCTGCTGCAGGCGCACCGCTGCGGCAGCGTGCCGGAAATCCAACCGCTCATCGGCCAGTTCGTCGCCGACGATTTGGAGAACATTCTCGCCGGCCTGCCGCCGCAACGCTGCCAGCGCGCCGTCCTCGAAACCGTGCTCAAGCTGCGCAGCATTCCCGTGGGCGCCTGGTCGCTCAGCGACCCGCGGCCCCGCTAGCCTGCGCGAGCACTCATTGTCTTTGCCGTAACGTTGCCGCCCCATCCCACGAAATGGGATTGGGCTTCAGGCGAGAAGAAACCGGCTCGTGGCGACGAGCGCCAGCGAGTCGTCTGGCGCGCTTTCGGCTCGCTGGGCGCTCGCCGCCACATGGGCTCCGGCGCATGCAACAAACTCCGACGCTGCGCGTCCCACCGGCAGGACCCATCTTCTCGTGAAAACGCCCGCTTTGCTCAAAGTCATCATCGCCGGACTGAGTCTCGGCCTCGGCTCGTGTTCGACTTCTCCCCTGTCGCGCATTGACCAGAATCGCGCCAAATACGAATCGTGGCCGCTGGAGGTGCAGGAAGCCGTGCTCAACGGCGAGGCGCGCAAAGGCATGACCCGCGAGCAGGTCGAGATGGCGCTCGGCAAACCATCCGAAATCGTCACCCGTTCCGCCACCGGCGACGACGAAGTGTGGGTTTACCGCAAAGGGGGCGGAATGGGATCGTCGCTGCTGAACAGCACCGGCGTTTCCCTTGGCACCGGAATTGGGGGCGTGGGCGTCGGCACCGCGGTCGGGGGCGGTGGCCGCGGACAAACACCCGAGGAAAAGGAAGTGGTTTTCAGCCAGGGCGTCGTCGTGCGCAGCGGCTGATCGCCGCCACCGTCCTCGCGCCAGGCGAAGAATTCCCGCCATACAGAACGTCACTCGTCCGCGCAGTTGTGGGCGGAGGTGCCCTCACCCCGCGGGATGGCGCCCTCGCCGCCTGCAACTCGCGCGGTGGGGGCACCGCGCCCGCAACAAACGATGCCGGTCACTCATGACGTCGGGTCTAACACCTCACCGGCTGTCCGCGCTCGCCGGCTCCATCGGTTTGCCGCACCTCGGCATACCCGCGCGCCAGGGCAGTCGCGAGCGCGTCCGTGCGCACCGGCTTCGTCAGGAAGTCATTCATGCCAGCGGCAAACGCGCGCTCGCGATCCGCCTGCATCGCGCCGGCGGTCAACGCGATGATCCACGGCCGCGTGGCCGTGCACTGCTTCGCGCGAATTCGCCGCGTCGCCTCACAGCCGTCGAGTTCCGGCATCTCAACGTCCATGAGGATCGCGTCGTAGTCGGCCAGTTCGAGCGCGGCGAGCGCCTCGAGCCCGTTGCCGGCAGTCGTCGCGCGATACCCGAGCCGTTGCAGCAGCAGGCTCGCCACCCGCTGGTTGACGGGATTGTCCTCGGCGATCAGCAGTCGCAGCGGACAACGCTGGCCGAGCGTCGTGTCCACCACCTCAGCCGCGGGCGGGGTCGAGGGTGCGACCGGCGCGAGCTGCGGCGCGACGAGCACCGTGAAATAGAACGTGGAGCCGCGGCCAACTTCGCTCTCCGCCCACATCAAACCACCCATGATGTTCGCGAGCCGCTGGCTGATCGCCAGGCCCAGCCCGGTGCCGCCGAAACGTCGCGTGGTGGAAGCATCGACCTGGGAAAACGACTTGAACAGCCGTTGCATCCCGTCGGCCGGAATCCCGATGCCCGTGTCGCGCACCGAAAATTTCAGGCGCTGCCGCGGCTTCGTCGACTCGAACGGCTCGGCGGTCACCGTCACCATCACTTCGCCGGAATCGGTGAACTTGATCGCGTTGCTCACCAGGTTGACGAGAATCTGCCGCAGCCGCGTGGCATCGCCCGCGACGTGGTTGGGCACGTCGGGTGCGACGGTACGGTCCAGCCGGATCTTCTTTTCGCGCGCCGACACGGCGAACAAGTCCAGCGCATCGTCGACGCACTCGCGCAGATTGAACGGCGCCACTTCCAGCTCGATTCGGCCCGCCTCGATTTTCGAGTAGTCGAGAATATGGTTGATGATGGTCAGGAGGGAATCGCCCGACGATTCGATCGTGCCGACATAGTCGGCCTGCACGGGTGTGAGCGGCGTGTCGCGCAAGAGCGCGGTCATGCCGATCACCGCGTTCATCGGCGTCCGGATTTCGTGGCTCATCGTCGCGAGGAACTCGGATTTGAGCCGCGAAGCCTCCAGCGCTTGATCGCGCGCCCGCGCCAGGTTTTCCTCGAGCCGCTTGCGCTCGGTGATGTCCTCGATCTGCGCAACGCCGTGCAACGGCTGCCCGGCCGCATCGCGCACGAGCGAAGCGGTGAGTCGGATCCACACGATGTGCCCATCGCGGTGGAGATAGCGTTTCTCCATCTGGTAAAACCGCCGCCGGCCCTCGATCAGCTCCCGCAGCAACGCGAGGTCGGCTGCGAGATCATCCGGGTGCGTGATGTCCTGAAAGGTTTTTTCCCGCAGCTCGGCGTCGCTGTTGCCGACGATGTCGCACAGGGATTTGTTCACGCGGAGCCAGTGGCCGTCGAGCGCCACCATCGCCATGCCGATGCCCGCGAATTCGAAGGCGTGACGGAAGCGCTCTTCACTCGCCGCGAGCTCGGCCGTCCGCGCGGCGGCGATGGCGTTGGCGCGGCGGCCGACGGATTGCAGGCTCGTCACGAGCCCGGCGAGCAGAAGGGTCGCGAGCGCCAGGCTGCCCGCCGCCCAGGTGGCCGGGGTTTTCTCGGCCGGCGGGAAACTGGTCCCGCGCCGCCAGCCGAGTTGGAAAGGCTGGCCGGCAATCACCATCTCGGTCACGCGCTCGAAGCGCGGGAGCGGACCGGAGCCGGCGCCGTCCGAGGCGTAGAGCAGCCGCTCGCGGTCGAGCCCTCCCGCCTCGAAAAAATGCAGGCGGAGCGTCCGCTCCATCGGCCCGAGCACGCCGTCGAGGAAGATATCGGGATAAACCTGCGCATACACCCAGCCGAGGTGCGCCGCGCGGCGTTCCTCCAGCGTGTCCAGTTTGGCGCCCTTGGCGTAAAGCGGCACGTAGAGCAGCAGTCCCGCCCGCCGCTGCGTGTCGCGCGAACCGGGAATGCGGCGGTTGATTTGGGGCTGGCCGGTGTCGCGGGCGAGTTCAGCGGCGCGGCGGCGACTCGGTTCGGTGGCGATATCGCGGCCGGTCGACGGCTTGTCGACCGGGTTTCCCTCGACGTAGGTGATAAGGTATTTCGGGTCGCCCGCCGGGCCGGGCCGCGTCGCCGGAAACGGCACGATTTCCGGTTTCAACTCGCCATCCCTCCGCACGCGCGCCTTCCATTCCTCGACCCGATCGGGCGTGACGACGAGGATGACGCCGAGGCCGTTGATGCCCGGGTAACGCTTGCTCAACTGCAGCGACGCCGCATACACGCGCCACTCGTCGCGGTCGACCGACTTCGAGGCGGCGAAAAAGCTCGTGCCGCCATGGAGCGCGTCCACGTAGTTGGTCATCCGGACGCGGATGGCCGCCTGCGCTTCCGCAACGCGCTCGCCGAAAAACTCCTCCTGCCGCCGCAGGGCATTGCGCTCGAGCAGCAGGTACAGCCAAAAGCTGAACGTCCACCCCGCGAGCAGCAGCAAGATTGGCAAGAGCCGCGCCGCAGTCGCCCGCGAAGCCGGTACCTCCCCGGCAACCGGGAAACCGGCAGCGGTGCGCGTCAAAGCATTGGCATGAGCGCCGTCGCTCATGGATGGGATGTGGGTGGGATCCGCACTAGGCTAAGTCGATCTGGAGATGCGCAAGTGAGGGGCAAAACCGCAAGCGTGGCGAGTCCGGAGCGCGACAAAGATTTGGTGCAAGCAGGTGCGGCGGGCGGGCTCGTTGATGGAGCGCCTTGATCCTGGAGCGGTGCACGCCGCAACCAAAGCAACAGAGAGGGCATCGCCCACGGAACACACAGAATTCCCATTTTCTTCCGCGTGTTCCGTATGTTCCGTGGGCCGATGGATGGAATGACTGGGAAATCTCACGGACCGAAATGGACGCAGGAAAACACTGCGTTCGGACACGCAGTGCGGCCTTTTCCCGAGACTGCGCTCGGAAAAAGTGGTTCGCCCGCGGCGAACAGCCGTTCTCCGGATTTTGGAGGGACGGCCTCCGCGCCGTCCGGTTCCGATCCATCGACCGCAAACGGCCCGTACGGCTGCCTTCGCCAAGGCTTCGGCATGCCAATCCATTTTCGGCCGCGTCGAAGCCCGCAGGGCGGAGACGGGAGGCGGGCCCTCCGGGAATAGATCTCGTTACGACCAACATGTTGGTTTCCCCGCTCGAATAGTCAGGCGGTGCGGAGCTCGATGTCGCCAAGTTGTTTGAACACGCACTCGCGCCGCGAGTCATACGTTCAGCCCCGTTTTCCGCCGTCCCGCGTTTTTCGGACCGCAGACCAGCTTCACCTCTCCATGAAAACTCTCTCCGCCCTGCTTGGGTTGGCCGTTTTGCTACTGCTCTTCGCGTATCTCCATGAACATCGCCAGGCGACGGAGCTGCAAACGTCGTTGGCCACCCTGGCAAAGGATCGCAACGCGATCCAAGGCGAACTGCTGAAGTTGAACGGGCGGCTCGCCGAGTTGCAGAAACGGACGGCGGTGCTGGCCACGGCCGTTGCGGCGGAAACACCGCGCGGGAATTCCGCACCAGCCCCAACTGCACCCGTGTTGCCGGCCCCGGTGGAGCGGCCGGGTGTCACTATCAAAGCGCCCGAGGGTTGGTTCAAAAACGGCGCGAAGTCGGGTTCGTATGTGGTTGGCGTCGATTCGACCCAGCCGTGGGGTGGCATGCCGAGCGCCTATGTCGAGTCGCTGGCGCCGAGTGTCGAAGAAGGCTTCGGCGGCATGATGCAGACGACAGCGGCCGACAGTTATGCGGGCAAACGGGTGCGGCTGAGCGGCTGGGTCAAGACCGAGAATGCCGACGAGGGCGGCGGTCATCTCTGGCTGCGCGTCGATGGCCAGGAACGCGGACAAACGTTGCAATTCGACAACATGAATAATCGGCCGGTGAAAGGCACCAGCGACTGGCAGGAAGCGTCCATCGTGCTCGACGTGCCGGCGAGCGCCTCCGCGCTCGCCTATGGTTTCTTTGTCCAGGGCGGCGGCAAAATGTGGGTGAACGGCCAGAAGATCGAAGAAGTGGGCCCCGAGGTGCCCTCGACCAACATGATCACGAAGAAAGCACTGCCGACCGCGCCGCGGAATCTCGGCTTCGATCCGAATCGGCCGAAGTGAAATCGCGCTCGTCGCGCTTGTAGACTGCGCGCTTGCCGCGCAACCCTGCCGGAGGCAGGCAGGCCCGCCGCAGGCGGGACAGCGTCCGACCGGAATGGCGCTAAGTTAAGCGTTTGGACATTGCGGCTGTCGGATGGTGGCGCGAGCCGTAGCGCGGTCAATCTGACCGCGCATTTCGGGCGAAATTCCCAGTCGGTGGAGGCGCGGTCAGGTTGACCGCGCTACGCGAGAACATGACGAGAAGTTTCGTCAACTTAGCGCCATTCGCGTCCGACCGCTTCTGACGAGTGGCGCGACAAGCGCGTCACCGAAAGGTGTTCGTTTTCGGCGACTGTCCCGCCGCGAGCGCTGACGTTGATCGGACGCGCGGGCCTCGGCCATTAGCGACCGTCGAAGATTCCGTCCTGTCTCTGCGCTCTCGTCCCGACGTTTTGCTCGCGCGGCCTTTCCGCGAGCTCTATTCTCCAAGCCGGCTGGCGCCATTGCTCGACGGGTGCCGCGCCGGCCCCGCTTCCAGCAACGACTGCGTCCATGAAAACACATTTATCGCTCGGCTTCATCGCATCTCTCCTCGCGTTTGCCCTGGCAGCAGCGAATTCGTCCTTTGCCGCGGACCTCGGCGGGACGATCACGGGCCGCGTGCAGAACGTCGCCACGGGACACTATCTCAATCACGCCCGCGTGGCCGTGCACGGCACCCAAATCGTCACCTTCACCGACGACACGGGCGCCTACCTCGTGTCGGAAGTGCCGCCGGGCACCGCTGTCCTCGACGTGTTCTACACCGGATTGGATCCGCAATCGGCGCCAGTCGAGGTGGCCGCGGGTCGGACCGCGGCGAAAGACTTCGAGCTGACGAGCCGCTCCCGCTACGGCGGGCAAGCCGTGGTGCAACTCGACGCCTTCCTGGTCTCGGCGACGCGGGAAACCGATGGCGCGGCGATCGCGATCAACGAGCAGCGATTCGCCCCTAACATCGTCAACGTCGTCGCTGCCGACGAATTCGGCTCGGTGGCCGAGGGCAATGTCGGCGAGTTCCTGAAATTCCTGCCCGGAATCACCATCGGCTACGTCGGCGGAGAGACCCGCACCGTTTCCATGGGCGGCGTGCCCGCCAATTACGTGCCGATCACCGTCGGCGGATTCGATCTTTCGAGCGCCGCCTCGTCCACGACCTCGCGCGCCGTGGAACTGGAGCAGGTCTCGATCAACAATCTCGCGCGGATCGAGGTGCTGCATTCGCCCACGCCGGAATCGCCGGGCGGCGCGCTGGCCGGCACGGTGAACATGGTTCCGCGCAGTGCGTTCGAGCGAACGCGCGCGCAGTTCACCGGACGGGCCTTCGTCATGCTGCGCAGCGACGGCTCGTCGTTCCGGAGCCAGCCGGGTTCGCTCAAGAGCCCGACGCGGGAGGTGTATCCGGGCTTCGAATTCTCTTATATCAAGCCGGTCACGCCGCGCTTCGGCTTCACGCTGTCCGGCGGCACCAGCAAATCCTACATGCGGCAGGACACGGTGCAGAATCGCTGGGCCGGCGCCGGGTTCGCCACCAACGGCGGCGCGCTGCCGGACACGACACCGGATCGGCCTTACCTCTATCAGGTGCTCGCAAAAGACGATCCCAAGATCACCCAGCGCTCGTCGGTCGCCACGACGGTTGATTTCAAGCTGGCCCCGCGCGATCGCGTGTCGCTCGCGCTGCAATACTCGTACTTCGACACGACCTTCGGCGGCGGGACGCTGACCTTCCTGCCAACGCGCGTCACCGCAGGAAATTATTCCACGAGTTTCACCCATGGCAACGCCGCGGCGGGCGAAGTGCGCGACGAAGCCGGCGCCCGGCGCAAAACCGGCACGACTTACATGCCGGCACTCACCTATCGGCACGACGGCCCGGAGTGGCGCTCGGAAATCGGCGGAGCGCTGTCGCACACGACGAACTACTACACCAATATTTCCCAGGGCAGCTGGGGCAACGTGCAGGCGCGCCGAACGGGCGTCACCGTCTCGCTCGACGATATCGCCGTGCTGCGACCGCGGACCGTGAGCGTGACCGATGGCGTCACGAACGCACCCATCGATTTCACCACGCTCAACGCCTACGCCCTGACCCAGACCACGGCGAACGAAGCGGAGACGAACGATCTCAAGCGCAGCGCGTTCGCCAACCTTCGCCGCGAGTTTTCGCCGGGCGGGATACCCGTGACGCTGAAGGGCGGCCTCGATGTGCGGCAGGCGCGGCGGGATCTCCGCGGCAGCTCGCCGACGTGGACCTTCGTGGGTCGCGACGGTCGCCCGAGCACCACGCCCACGGCGGCCGGCAGCGATGACAACGCCGCGAGCTACGACGTGCGCGACGACAATTTCTCGAAGCGCCAGCTGCCTTACGGATTTCCCCGCGTCGACTGGGTGGCGAACGACAAGCTCTGGAGCCTCTACAAAGTTCACCCCGAGTATTTCCAAATCGATGCGAACGGCGAATATCGCAACCGCGTCACCCGGTCAAAATTAGCCGACGAGGTCATCTCCGCGGCCTACCTGCGCGGCGACGTGGCCTTCTTCGAGCGCCGGCTCAAATTCGTCGGCGGACTGCGCGCCGAGCAGACGAACATCGAGGCCGAAGGCCCGCTGACCGATCCCACGCGCAACTACCAGCGCGATGCGAGCGGCCGGATTCTGCGCGCGGCGAACGGCACTCCGCTGCTCATCGTGCCGACCAGTGACACCCTCGGCGTCTCGCGGCGCACCTTCATCGACCGCGGACTTCAGGTGAAGAAGGAATACCTGCGGCTGTTTCCCAATCTCAACGCGAGCTACGACGTGCGCGACAACCTGATTGCGCGCGTCGCCTATTACCGGTCGACCGGCCGGCCAGATCTCGATCAGTACACCGGCGCGCTGACGCTCCCGGATCTCTCGGCGAATCCGGGCACCAGCAACCGGATCGTGGTGAACAACGCCGGGATCAAGGCGTGGACGGCCGACTCGGTGAAAGTGCGGCTCGAGTATTATTTCGGCCGCGTGGGCCAGCTCTCGGTGGGCGCCTTCGAGCGCAGCTTCAAAAACTTCTTCGCCGACACGACCTTCCCGGCGACGCCGGAATTCCTCGCCTTGTACAACCTCGATCCGGCCACCTACGGCGTGTACGACGTCACGACGCAATACAACCTCTCGAGCAAGGTGCGGATGACCGGGCTGGAGGTCGACTACAAGCAGGCGCTGACTTTTTTGCCGCATTGGGCGCGTGGCGTCCAGGTGTTCGGCAACGCGAGCACGCTGCGCGCCCGCGGCGATTCCGCCGCGGAGTTTTCCGGATTCGTGCCGCGCGCGACCAACCTCGGTGCGAGCCTCTCGCGCGAGCGGTTCAACGTGCGCGTGAACTGGAATTATCGCGGGCGCCAGCGGCAGGACGCCATCACCGGGCGCGGGATCGAACCCGGCACCTACATCTGGGCACCACCGCTGCGATTCCTCGACGTGCAGGGCGAATACAACCTCGGCCCGCGCGTCGCGCTGTTCGCGAACCTGCGCAACCTGCGCAACACGCCGACGACCGTCGTCGAGCGCTATGGCCCGAGCACGCCCGCGGTCGCCCGGCTGTATCAGATGACTCAGGACGGCGCGTCGCTGTGGACCTTCGGGGTGAAAGCGACATTCTGATTCGAGCAAGGAAGAACCAGCTTGTAGCAACGAGCGCCAGCGAGTCGTCTGGCACACTCTCGGCCCGCTGGTGCTCGCCGCTACACGGCCGGTGCTGTTTCCCAGGCGTTGAGCGTAGCGGCCGAGGTAACGAGCCCTCGGCTTCGGTGCGACGGCAATGTGGGTCTCGCTACCTCGACCGCTACGGTCATTCGCCGTCTTCGACTGCATGAATCCGCCCAGGCCAGCGCCAGTCCGGCCTGGTTTCGCCGCGGCGGTGCGAAGGCAAGAAATGCGCATTGTTTCCCGCCCGACGCGCGTCGCAAATTCGCATTCCCGGTCACTATGAGGCGACGGCAGAACTTCGCCGCTTTACGCCATGCCCCTCTCCGACCAGGACTGCATTCTCCGCTGCCGCAACGGCAGCCCCGAAGACTACCGGCTGCTCGTCGAACGCTATCAGGGTCCGGTCTTCGCCTTCGTTTCCGCGCGGCTCGGCGATCGCACGCTCGCGGCCGAAGCCGCCGAGGAAGCGCTCGTGCGCGCCTTCTTTGCGCTGCACAAGCTCAGGAATCCGGCCGCGTTTCACGCGTGGCTGCTGGGGATCGCCGGGCGCGTCGCGCTCGAATTTCAGCGCGCGCGATTCCGCCGCAAGGAAGTGCCCGCGGCGGATGACGCGATCGCGGCGAGCGCATCGCACCCCGGAGCGGAGGACGACGACTCGGCGCTGGATGAGGCGATCGCCGCGCTCCCGGACGCGCAGCGTGAGCTAATCCTGCTGCGCTATTTTCAAAACCTTTCCTGCCAGGAAATCGCAGCCCGCCAGCGGCTGCCGCTTGGAACCGTCACCAAAACCCTCTCCCGCGCCTACGCCGGGCTGCGCGAGCTCATCGCCGCGCGAGAGAACCAATCATCCAATCTGGAGGCCATCTCATGAACTGCACCGATTGCCGCGATCAGGCCGCGGCTCACCTGGAACACCTGCTCGATCCCGAAGCCGAGGCTGCCCTCGATCGTCACCTCGCCGATTGCCGCGAGTGCCGCGACTACCTCGCCACCACCGCCCTGCTGCACGGCCGGTTGGTCGCGCGCGCCGCCGCCGCCACCGAAATCGCACTGGCCAGCCCCGTCATGGATCGTATCCAAACTGGTCGCACACCGCACCGCGCGGTCGCGCCCGCCGCGCGGCCGGCCCGCTGGTGGCTGGGACTCGGCACGCTGGCCACTGCGGCCGCGGCGGCCGGCGCGATCGCATTGCTGGTGCTGCCGCGCGAAAGCAAGGCCGGCGCGATCGACGTGATGAACCGCGGCATTCTGAGCACCGCCCAGCTCAAGACCGTGCACCTGCAGGGCCGGATGCGCACACCGCCGGCCGACAATTTCTCGTTGATCCTGCCGCGGGCGGATTTCACCCCGATCGAGCTGTGGAAGGAACTCGACGGCCAGAAGCGCTGGCGAGTCGAGAAACCTGGACGCGTGGCGTGGATGGACGGGCAGTCCACCGCACTCTACCGGCGAAGTGCGCACGAGGGTTCGAGGTTTCCGATCGCGGCGCGCAGTGCGTTCGACACGGACTGGCTGCATCATGTGGCCGACATCGAGACCACGCTGACCAACGGGCTCCAGATGGCGCAGACGCAGGGCTGGAAAATGGAGCTGAGTCGGACCACCGATGCCGCCGGCGGCGTCCATCAGCTCGTGACGATCGATGTGCCCTCCGCGGTGCCCGAAGGAGATTATGTGTACAACAAATTCCTGCCGGGCGCGGCAACCCGCCGGTGCTTCCAGTTCAATGACCAGAGCGGCCAGCTCGAAGCGCTGCAGATTTACCTGCGCGACCAGGGCGATTTCCGGCTCGTGTTCGAGGCGACCAAAATCGATTACAACCAGCCGTTCGCGGACAAAGTGTTCGCGCCGGAACTGCCGGCCGACGTGACGTGGTCGGAACCCGCCGCGCCGGGCACGCCATCGTCCGCGCCGATTGATCCGAAGTATGTGGCGATGACGGCCGAGCAGGCCGCCCGAACTTTCCTCGAAGCGTGTGCGCGCCAGGACTGGCCGGAAGTGCAAGCCTTCTGGCCGGCACCACTCAACGATCGCCGCAAGGAATCGTTGGCCGGAATCACGAGTGTGATCGATATCGGCCAGGCGTTCAGCTCCGCCGGGTATCCGGGTCAGTTCGTGCCGTATCAGATTACCTTCAAAAACGGTGCGACCAAGCAGCACAACCTTGCCCTGAAGAAAAACCCGCGCACCGGCACTTGGTATTTCGACGGTGGGCTTTGATTCCAGCCATCGCAACACGCGCGCCCCGGGTCACGACCCGCGGGCGCGCGTTTGTTTTTGCAACGGACGGGCCCGGTTATCGCGTCGGGTGTCACCTCCAGGCCCGCATAGCGCCAAGTTAAGTTAAGCATGGAGAATGCGGGTGTCGGCTGACCGCGCTACGTGAAAGCATGACGAACAACATCGTTAACGTAACTTAGCGCCCCTGGTCCCTGGCCTCTGGTCTGAGGCGCAGCCTCGCTGGGCGACGGCGAGGGCGCGGCGGTCGCGGCGAACTATTGCCGGACCGGACCGCGCTCCACGCGTGCGTGGCCGATTGACGGCAGGCCTCGGCTGGCTCATTCGAACGCTGCAGTTCCCACCAACCCTTCCCATGCCCAAACCGAGGTTGAAACGCATGCCCGCCAGGAAGCGTCCGCGTAAGGCGAAGCCGAATACGCGCGGCGGTGCCGCGGCCGAAGCCGTGCTGCCAACGCTGACGGGCGAGGCGATGGCGACGAAGACTGCGATTGAAGCCTGCGGGGGCGTCGTGACCGGCCAGTACCTCGACCCGCTGGGCAGCCACCCGCTGCTCGTGGCGGTCCTGCCGCTGGACAAGGTCGAGCCGACGCCGTTTCAACGCGACGTCTCCGACGCGCACCACAAGAAGCTCGCGCACGTGCTTGACCGGACCGGGATATTTCTCGACCCGATCATCGCCATCACGGCGCCAAATGGCGGGTTCTGGACGCCCAACGGCGGCCACCGGCTGGCCGCGATGCGGCGGCTGGGTGCGAAGGCGATCACGGCGCTGGTCGTGCCGAAACGCGACGTCGCGTGGCAGATCCTCGCGCTCAACACGGAGAAGGCGCACAACCTGAAGGACAAGTCGCTCGAAGTGATTCGGATTTTCCGCAATCTGCTGGACGAGCACGCCAGTCAGGCCGAAAAGGAATTCGGCTATTATTTCGAGGAAGCCTCTTTCATCAAAATGGGGCTCTGCTACGAGCAGAACGCGCGATTCAGCGGTGGCGTTTACCATTCCTTCGTCCGGCGGCTGACGGATTTTTCCGACGAGCCGTTGACGAAGGCCCTGAAAACGCACGAGCGGCACGTCGAGATGCTGCTGGGGCTCGATGAGCAGGTCGGCGAGGTCGTGCAGAAGCTGAAGGCGAAAGGTTTCGTCAGCCCGTACCTGAAATCATTCGTCGTCGCGCGCTCGAACCCGCTGCGTTTCATGAAGGAGCCGCCGACACTGGAGGAATTGCTGGCCACGATTCGCGGCAAGGTGGAGCGGTTCAACGTCGATAAAATCAAGCAGGAGGACATCGTGGCCTCCGGCGGTGCGGTGGCAGATGAGGAGTGAACTGACGCGCCGGCCACGGCCGGCCCCGCAAATCGTACGACCGTCACTCATTTTGGGCGAACCTCGACGATGATGAGACCTCCGCAGACGGCGCTGCTCTGGACGGTCGCGTTGGCATGGGCCGCCGGCGTGTTTGTCGCGGATCTGTTCACCCCGCTCGGCGTGGCGATTTGGGCGTTGTACGTGCCGGTCGTGTTGATTGCGGCGCCGCTGCGACGGCCGACCATCGCGTATCTGCTGGCGGCGGGCTGTACCGTCGCGACCGCGGCCGGGCTTTTTCTCTCTCCGCCCGGCGGCTCGTTCGAATGGGGCTGGAAGAATCGCATCATGGGACTCGTGGCGTTGTGGCTGAGCGCGTGGGCGGCAGCGGCGATCGCGCGCCGCTCGCGACAATTGGGCGAAGCGCTCGCGGAGGTGCAGAAGGAGGTCCACGCCCGCGAAGCGAGCGAGGCCGGGTTGCGCGAACTCACGGCGGAACTGGAGCGACGCGTGGCCGACCGCCGGCGGGAACTCGAGGAAAAACAGCGGCGGGTCGAAGCGATCCTGGAAACGGCGGTCGAAGGCATCGTCACGATCAACGAGCGCGGCATCATCGATTCGTTCAATCGCGCCGCCGAAAAGATGTTCGGCTACCGCGCCGCCGAAGTGATTGGGCAGAACGTTTCGCTGCTCATGCCCTCGCCCGACCGCGAGCGGCACGACGGTTATCTGGAAAACTACCTCCGGTCGGGTCAGCCGAAGATCATCGGCATCGGCCGCGAAGTCGTGGCGCAGCGGAAGGACGGTGCGCTGTTTCCGATGGATCTCTCCGTGAGCGAAGTGCGCGTCGGCGAGCGACGGTTGTTCACCGCGCTGCTCCGTGACAACACCGAGCGGCGAAAACTCGAGCAGGAGGTGGCGACGGCCGCGGAACACGAACGCGCGCGGATCGGGCGCGAGCTGCACGACGGGCTTGGGCAGCAACTCGGCGGGCTGCTTTTCTTCATGAAAGGGCTGCAGCTCGACCTCAAGGCGGCGAATTCGAGCCAGGCGGGCGCCGCCGAACAGCTCTGCACCGAACTGAACACGGCGATGCGGCTGGCCCGGACGCTCTCGCACGAACTGTACGCCGTGCGGGACACGCCCGACGGATTGGTCGAGGCGCTCGACAACCTGGCCGAACGCGCCACGAGCACGCACGGGATCGCGTGCGCGTTCCTCGGGGACCACGCGCTGCTCGTGCCGAATCGCGCCGTCGCGAGCCATCTCTACCGAATTGCGCAGGAGGCGGCGCACAACGCGCTGAAACACAGCGGCGCGAAACACATCGAGGTCGAGGTCGGGCAGCGCGGATCGTTCGTGACGCTCAGCATCCGCGACGACGGCCAGGGGCTGCCGAGCGCAGCCGCCGGTCGCGGACTCGGACTCCGCACAATGGATCAGCGTGCGCGCCTCGTCGGCGGCGAGCTGACGGTCCGCTCGCGGCCGACGGGCGGCGTCGAGGTGACGTGCAGCGTGCCGACGGCGATTGCGTTGACGCCCGGCGCGTTCGGCGGCGGGTGAGTGCGGCGGCGGCGAGTCGAATCCGTTCGCGGTTGCGCCGATTTTTCAAGCCGCAGATCTTTTGCCCGCAGATCACTGACCACCCGGATCATGACAGGGAACCCCGACGATCCGCGTGCTCCGTCCAGCCAAGTTTGTTGCGTCAGCGGCTTGAGGCCGAGCTGGTCCACGGTTAGCGTTCGCAGCTCATGACGCGCGACACGTCCAGCCGTTCGCCCCGGAAAAAGTACATTCTGCTGGTGGACGATCATCCGCTGATGCGACGCGGACAGGCGGACCTGTTGAATCGCGAACCGGATTTGTGCGTGTGCGGTGAAGCCGCCACCGCGGCGGAGGCGATGGCGGCGATCCGCGAGCTCGGTCCGGATCTCGTGGTGCTCGACATGACGTTGCCGGACAAGGACGGCATCGAAGTGATCAAGGACATCCGCGCGCTGCACCCGAATCTGCCGGTGCTCGCGATGTCGATGATGGAGGAAACGATTTACGCACCGCGCGTACTGCGGGCCGGCGGTCGCGGCTATGTGATGAAGAGCGAAGGCTCGGCGGAGCAACTCGCGACGGCCATCCGCACGGTCCTGGGCGGTCAGGTCGCGCTGAGTCCGCGCATGGCCGCCAAAGTGCTGTCCTCGATGGTGGGAGGCGCCACGGCCCTTGGGGCCGGCCCCGAAGACAAGCTTTCGGATCGCGAGCTCGAGGTGTTGCGGCTTTGCGGTCAGGGCTGGAGCACCGAGGAAGTGGCGCAGCGGCTGCACCTCAGCGCGAAAACGGTCGAGGTGCACCGGGCCAACATCAAGGAGAAGCTCGGGCTGCAGACGACGCCGCAGTTCCAGCGATTCGCGATTCAGTGGGTGATCGCCCAAGCGCACAGCGGCGGCCGGTAGCAAGGTGGGGCCGGCTGTCCCCAGCCGGCCTGAGTTGGAGGTCGCGGTGAGCCATGGCCCGGATCGAGCCGGACCACGCGGAGCCCATTCGACGGGCTCAGGGCCCCGAGCCTGCCGAGGGGGTGGTCCCTCCCAGGGTGCGGTTCGTCATGGAGGGGTGGCCTGGGTGGTCTCCCCGTGAACCGGCCTGTAATCCAATCTAAGGAATTCCCTTAGTCGCAGCACTCCGGATACCGCACCCGCGTGCCCGCTTCCTGCCAATCGATCGCCGCAGCGTTTGGCCCGATACTGGTCGCTCCATGACCGCACTGAATCAGACCGCCGTTGCCTGCGCCGCCGGACCGCCGCGCGCGGCGAAGCGCCGGATTTTCGTCGTCGAGGATCACCCCTTGATGCGCAAGAGCATTGTCGCGGCCATCGAGCGCGAGGCGGATTTGACGGTGTGCGGCGAGGCCGAGGACGCGCCGGCCGCCTTGGCCGCGATCGTTGCGCTGCAGCCGGACTTGCTGGTGACGGACCTTCAGCTCAAGAGCTCCAATGGCATTGACCTGATCGCGTCGTTGCGGGCCCGCGCGATCACGCTGCCGATCGTGGCCACGACACTTTTCAGCGTGCACGACAGCGAACGAGTGGCGCGTGCGGCGGGGGCGTCCGCCTTCGTGCCGAAAAATCACGGACCGGAGCAACTCATCGTGGCGGCGCGCGCGCTGCTGGGACCCGACGGCGCGGCCGGGGTTCGCCGCGAATCATAGAATTTCGGGGTTCGCGGCGTTTCGCACCTGCGGACGTCGGGCGTGCGCTGCCAAGAACCGCCTCGCACTCGCGCGTGCCATTGGTTAGTATCGCGACGTGCGCATCGGCTTGTCATTTGCCGTGGTCGTCGTCGCGTTCGCCAGTGCGGGCAGCGTGCGCGGAGCGGAAGAGATTCGGTCGTTGGCATCGCGGCTCGAAGTCGTGTCGATTCATGTCCGCGACCACGCCGCGTTCGACGCCGTGCTGCGGCTGCTCGGCGAGGAATTGCAGCTTCCGTTGATCTTCGGCGCTCCGAGCAAACCCGAGCAGCGCGGCAAGACGCTCTACGCGCGGTTCTCGGTCGGCAATGCGGGTCTGGAGCCCTGCGGACCATACGCATCCGATGCTCCGTTCGTCGAGTCGGCGGTGGCGCGATTCTACGGCCTCACCTTTCGCGCGGTGGAACCACTGGCCGATGCATTGACCGAACTGCGACGACGCGGCCTGCACGACGCCAGCCTTGTACCGCCGCCGAAAAACATCCCCGACCCGACCCGGCCGCGTTTTCTCACCGTGCGCGATCCCGCCATCGCGAGTAACCGGCGCGGCGCGAGTCTTTGGGATTTGCGCGATTCGGCTCGCGGCGACGGCGAAATGACGATGCAGCGGATGCTGACTGCCGCCGGCGGTGGCGCACTCGGTGTCGTGCGGCTCGAAGAAGTCTGGCTGGGCGGCACTGATGCCTTCGCGCGCACGAAGTGGCGCGCGCTGCTCGCGCCGGCGACCGACGACGGCGACGTCTTCCGCGTTGGCGACGGACCGGCCCTGCGTTTTTTCCCGGGCGGTGCGAGCGATCTCCGTGCGATCGTGCTGAAAGTGAAGTCGCGCGCCGCCGCGATGGCGTTTCTCCGCGCCCGACAAATGCTCGGTGCGGTGCGGCCGGATTCGGCCGAACTCGATCCGGCGCGGGCGTGCGGACTGAGGATCATCCTGCGCGAATGAAGTTTGGCCGGGGCTCAGATGCAGTTTCGCTTCGTTGCGGGATCGTCAGGCGCCGCGAAATCAAGCGTCACGCCCGCCAGTGACTTCGCTCATGCCAGGCTTCGAATGAGGCCTCGCCGCACCCGTGGCCTTCGACCCCAACACCATTCTCGGACGGGATGCCCGAATTCGAGCGGCTTCCGCCAGGTCCCGACGAGGCGGAACAGCCGCACCAACTCAGCCGCCCGCCCTGATGGGCGAGCCGCACGCGTGAATTTGGCAAGGAATGCGCAGCCTTTGGCCTTTGCCGCGAAATCCCGGCCAATACCGTGGAGCCGGTTCGTTTTCCTCTCGTGTTCAACCCCGCCTGTCTCGTGCACCGAGCGCGTGCGTCACTCCGGGCCGCGTGGCCCGTCGTCGCAGCGTTGGCGTGGTTGCCAATGGCGGCCGCAACACCCGCGCCGGCCGCCGATGCGGCACTCGGCCAGGGACCGCTGTCGCCCAGCGCGCTCGCCGCGAGTCCTGATGGCACCCGACTCTTCGTTGCCTGCGAAACCGGTCACCTGCTGACCGTCGATCTGCGGAGCGGACTCGTGGTTCGCGCCACTCCCCTGCCGCCCGCGCCGTCCGGCATCGCGATGACCAACGATGGGCGGTTGCTCTTCGTAACGTGCGGCGCCCCCGCCAGTGTGGTGTGTATCATCGAGGCCGCGACGGGGACTGTCGTCGGACAATTCCCCGCGGGTCACACCGCGCTGGCGCCGGTGCTCAGCCCGGATGGCAAGGCCCTCTTCGTGTGCAACCGGTTCGACAACGCGGTGGAAATATTCGATCTCGCAACGCGGCGCAGCGTCGCGCGAATCGCCGTCCCGCGCGAACCGGTGGCGGCGGCCCTCACGCCGGACGGCCGGCACCTCTTCGTCGCGAACCACCTTCATAACGGCCGCGCCGACGCCGACTACGTCGCCGCCAGCGTGAGCGTGATCGACGTGGCGGGCCGCCGGATCGCGAAAGAGCTTCGGCTGCCGAACGGCAGCGGCCTGCTGCGCGACGTGCGGATCTCGCCCGACGGCCGGTATGCGTGCGTGACGCACCTGCTGTCGCGTTTCCACCTGCCGACCACGCAGCTCGAGCGCGGCTGGATCAACACGAACGCGCTGACGCTGATCGACGTCGCCGCGGTCGAAGTGGTGAACACCGTGCTTCTCGACACGGTGACGAGTGGCGCCGCGAATCCCTGGGCCGCCAGCTGGTCGGCCGATGGCAGGACCCTGTGCGTGACGCACGCCGGCACGCACGAAGTGAGCGTCATCGCGGCCGACGCGTTGTTGAAAAAGCTGCTCGCCCTGCCCTGCTGCTCCGGCGACGCCCCGAGCAGCGAAAGCGGACTTGCGCTGCAGACGATACCCGACGTCCCGAACGACCTCGGGTTCCTCGTTGGTCTGCGCCGCCGGGTGAAACTCGAGGGCAACGGGCCGCGCGCGATCGCGGTCATCGGGTCCACCGCGTACGTCGCCCACTACTTTTCGGATACGGTGAGCGTGGTGGACCTGTCGGCGCCGGGCACGTTGCCGGTCAGCATTGCGCTCGGCCCGCCACCGAAAATCTCCGAGGTGCGGCGCGGCGAGATCCTCTGGAACGACGCCAGCATCTGCTTCCAGGGCTGGCAGAGTTGCTCGAGCTGCCACTCCTCGGACGCGCGGGTGGATGGACTGAACTGGGACTTGCTGAACGACGGGATCGCGAATCCCAAGAACGCGAAAAGCCTCCTGTACTCTCATCGCACGCCACCGGCCATGTGGACCGGCGTGCGCGAGGATGCCCGCGCCGCCGTGCGCGCCGGACTGAAGTACATTCTCTACACGTCGCGCCCGCCGGCGGATGCCCAGGCGCTCGATGCCTACCTCGATTCGCTGCGGCCGATCCCGAGTCCGCACCTGGTGCGCGGCCAGCTCTCGGCGGCGGCGCAACGCGGCCAGAAGATCTTCGCCAGCGAGAAAGCAGCCTGCGTCCAGTGTCACAGCGGCGAATACTTCACCGACCTGAAACCGCACGACGTCGCCACGGCCGGCGCCTTCGATCTGCCGGCGGAGGCCTTCGACACCCCGACGCTGGTCGAGCTCTGGCGCACCGCGCCGTACCTGCACGACGGCTCGGCGGCGACGATGCGCGAGGTGTTGACGACGCGGAACGCCGACAACCGCCACGGCGACACGCGCCACCTCACGCCGCAACAAATCGGAGACCTGGCGGAATACCTGTTGTCGCTATGAACACCCCATCCCGCCGCATTGGTCCTTCGCCGGCTCTCGTGTTCGCGCTGATCTGCGTGGCAACGGCGGCGCTTCCCGCTGCGCCGGCTGCACGCCCACCCGCCGCACGTCCGCCCGCGCCTCCGTCGGCGGCGCGCCTGCTCGAACTCACGGATCTCGCCGGGCTGCGGCTCGCGATCGAGGACTTGCGGATCACTTTTCGCGCACGGTATTCGCGCGGCGCGGAGTTTCTCCAGCAACTCCAGGCGCTCGAGCAGCGACAGGCGGAGTTGCAACGCGCGGTGGCCGCCAGCGAGGCCAACGCTCGTCAGACTGTAACCGAGTTCGCCGCGGCCGTGGCGCGGCTGCGTGCCGAGGCGTTGCTCGCCAACCCGCTGCTCGATTTCGATCGCCTGCTGGTCGTGCGGCGCGAGTCGCCGGAACCGATCAACTACAACGCCGGCAAGCAGCCGCTGCATGAGATCGGGCTGCCGTGCAACCACTGGTGCAACTCCAGCCTGCCGCGCATCGGCTACAACAACGAGATCGCCGTGTTGAGCTCCCTGCGCGCCGGCGGCAAATTCACCCCGCTGTATCGACCGAAGCACGACGGCTATGTGGGCGAGGTCGATCTCCATTTCAGTGGCAGCCGCCTGCTGTTCGCGCAAAGCGACGCCACGAACTGGAAGATCTTCGAGGTGAAGCCGGACGGCACCGGGCTGCGGCAGGTCTCGCGGATGCCCGACGACGTCGACGCGTTCGACCCCTGCTACGTGCCGGACGGCCGGATCATCTTCGGCTCGGACGCGAGCTACCAGGCGGTGCCTTGCTGGAGCGGCCTGCCGCATCGCGTGGCGAACCTCTACTCGATGGACGCCGACGGCGGCCACGTGCGGCAGCTCTGTTTCGATCAGGACCACGACCTGTATCCGACCGTCCGGAACGACGGGCAAATCATGTTCACGCGCTGGGACTACACCGGGATCCGGCACGAGTACCTGCGGATACTGATGACGATGAATCCGGACGGCACGGGGCAGCGCGCGCTGTACGGCTCGAACTCGTGGTGGCCGAACGCGCTGTACTTCGCGCGGCCGATTCCCGGCGACAGCGACAAGTTCGTCGGCATCGTCAGCGATTACCACGGCGTGCCGCGGATGGGCTGGCTCGCGGTGTTCGACGGCACGAAGGGCTGGAACGACGCCGACGGCGTGGTGCAGCTGATTCCCGGCCGCGGCAAGAAGGTCGAACCCGTCATCAAGGAGAAGCTGGTGCTCGGCACCTGGCCGCTGTTTCTGCACCCCTATCCGCTCAGCGAGAAATACTTCATCGTGGCGTGCCGGCCATCCGTGGACCGCAACTGGGGCATCTACCTCGCCGACGTATTCGACAACCTCGTACCGATCTGCGAGCAGCCGGGTTGGGCGCTGCTGGAGCCGATTCCGCTGCGGGCAACGGCGGCACCGCCGAGCATACCGGATCATGTCGATCTCGCCGAGCAGGAGGCGACGATTTACCTGCACGACGTCTATCACGGCCAGGGCCTGCGCGGCGTGCCGCGCGGCACGGTGAAGCGCCTGCGGCTGTTCTCGTATCACTTCGGTTATCCCGGACTCGCTGGCAGTTCGCGCATCGGCATCGGCGGCCCGTGGGAGGTAAACCGGATTCTCGGCACGGTGCCCGTCGAAGCGGACGGCTCGGCGCTGTTCCGCGTCCCGGCCAACACACCGATCTCCGTGCAACCGCTCGATGCCGAGGGCAAGGCGGTGCAGGTGATGCGCAGCTGGTACACGGCGATGCCCGGCGAAAAAGTTTCGTGCCTCGGCTGCCACGAGCGCGCGGGCGATGCGCCGCCGCCGGCCCGCCGCGAGACCAACGAGCCCTACGCGAGCCTCGCGGCGCAGCGGCTGCCGAGCGCGATCACGCCGTGGCGCGGCCCCGCGCGCGGTTTCGACTTCGAACGCGAAGTGCAGCCGGTGCTCGACCGCTACTGCATCGACTGCCACGACGGCGGAACGCGCGCGGATGGCGTGAAGATCGCGGACCTGCGCGCGCGGAAATTCCAGCCGGCCTATCAGGGCTGGTCGATTGGCGCGGTCGAACCCATGACGCTGAAACCCGCCGAGGACGTGCGCCGGATCGAACAGGTGATCGATCGCAACGGAGCGCACAAGGACCTCCCCGTCGGCCGGCTGTTCTTCACGCCCGCCTACGAGGCGCTGTTTCCGCTCGTGCGCCGGGTGGATATCGAGGATGCGGTGGACCTGCCCCTGCCGGGTGAATTTCACGCCGACACCAGCCGGCTCGTGCAACTGCTGCAGACCGGGCATCACGGCGTGTCGCTGGACCCGGAATCGTGGGATCGGCTGATCACCTGGATCGATCTCAATGCGCCGTGTCACGGCACCTGGAGCGAGGTGTATCCGATTCCTGGAGCCGTCAACGTCCGCCGGATGGAGTTGCGCGCAAAGTACGGCGGACCGACGGCCGATCCGGAGGCGGAAGCGAAGGGTGCGAGACCGGCGGTGCTCGCCGCACCGAAAATCCCCGTCGCGCTCGGCGCGCCAGCGTCGGGCCTATCGTCCCCGCGCGTGACCGGCTGGCCGTTCGACGCCGCGGACGCGCGGCGGCGGCAGGTCGCGGCCGGTGCGGCTGAAAGGCGCGTGACGATCGGCGACGGCGTCACCCTTGCGCTCGTGCGCATTCCCGCCGGGACGTTCGCGCGCCCCGCGAGCACCGGGGCCGTCACGATTGCGCAGGGCTACTGGATGAGCGCGTGCGAGATCACCAACCGGCAGTACCGCGAGTTCGAACCGGCGCACGACAGCGGCTATTCGCGCGACTTCCGGTTCCGGCTGCCGGTCACCGGCCGGCAAGGCCGCGCCTTGAACGAGCCGGATCAACCGGTGGTGCGCGTGTCGTGGGAGGACGCGCGGGATTTCTGCCGGTGGCTCTCGGAGAAGGCGGGGCTGCGCGTCACGCTGCCGACGGAAGATCAATGGGAGTACGCCTGCCGCGCCGGCACGGCCTCGCCGTATTCATTCGGTGAAGTCGGCGCCGATTTCTCGCCGTACGCGAATCTCGCCGACCAGCCGCTCTTCGGGCTCGGCGACCCGCGGTTCAACGACGGGGCGGTGGTGACCACGACGGTCGGCCATTACCGGCCGAACGCGTGGGGGCTGTACGACATGCACGGCAACGCCGCCGAATGGACGCTGACCGCGGCCGGCGAACGCCGGGTCGTGCGCGGCGGTTCGTTTTACGACGGGCCGGTCGCCGCCCGGTCGGGCGCACGGCTCGTGTACCCGCCCTGGCAGCGCGTGCACAATGTCGGTTTCCGGATCGTGTGCGAAATCGCGGAGCGGGCGGCGGCAGCGGAGCAATGAGGCGAACGCCCGTTTCCCTTCGACTTCGTTCAGGGTCGGGATGACGAAAGATCTCAACATGCGCCTTCGACACCTCATTTCCCCCGTCGTTTTCCTCGTCGCCACACTCGTCGGCCACGCCGCGCACCCGTTCGTGTGCTGCGACTATCCCGGCGGCCGCGTCTGCATCGTCGGCGCCGACGGCAAGGTCGAGTGGGAGTACGCGTGCCAGGCGCCGCAGGACTGCTGGGCGCTGCCCAATGGCAATATCCTGTTCTGTTTCCGCAGCGGTGCGCTCGAACTCACGCGTGACAAGCGAGTCGTCTGGGAGTATCGCGCGCCGACGAATGTGCCGGTCGAGATCCATTCGTGCCAGCCGCTGCCCGACGGTCGCGTGCTGATCGTCGAATGCGGTCCGAGTCGGCTGCTCGAGGTCGACCGCGCCGGCCAGATCGCCAGGGAGATCAAGCTCAGCACGACGCCGGAGGTGAAGCTGCACATGCAGTTTCGCGGTGCGCGGAAACTCGCCAACGGCCACTACCTCGTGTGCTTCGCCGGCGAAGGCAAAGTCGTCGAACTCGATGGAGAAGGACGCATCGTGCGGACGATTCGCGTGCCGGGCAATCCGCACAATGTGCTTTCGCTGCCCAAGGGACACCTGCTGATCACCTGCGGCGATGGCCACAAGGTCATCGAAGTCGACGCCCAGGAAAAGGTGGTCTGGGAACTGAACGAAAACGATCTGCCGGACCATCCCCTGCGATTGATGACCGGGCTGCAGCGGCTGCCGAATGGCAACACCGTCTTCTGCAATTATCTCGGCCATGGCCATATCGGCCGGCAGTCGCAGGTTTTCGAGATTACGCCCGAGAAGAAGGTCGTGTGGTCGTTCGCCGACCCGCGGTTCAAGAGCGTGAATCAGATTCAGCTGCTCGACGTGCCCGGCGATGTGACGCACAGGGAAATCCTGCGGTAGCGACGGGCCGCTGAGCGAAACTCCAGGGCCGCACAACGAGGACGGCCGCAATGTAGGGCGGGGGCTCCCCCCCCCCCCGCTCCACCCCACCTTCTTTTTTTTCCCCGCCGGGGGGGGG
>Ga0082335_1001839_pt1 | contig 42477 bp, 46 predicted proteins | sample Subgrocontami58m_FD_72375 | JGI IMG/M metagenome (GOLD analysis project Ga0082335, IMG submission 72375) | Subsurface groundwater microbial communities from S. Glens Falls, New York, USA - GMW37 contaminated, 5.8 m (SPADES assembly) (version 2) ...
AGGCAGGCTACGCAAACGCCAGAGTCGGAACTGATACGGTCTTGAGCATGAATTTCAAACTGCTGAAAGCAGCAAAGGAGATTGGGGTATGAAACTGACCAGACGGGAATTCATCAAGGCGTCGGCCGCCACTGCCGGCTTGCTGGTCGCCGGGTGCGCGGCGCAACCGGTAACCAGTGCCATGGCAATCCGCAACGCCAAACCGGCGGGTCCGGCCAAGGGCGAGTGGGTGTCAACCGCCTGCCAGGGATGTACCCAATGGTGCGCGATCCAGACCTTCGTACAGAACGGCCGCGCGGTGAGGGTGCGCGGCAACCCGCTGAGCAAGACCAACGGTGGCTACGTCTGTCCGAGGGGCCATCTGATCCCGCAGCAGACCTACGATCCCGACCGGATCAAGGTGCCGATGAAGCGGACCAATCCGAACAAGGGGCGCGGCATCGACCCGAAATTCGTTCCGATCACCTGGGACGAGGCGCTCGACACCGTTGCCGAAAAGATGATGGAGCTGCGCAGGAACAACGAGGCGCACAAGCTGGCCTATATCCGCGGCCGCTATTCGCCGACCTCGACGGAACTCCTGTACGGCACGCTGCCGAAGATTTTCGGGACGACAAATTATTTCTCCCACAGCGCCATCTGCGCCGAAGCGGAGAAGATGGGGCCGGGCCTGACCCAAGGCTACTTCGGATATCGCGATTACGACCTCGCGAACACGCAATGCCTGGTCGCGTGGGGCACCGACCCGCTTGCATCGAATCGGATCGTGCCCCACGCGATCAGCAAGTTCGGCGAGATTCTGGCGCGCGGCACGGTCATCGCGGTCGACCCGCGCCTGTCCAATTCGGCGGCCAAGGCCCACGAATGGCTTCCGGTCAAGCCGGGAACCGACGGCGCGCTGGCCGGCGCCATCGCGCACGTGATGCTCACCGAGGGACTCTGGAACAAGGAGTTCGTCGGCAATTTCAAGGACGGCAAGAACCTTTTCGCTGCCGGCAGGACGGTGGACGAGGCTACCTTCGCGGAAAAGGAAACGCACGGTCTGGTCAAGTGGTGGAATCTCGAACTGAAGGACCGCACGCCGGCATGGGCGGAAAAGGAAACGCTGATTCCGGCGGCGCAGACAATTCGCGTCGCGCGCGCCATCGGCAAGGCGGCGCCCAGGGTCGCGGTGTGGATGGGCCCTGGCGTGGCGATGAACCCGCGCGGCACTTACACGGCCATGGCGGTCTATGCGCTGAACGGCCTGGCCGGTTCGATCGACGTCGAAGGCGGTACGCTGCAGGGCTCCGGCGTTCCGATCGGAAAATTCCCGAGCGCCAACGCCTACATCGACAGCATTGCCAAGGCCGCCAGCAAGCACAAGAAGATCGATGGCCGCGGCGAGAAGAACATGCCGGCGATGATGAACGCCAGACCCGGCAGCGGCGTCGTGACCAACAACGTCGCCAACGGCATGCTCAAGGATCCCGGCGCGGTCAAGGTGCTGCTGAGTTCGTGGAGCAACTTCAACTTCTCGTGCACCGATCCGTCGCGCTGGGACAAGGCGCTCGCCAAGGTACCGTTCTTCGTCCACATGGTCACCAACGCCTCGGAGATGACCCAGTTCGCCGACGTGGTGCTCCCCGCGACGCACAACTCGAGCGAGGGGTTCTCGATCGTCACCAACATGGGCAACACCTACGGCTATGCCACAATCCAGCAACCGGTCGGGAAGCGGCTGTGGGACGTCAAGCAGGAAGAAACCGAGGTGGTCTGGCTGCTAGCCGAGAAGCTGAAGGCGAAAGGTTTCCCCAACCTGCACGACTACTACGCCAAGGAGTTCAAGGATCCGGAGACTGGCAAGACCCCGGCCAATGAACGCGAGTTTACCGAAATCGCGGCCAAGATTTCCAGCGCGCCGATGTGGATGCCCAAGGCGCCGCTGCCGGGAGACAAAATCGAAGGCTGGGCCGATTTCCGCAAGAAGGGGATGTACAGCGGGGCGAAGTACGGCTTCAAGAAAGGCTGGGGCGGCAAATTCAACACCGCGACCAAGAGGTTCGAGTTCTACAGCGAGACCGCGAAGAAGGGTCTCGCCGCGCACGCCGCGAAGTTCCAGACCACGGTCGACGACATTCTCACCGTGTCCGGCTATGTGGCACGCGGCGAACTGGCATACGTGCCGCACTACGAACCGCCCAAGCGCCACGGCAGCGTCGCCGAGTATCCATTCGACTTCATCGACTACAAGTCGCGACTCAACCGCGAGGGCCGTTCTCAGAATCTGCCTTGGTACCAGGAGTTCAAGAAGGTCGACCCAGGCGATGATTCGTGGGGCGACGTGCTGAAGATGAACCCGGCCGATGGCGCGAAACTGGGCATGAAGACGGGTGACCGCGTCAAGGTTTCCTCGATGGCAGGCTCGATGGTCGTCAAGCTCAAGCTCTGGGAAGGCGTGCGGCCCGGCACGGTGACGAAGTGCTACGGCCAGGGACACTGGGCGTACGGTCGCGTTGCGGCACCCAACTACGCCAAGGCGCAGCCGAACGGCGGCAACAATAACGAGATCCTGGTCGACGACTACGATCGCTTGAGCGGCGCGACGGCACGCAATGGCGGGTTCACGGGCGTCAAGGTGCAGAAAGCCTGATTACCGAATACACGAACTGAAGGAGAATCCAGATGCCTAGGTATGGAATGGTCATCAACCTGCAGAAATGCGTTGGTTGCGGAGCGTGCGCGTTTGCCTGCAAGGCGGAAAATAACACCCGCACCCGCGCCAGCGGGCAGAGCCACAACTGGGCCGACTTCGTCATGAAAAGCGAGGGGGCCTTCCCCAACACGATCCATGTCGTGATGCCGGTGCTGTGCAACCATTGCACGGACGCCCCCTGTGTTGCGGCCTGCCCGGTCACTCCCAAGGCGATGTTCAAGACGCCGGAAGGCATCACCATGCACAACGACGCATCGTGCATCGGCTGCCGGTCCTGCCAGAATGCCTGTCCGTACAGCAATGTCGAACTCGACGACCGGAGCCTCGCCGGCGAAACCTACAGCGTGATCAGTTTCAACCCCCGCGATGCCGACACCCAGCCCCAGTGGACTGACAAGTCAGCGATGATCCCGGGATGCACGGCGTCGGGGGCCGAGACCGCCAAGACCGCGGGGGCGGCGATCCCCGCGCTGAATCAGTTCGTGGCGGGAGATGTTGATGCTATCCGGAAAGCGGGCGTAGTCGAGAAATGCACGTTCTGCTATCACCGCGTGAGCAACGGCCTGCAGCCGGCGTGCGTCGAGGTCTGCCCGGCCAAAGCGCGTATCTTCGGCGACCAGGACGATCCGAATTCCGAGATCGCCAAAGTGCTGAAGGCGGAGAAATCGTTCCGCCTCCGGGAGGACAAGGGAACCCGGCCGAACGTGCATTACATTCGCAAGTACAGCGCCAGGGCCTGATCTCACTGGCGCGGGTATAAACTTGGGGGGCGGTCCACCGCCCCCTTTTTCATTTCAGGAGTCCGGATGCCAGATGACGCTCAGGAGACAGGAACTGCGCGCGAGAACCTGTGCCGCTTGCTCGCGGCATGCTACTACCAGCCGGGCCCGGAGTACGCGGAAGAGAAGGTCTTCGACTCGATGCTCGACGCTGCTATGCGGATACACCCGGAGCTTGCGGCGCACGCACGCCGGCTGAGCGAGGAATTCTCTGCCGCAGGATCCGACAGCCTGCTCCTCGATTACACGCGGCTTTTCCTCGGTCCCGCCCATATCATCGCCAAGCCGTATGGATCGGTCTGGCTGGAGGGAGAGGAGACCCTCATGCAGGACTCGACGATGGAGGTTCAGGCGCTGTACGAGGAAGGCGGATTCGAGATAGCCGAGAATTTTCGTGAACTCCCCGATCACATTGCGGCCGAGCTGGAGTTTCTCTATCTGCTGATTTACCGGGAAAATGAGGCGCGCCGCAATGACGACCCGGAAGCGCTGACGGTAATGGCCGGTCTGCGCAAACGTTTCCTTAACGCGCATCTCGGGTCGTGGGTCGGCCCGTTCACAGCGGCCGTCAGGGCCGGCGCGCAAAGCGGTTTCTACCGTGAGCTCGCCGAACTCACCAACCGTTTCGTAACTATGGAAGCAGCAGGAATTTCATGAACGAGCGTGCGGAATGGAAGTCCAGCGAGCTCGCGTGCAGCGCTGCGCTGAAACAACTGCTCACGCGCCACTCGGTTGGCCCCAGGCACCTCGTGCCGCCGGCGCCCACCGAGGAGCAGGTCTGGCTTGCGGTTGGGTCGGCGCTCAGGGCTCCCGATCACCAGAAACTGCTGCCGTTCCGCTTTGTGTTGATTCCGGACGCAATGCGACCGCTGCTTGGCGAGCTTTTCGCCGATTTTGCGCGCCGGAGCGGCAAGCCTGACGAAGAAGTTGTCATAGAGCGTAACCGCGCGATGCTGGGGCCTCTGCTCGTGGCTTTTGTCGTGCGTATCGAGAACGACCACCCCCGGGTACCGCCGCATGAGCAATGGCTGGCCGCGGGCGGCGCGCTGGCCAATTTTCTGACTGCGCTGCACATGATGGGCTATGGCGCGAAAGTGCTGAGCGGGCGCAAGGCTGCGGACCCGGCTATCTCCAACGCTTTCTGCGGACCGGGAGAAACTCTCGTCGGCTGGATCGCCGCCGGCACCGCGTCCCAGGCTCCGCACCCGCGCCACAACGACAACCCGGACGCGATTCTGCGCCGCTGGCAACTGCCGCAAGGACCACAGAACGCGCCGCAACGCTGATGCGGGAAGCCGCTGGCGCCGCCCCGATACTCCGCCGGTTCAGGACGCGGGCCGCAAAGTTGACGCGCGCGGTCCCGCCGTGCCGTCCGGTATCGTCGTAACGGGAACAACGCGGCGTCCGGAAAAGCGCGCCGCAAAGCGGCTGCCTTTCCCGGGCTCGCTCCTGATGTCGAGTGTCGCCTGGTGCCGGGTCAGAATATGTTTGACGATGGCCAGCCCAAGACCGGTGCCGCCGGTTTCGCGCGAGCGGCCGCGGTCGACGCGGTAAAAGCGCTCAGTGAGGCGTGGAATATGCTCGGATGCAATGCCGATGCCCGTATCTTGAACGGTAAACTCCGCTTCATCCGCGGAAGCGCGCCACGTGAGGTGCACCTCGCCGCCGGCCGGCGTATAACGAATCGCGTTACTCATCAGGTTGCCGAACGCGCTGGCGATTTCGTTCTCGGCTCCCAGCAAGTCGAAACCCGGCGCGGCGTCGAGCACGATCCTGTGCCTGCCACCGCTCAATGCTTCGGCCTCGGCGCGCAGGCGGTCGAGCAGCGGCGCGACCGGCACGCGTTCGTCGAGCGACGGGCCCGGCGCGGATTCGAGCGTCGACAATGTCAGCAGGTCGTCGACGATGCGCTGCATGCGCTTACTTTGTTCCGCCATCAGGTCGAGATAATCCCGCGAGCGCTGCGGATCAAGTTGCAGCTCCTTGATGGTCTCGAGAAATCCCGACAGCACGGTGAGCGGGGTGCGCAGTTCATGCGAAACGTTGGCGACGAAATCGCGGCGCATCGTCTCGAGCTTCTCCAGCCGGGTGTTATCGCGCGACAGCAGCAGCTTTTGCTCATCGCCGTAAGGGATGATCTGCACCGCCAGAATCATGCCGGCGCGGCGCGCCGCGCGCAGTTCGACCGGGTGCGCGTAATCCCCGGACTCGACGTAAGCGACGAACGCCGGCTGGCGCACGAGGTTGGTGATGGGCTGGCCGGTATCGGTCCCGACGTTGATATCGAAATGGCCCTCGGCGGTGTCGTTACACCATTCGATGCGGTTGTCCGCGTCGAGTATCACCACCCCGTCGGGATGCGCGCGCCCGGCCTGGCGGAAACGGGCCAGGGTCCTGGCGAGTTGCTGGTGCTGCCGCGTCTGCAGGCGTTCGTAGCGGTGGAGCACGGCAAATACGTGGTCCCATGCGCCACGGCCAGCCGGCACGCGTTCGGACGTCGGGTTCTGCAGCCAGCGCACGAGCCGGCCTACGTGCCCGATATGATGAAACAACAACAGCAGAACACCGCCCGAAAACGCGACCCAGCCGGCGGTCGCGCCGAAACCCAGGCCGATCAGCGACGCAGCGGCCGCGAACAGCGCAACGGCAATCAAGGTACGGAGCAGGAGGTGGTCCACGCGGGGCTCGGCGGGAGTTATCGCATCGATGGCTCAGAGGGGAAGTTCAGACGTGCAGGCGATAGCCGGAGCCGCGCACCGTCTCGATCAACCGGTCGTGACCGGTCGGCTCCAATGCCTGCCGCAGTCTCCTGATATGCACATCAACGGTGCGCTCCTCGACGAACACGTGGTCACCCCAAATGTGGTCGAGCAATTGTACCCGGCTGTAAACGCGCCCCGGGTGCGTCATGAAAAAATGCAGCAGCTTGAATTCAGTCGGTCCGAGCTGCAGCTCATTGCCCCGTCCGGACGCGCGATGTGCGGCCGGATCGAGTTGCAAGCCTTCGATTTCGATCGTATCGTCGGTGAGCTGCGGCGCGCGCCGCCGCAGCACCGCCTTGATCCGCGCCAGCAGCTCCTTCGGTGAAAACGGTTTGGTGATGTAATCATCGGCGCCCGACTCGAGGCCTTCGACCTTGTCGCGCTCCTGCGCGCGCGCGGTCAGCATGATGATCGGAATGTCCTTGCTGCGCGCATCGGAACGCAGCCTGCGCGCCAAGGCCGTGCCGGCGAGATCCGGCAGCATCCAGTCGAGCACGATCAGGTCGGGACGGACCTCGCGGATCATGGCGTCGGCCTCGGCCGCGTTGTGGGCGCGCTGCACGCGGTGACCGGCGTGCTCGAGATTGACCGCGATCAACTCCTGAATCGCTGGCTCGTCTTCGACCACCAGAATATCGCTGCTCATACCGGCATCGCGCGGGGCGCGTCTCAGCTCAGCGCCTCGCGCTCGAGCGCTTCAACCGAAGTGTGGCGGACGTCGGTGCCCTTGACGATGTAGATCACCTGTTCCGCCATGTTTTTGGAGTGGTCGCCGATGCGCTCTATCGATTTCGCGATCCAGAGGATTTCGATCGCCGTGGAAATCGTACGCGGATCTTCCATCATGAACGTGATCAGCTGCCGCACGATCGAGCGGAATTCCTCGTCGATTGCGGCGTCCTCCCGCACAATCGCGGCGGCGGCGGCCGGATCGAGGCGGGCGAGCGCATCCAGCGCCTTGCGCAGCATGCCGATCGCGATGTCGCCAACGTGCCTGACCGCCGCGATCGGCGCGCTCGGCATCCGCGCGCCGCCGTGGCTTTGCTTTCCCATGCGCGCGATCTTGGCGGCTTCGTCGCCGATGCGCTCGAGGTCGGTCACGATCTTGATGACGGCGAGCACCAGGCGCAAATCACCCGCCGCGGGCTGGCGGCGGGCAATCAGGTGGCTGCAATCGGTATCGATGTTGACCTCGAATGCGTTGACCCGGTGATCTTCCTCGATCACCGCCTCGAGCGCCACCCGATCGCCGTCCATGAGCCCGTCGAGCGCAGCCCGGATCTGCGACTCGACCAGCCCCCCCATCTCGAGCACGCGCGAGCGCAGGGTCTCGAGGTCGATATCGTATTGCTTTGAAGAATGCTCGCTCTGCGTCATGGTAATTGCTCCTGGGACGGATTCATCCAAACCGTCCGGTGATGTAATCCTCGGTTTCCTTGCGCCGGGGCTTGACGAACAGGTTGTCGGTCGCGCCGAATTCCATCATCTCGCCCAGGTACATGTAGGCAGTGTAGTCCGAAACGCGCGCCGCCTGCTGCATGTTGTGAGTCACGATTACCACGGTGTAATCGAGCTTCAGTTCGTCCATCAGCTCCTCGATGTGCGCGGTCGAAATCGGGTCGAGCGCCGAGCACGGCTCGTCGAGCAACAGCACTTCCGGCTTGATCGCGATGCCGCGCGCGATGCACAGGCGTTGCTGTTGGCCGCCCGACAGGCTGTTGCCGCTCTGGTTCAACTTGTCCTTGACCTCTTTCCACAGCGCGGCCTTGGTCAGTGCCCATTCGACGCGGTCGTCCATTTCACCGCGCCTCAGGTCTTCATACAGGCGCACGCCGAACGCGACATTGTCGTAAATCGACATCGGAAACGGTGTGGGCTTCTGGAATACCATGCCGACTTTGGCTCGCAGCAACGTGATATCCTGCTTTTTGTCGAGTATGTTGTCGCCGTCGAGACGGATCTCGCCTTCCGCGCGCTGATCGGGGTAGAGCTCGTAGAGCCGGTTGAACGTGCGCAACAACGTCGACTTGCCGCACCCCGACGGCCCGATGAAAGCGGTAACCCGGTTGGCGGGGATTTCCAGCGAGACGTTCCTGATCGCCTGGAAATTGCCGTAATAGAAGCTGAGTCCGCTGACCTTCAGTTTCGGATGGGTAAACTTTAGTTCTTCGCTCATGGGTCAAGTCCGGTGACGGGCACGTTTTCAGTTGCCGCGCCGAAACAGCGCGCGCGCCAGTATGTTGAGCCCCAGCACGCCCAGCGTGATCAGGATGGCGCCGCCCCATGCCAGCCGGTGCCAGTCGGGATACGGGCTCATCGCAAACTGGAAAATCACCATCGGCAGGTTGGCCATCGGCTGGTTCATGTTCAGCGACCAGAACTGGTTGTTGAGCGCGGTGAACAGCAGCGGCGCGGTCTCGCCGCTGATGCGCGCGACTGCCAGCAGGATGCCCGTTACGATTCCGGCGCGGGCCGCGGGATAAGACACGAAGACGATCATCTTCCAGGCCGGCGCGCCAAGCGCGGCGGCGGCTTCGCGCAGACTGTCCGGCACCAGCTTCAGCATGTCGTCAGTGGTCCGCACCACCACCGGGATCACGATCAGAGACAGCGCCAGCGCGCCGCCCCAGCCTGCGAAATGCCTGACCTGCGCGACGTAAACCGAATAGATGAAAAGGCCGATCACGATCGACGGCGCTGACAGCAGAATGTCGTTGATGAAGCGGGTCGCCGGCGCGAGCCAGCCGCGGCGCCCGAACTCGGCGAGATAGGTGCCGGCGAGAATACCGATCGGCGTGCCGATCAGCGTCGCCACCGTCGCCATCATCAGGCTGCCGGCGATCGCATTGGCGAGCCCGCCAGCGCTGCCCGGCGGCGGTGTCGTTTGAGTAAACAACGTCAGGCTCAGGGCGCTGAACCCTTCATGCAGCAGCGTGATCAGTATCCACGCCAGCCAGAACAGCCCAAAAGCCATGGTCGCTCCCGAGAGGCACAGCATCACAACGTTTATCCTGCGCCTGCGTTGATAGATTCTGTTCATCGCCACCCTACGTTTGCCGGCCTTCCTGCTTCGCGAGCTGCAGCAGCAGCAATTTCGACAGCGCCAGCACGATGGTGGTAATCAGGAACAGGATCAGGCCCAGTTCGATCAGCGCCGAGGAATGCAGATCGCCAACCGCTTCGGTGAATTCGTTGGCAAGTGCTGAGGCAATGCTGTTGCCGGGCGCGAGCAGTGACGGGCTCAAACGATGCGCGTTGCCGATGACAAAAGTCACGGCCATCGTCTCGCCCAGCGCGCGTCCCAGGCCGAGCATGATGCCGCCGACGACCCCGATCCGGGTGTAAGGCAAGACGACTTTCCACACCACCTCCCAAGTCGTCGCGCCAAGTCCGTAGGCCGATTCCTTGAGCAGCGGCGGCACCAGCTCGAACACATCGCGCATTACCGCGGTGATGAACGGAATCACCATGATCGCGAGTATGATGCCCGCCGTCAGCATGCCGATGCCCATCGCCGGGCCTTTGAACAGCATGCCGAAAATGGGCAATGCCCCAAATGTCTTGATCAGCGCGGGTTGCACGGTTTCGGCGAATATCGGCGCGAACACGAACAGCCCCCACATGCCATAGATGATGCTCGGAATCGCCGCCAGCATTTCGATCGCGGTGCCGAGCGGGCGCTTGAGCCAGACCGGAGCGAGTTCGGTGAGAAACAGCGCAATGCCGAAACTGACGGGAATGCCGATGATCATGGCGATCGCGGAACTGACCAGCGTGCCGTAAATCGGCACCAGCGCCCCGAACTCCTGCGTGACCGGATTCCATTCGGGATCCAGCAGGAAAGCGAATCCAAACCTGCTCAGGGCGAGCTGGCTGTGAAAAACCAGCGAAACCAGGATCGCCGCCAGGATCGAGAAAACGAAAAACGCGAAAAACCGCGTCAAATTCCTGAAAAATGCGTCCATCAAGGGAAGCCGCTTGGCAGGCGTTGGCCTTCTATTATAGGTCTCCCCATCGCGCAATTCGAATTCAAGGAACGGTGGAATTCTCAGTAAACCGGTTTGCCCGAAGCGTCCTGGATTTTTTTCCATTCTGCCTTGACGAGCTTCACCACGTTGTCCGGCATCGGGATGTAATCGAGAGCTAGCGCCATTTTGTCGCCGCTGTCGTAAGCCCAGTCGAAGAACCTGAGCGCAATCAAGGCATTTCCAGGCTTCTCCTGCTTCTTATGCATCAGAATGAAAGTCGCGCCGGTAATCGGCCAGCTCTCTTTACCCGACTGCTCGGTCAGAATCTGGTAAAAACCGGGGGCTTTGTCCCACTGTGCATTGGCAGCGGCGGCCCTGAAAGTCTTGTCGTTCGGGCCGACGAACGCACCGTCCTTGTTCTGCAACAGCACGTAGGACATTTTGTTCTGGATCGCGTACGCGTATTCGACATAGCCGATCGAACCCGGCAGGCGCTGCACGTACGCCGCCACGCCTTCGTTGCCCTTGCCCGTAACCCCGGCAGGCCATTTTACCGAAGTGTTGTTGCCGGCCCTGGCTTTCCACTCGACGCTGACTTTCGACAGGTAATTGGTAAAAATGAATGTGGTGCCCGAGCCGTCGGAGCGCGCGACCACCGTAATATCCTGACCGGGCAGCTTGACGCCTTTGTTGAGCGCCGCGATTGCGGGCGCATTCCACTTGGTGATCTTGCCGAGATAGATGTCGGCCAATACGGCGCCGGTCAAGCGTATTTCGCCGGGTTTGATGCCCGCAAGGTTGTAGACCGGGACCACACCGCCCATAACCATCGGGAACTGAACCAGGCCATTCTTTTCGAGTTCTTCGGCTTGCAGCGGGGCGTCGGAGGCACCGAAGTCGACGGTCTTGGCAATGATCTGCTTGATTCCGCCGCCGGAACCGATCGATTGATAATTCATGCCAATCCCGGTTTTCGCTTTGTAGGCTTCGGCCCACTTCGAATAGATCGGATACGGGAAAGTCGCGCCCGCACCGGTGATGTTGCCGGCTGCCGTAGCGACGGACGCTGCGGCAAGGCCGAAGGCCAGCGCTGCGCGCGGGAAAAAACGTTGGGCCAATGCGGATTTCATCGATTGCTCTCCATTGAATGACATTGAGTGAGAGCATCATAAGCGCCGATTGTTACAACTTCGTGACACCCGGCATGCGGCCGCAGCTTACTTCCTGGCTTTCGCGGCGAATTGTTTACGGAATTTTGCCACTTTCGGCGCCACCACGTACTGGCAGTACGGCTGATGGCTGTTGTTGGCGAAATATTCCTGGTGGTAGTCCTCGGCAACGTAGAACGTCTCAGCCGGGGCCACTTCGGTCACGATCGGACCGTGAAAAGCTTTTCCCGCGTTCAGCGCGGCGATCGCCTGCTCCGCTGCCGCCTGCTGCTCCGGCGTGTGGTAGAAAATGGCCGAGCGGTATTGCGTTCCGGCATCGTTGCCCTGGCGGTTCAGCGTGGTCGGGTCGTGGATCGCGAAGAATACTACGAGGATATCGCGGAACGAAATCGCCTGCGGGTCGAACGTCACACGCACGACTTCGGCGTGACCGGTATTGCCGCTGCAGACCTGCTCGTAGGTGGGGTTCGCGATCTTGCCTCCGGTATAGCCCGATTCGACCGACTCGACACCCTGCAGGCCGTCGAACACCGCCTCCAGGCACCAGAAACAGCCGCCGCCGAGGGTGGCGACTTCCTTGCCTGCCGGCGGTTGCGATGGAGGGGTCTGTGTCATGCGGAATTCCTTTCCGGATGGTTTAAACCGCGATTAGCCGCAGGGCACGGATTCATCGCGCCTTCGGGAAGTGCTTGCGCTGATAAAATAAGGAAACCGTAAGCGGCACTCTAAATCATAATCCGTCAACACGCATACAATATCGGTGCGGTCATTTTGGAGGGGATCAATATGCTGAAAGTTCGTAATGCAGCGCTGGTTTTCGCGGCTGCCCTGTTGCTTGGTCTCGCCGCAATCAGTCAAGCCCAGGCACCCAAACCGCCGGCAAAGCCGGTTGCCGTCAAACCCGGCTATGCCAGGGCGGTTTTTGCCGGCGGCTGCTTCTGGTGCATGGAGCCACCGTACGACAAGCTCGACGGCGTGGTTTCGACCACCTCGGGCTATATCGGCGGGCAGAAGAAGAACCCGACCTACGAGGAAGTCTCGTCCGGCCGCACCGGGCACACCGAAGCGGTGGAGGTGGTTTATGACCCGAAGAAAGTGAGCTACCAGAAATTGCTCGACGTGTTCTGGCGCAACATCGACCCGACGGTGAAGGACCAGCAGTTCTGCGACGTCGGCTCGCAGTATCGCACCGGCATCTTCTATCAGGACGACGATCAGAAGCGGCTGGCCGAAGCGTCCAAAGCGGCGCTCGAGAAGTCGAGGCCGTTCAAGGGCGCGATCGTAACGGAAATCACGCGCGCCAGCGAATTCTATCCGGCCGAGGACTACCACCAGGATTACTACCTCAAGAATCCGGTGCGCTACAAGTTCTACCGCAACGGCTGCGGGCGCGATGCGCGTCTGAAGCAGTTGTGGGGAGCCGCGCCGGAGTAGCCGGGCGCCGGCAAATCCGGCGCCGGCGCGTCAACCGACGGTGATGCGGGCAAATTTGCGCTTGCCGACCTGCGCCACGACCTGGGCGCCCTTGGCGAGCTTGAGGGCCTTGTCGCTGACCTTCTCGCCATCGAGCTTGACCCCGCCCTGCGCGATCATGCGCAGCGCCTCTGATGTGCTGGCGGTAAGCCCCGCCTCCTTCAGCAGATTGGCAATCGCGATGCCGTCGGCGCCGGAGGCGACGGTAACGGCGGAAATATCGGCGGGGATCTCGCCCTGCGTGAAGCGCGTCTCGAAATCGGCGAGCGCATCCTGCGCCGCCGCGCGGTCGTGGAAGCGCGCGACGATTTCCTGCGCGAAGCCGACCTTGACGTCGCGCGGATTGCGGCCCGCCGCGACCTCGTCCTTCCACTGCCTGATGGTCGCGAGAGACGCGAACGACAACAACTCGATATAGCGCCACATCAACTCGTCCGAGACCGACATCAGTTTGCCGAAGATCTCATGCGGGCTGTCGGTGATGCCGATGGTGTTGCCGAGCGACTTCGACATCTTGTTGACGCCATCGAGGCCTTCGAGCAACGGCATGGTCAGGACGCATTGCGGCGGCTGGCCGTAATGCTTCTGCAGCTCGCGCCCCATCAGCAGGTTGAATTTCTGGTCGGTGCCGCCGAGCTCGAGATCGGCCTTCAGCGCAACCGAGTCGTAGCCCTGCACCAGCGGGTAGAGAAATTCGTGGATCGCGATCGGCTGGTTCGCCCGGTAGCGTTTGCCGAAATCGTCGCGCTCGAGCATACGCGCGACGGTATGCGTCGCGGCGAGTCTGATCATATCGGCTGAGCTGAGCCGGTCCATCCACGCCGAGTTGTAGACGACCTCGGTTTTGCCCGCGTCGAGTATTTTGAATACCTGGGCCTTGTAGGTCTCGGCATTGCGCTCGACTTCCGCGCGCGTGAGCGGCGGGCGCGTCGTATTCTTGCCGCTCGGGTCGCCGATCATGCCGGTGAAATCCCCGATCAGGAACACGATGTGATGGCCAAGGTCCTGCAACTGACGCAACTTGTTGATCAGCACCGTGTGACCGAGGTGCAGGTCCGGCGCGGTCGGATCGAAGCCGGCCTTGACGCGCAGCGGTTTACCCGACTTCAGTCTGTCGACCAGTTCGGCCTCGATGAGCAATTCTTCGCAGCCGCGTTTGATGATTTCGAGTTGTTCTTTCAGCGCGGGCACTGCGCCACCGTTTTCATGTTTTCGATTGCACGATGTGAAATCCGGACTTGCGCATCCATCCGGTTCTGTTAAGCTTCTCGCCAATTAAAGGGGGAGCGCTTGGAACCACCAGCGAACGGGATGATTTTAGCTCAGAAACTGTTTGATTTGGTACGGAAGTTCCCGATCCGTCACCGCATTGTTGCCGCTCTGATTACAGTGCCGTGTTTCGGCGTCGTCGCGGCATTCGGCATCGCCCCGCAAACCATCGTAGAAACAGTGCCGGTCAACACCGTCGTCGAGGAACTCACGCTGCCGCCGCTGGCGCCAGCTTCCGACGGCGTCCCCGCGTTCACGCGCGAAGAGCGCATCCAGCGCGGCGACACCGTTGCAAGCCTGCTGGCGCGCCTGCAGGTCAATGATCCTGCCGCAGCGAAATTCCTGCGCGAACACAAACAGGCCAAAGCGTTGTATCAGCTGATCCCCGGCAGAACCGTGCGCGTGACTACCCGTGCCGACGGCAAGCTCGTCAGCCTGCGTTATCTGAATGGCGGCAACCTGCTTGCGGTCGACCGTAATGACAACGGGTTCGCCGTCGAAGCAGTAGCCGCGAAGCTCGAGCAGCGGGTGCTGATGGCCTCGGCGGAAATCCGCAACTCGCTGTTTGGCGCGACTGACGCGGCGGGCTTGCCGGATGCGGTGGCAACCCAGATCGCCGACATGTTTTCAACCGACATCGATTTTCATCGTGACCTGCGCAAAGGCGATCGCTTCAGCGTCGTCTACGAGGTGTCGTACCATCGCGGTGAAGTGGTCAAGACCGGGCGCGTGCTCGCGGCCGAATTCATCAACCAGGGCAAAGCGTATCGGGCGGTGTATTTCAATTACGCTGAAAACCAGGGCGCTTATTACACGCCAGATGGCCGCAATCTGCGCAAACAATTCCTGCGCTCGCCGCTCGAGTTCTCGCGCATCTCATCGGGCTTCACCAATGCGCGCTTTCATCCGATCCTGCAGCAATGGCGCGCGCATAAAGGCATCGACTACGCCGCGCCGCGCGGCACGCGCGTCAAGGCCGCCGGCGACGGCGTGGTTGAATCCGTCAGCCGGCACAACGCCTACGGCAACCTGATCGTGCTGCGCCATCAATCCAAATTCACCACGTGGTACGCGCATCTGTCGGGTTTTGCCAAAGGTCTGCGCAAGGGCCAGCGCATCGCGCAGGGTACCGTGATCGGCTACGTCGGCGCGACCGGACTCGCGACCGGCCCGCACCTGCATTACGAATTCCGCATCGACGGCGTGCATCAGAACCCGCTGCGCGTGGCGATGCCCGCAGCGCCTCCTATCACGCCCGAGCAGAAGCCGAAATTCGAGCAGAGCACCCGACAGTATGCCCAGCGCCTCGATCTTTTGCGCGGCACCAATCTCGCGAGCCTGGACTGATTTTCCTGCGCTGTCCGGGCTGCTGGCCTGAAAAAAAGGGCGCCTGCGGCGCCCTTTTTCATGCTGGGAGAGGCGGGAATCAGGCCGAGAACGAAGACCCGCAACCGCAGGTTGAGGTCGCATTCGGGTTCTTGATCACGAACTGCGCGCCTTCTGCGCCTTCCTGATAGTCGATTTCGGCACCGCCCAGATATTGCAGGCTCATCGGGTCGATCAACAGCGTAACGCCGTTCTTCTGCAACGACGTGTCGTCCTCGTTGATCGCCTCATCAAAAGTAAAACCGTACTGAAAACCGGAGCAGCCTCCGCCCGTGACAAACACCCGCAGCTTCAACTCGGGGTTTCCTTCTTCGTCAATCAGTTGCTTGACTTTGTTTGCCGCGCTCTCGCTGAACTCGAGCGGAGCGGGCATCTCGGTAACTGCATTCATATCGGGCTCCTGCCTGATTTGAGACAAGTACCATTATACGCGATGCCGCCCGGTCATTCAGCGGTAGCGGGCTTAAATGTCACGACGTTGTCGGATACACCGTCAGGTTGCGGCACCAGACGTCCCTGCACCACCGCGCCGAGCTGCATTTCAAAGGTGCGGTAATGGACGTCCCCCGTGACATTGGCCTTGGCCTGCAAATCCACGTACTCGACCGCATGCACCGCGCCGACGACCGTGCCGTTAATGACCACATGCGAAACGTGGATTTCGCCTTCGATGCACGCCTGCTCGGACAGCACCAGAGTACCGGGCTTGCCTTCGGCGGTCATCACGTTGCCGCGCACATGACCATCGACGCGCAGGCCACCCGTGAAAGTGATGTTGCCTTCGATTTTGGTGCCTGAACCGATCAGGCAATCGATGCGGTTCTGCGGTTTACTGCTTTTGTTTCCAAAGAACATGATAACCCTCCTTTTCAAGTCGCATTGGCGGTCTGGGTCAGGCTGGGCTCGTTGCTGCCCTCCTCAAACACCCGGACCTGCATGCTTTTCACCACCGCATTGGGGGCAACGCGGAAGGCGCCTTCGATGCGCTGATAGAAGCGGAAATTCAGCTTGAAGCTGTCACCTTCCTTGTCGTCTTCGGCCGGAAGGGTCATGACCACTTTATTGCTATCTTGTTGTAAATTAACAACAAACTTCAAGTTGCCGCGAAAATCCTTGCTGCGCTTTCCGGTCTGCGTCAACAACAGCCGATAGCGGTATTCGCCGGGCTGGCTGTCATTCTGCACCAGAAACCGGTTGATTGCCACTCCACCGTCTCTGCCCCCCGAGGGCATCAAAGTCTGAAAAAACGCCAGATCTTCCTTGAGCGCGGCGTTTTCCGCGGTCAGCGTTTTCATCTGTTTGACCAAATCGAGGTACGTCGCGTCCTGCATCTGCAGCTGACGTTCACCTTGCGCGAGCTGGCCGCGCAATTGCGCCAGTTCGTGCTGCATCTTGGCATTGCTTTCGGCCAACCGCTGCACCTCTTGGTTCGCTTCACCCTGGTCGAAACCGGCGAATTTCCTGCCGAAATCATAAGTTACGCGCGCGAGCAGCAGGATTGCGAGCGCCAGCGTGAGCAGCCCCGCCCAGCGCCAGTACCACGGGATCGCGGCGCGCACCGCCATGCGCGGCGCCGAGATACCGAACATTCGCTTGAGTTTCTTGATCAAGGCATTAATGCGATCTGCTCCAATCCGGTCGTTTCCGGCAAGCCACACATGAGGTTCATGTTCTGAACCGCCTGCCCGGCCGCACCCTTGGTCAAATTGTCGATCACCGACAACACCACCGCCATGGCGCCGCCCTGCGGCTGGTGCACAGCGATGCGGCACAGGTTGCTGCCGCGCACCGAGCGCGTGTCGGGATGGCTACCTGCGGGGAGCACGTCGACGAACGGCTCGCTGGCATAATGCTGCTGGTAGAGCTGCTGCAGATCCGCGCTGCCGGTCAGACGCGCATATAGCGTCGCGTGGATGCCGCGGATCATCGGCACGAGATGCGGCACAAAAGTGAGGCTCACCTCGCGCCCGGCCATGAGGTTAAGGCCCTGCAAAATCTCGGGATGATGACGGTGCCCCGTCACTCCGTAGGCCTTGAAGTTGTCCGACGCTTCGGAAAACAGCGTGTGCACTTCGGCCTTGCGCCCGGCGCCGCTGACGCCGGACTTGGCATCCGCGATCAGGTGCCCGAGATCGACCACGCCGCTTTTGATCAACGGCAGGAAGCCCAGCTGCACCGCGGTCGGATAACACCCTGGGTTAGCGACGATGCGCGCGCGCTTGATTTCCTCGCGGTTTACCTCGGGCAGACCATAAACAGCCTGCGCCACCAATTCGGGGCATGCGTGCTTCGTGCCGTACCACTTTTCCCACGTCGCGATGTCCTTGATGCGGAAATCGGCGGCAATATCGATCACGCGCACGCCCGCGTCGACCAGCGTTCTGGCCTGCTGCATTGCAACGCCATTGGGCGTGGCGAAGAACACCACGTCGCATTTCGCAAGCGCGGCGTCCGACGGCGCGCTGAAATTCATTTCGACACGCCCGCGCAGATTGGGAAACATCGCGGCGACCCGCGCGCCGGCTTGCTCGCGCGAGGTGATCACCGCCAGCTCGCAGTGCGGATGCTGCGCGAGCAGGCGCAGCAACTCGACACCGGTATAGCCGGTTCCGCCTACGATTCCGATCCTGAGCGTCTTGTTTGCCATGCCCGCCATCCGTCGCACATATTTTAAGTCACAGACGAAAAAGCCGCCCGCAGGCGGCTTTCGTTGCCGAACTCGGGGGTCAGCGTTTCGAGAACTGCTTGCGCCGGCGCGCCTTGTGCAGGCCGACCTTTTTGCGCTCGACTTCGCGTGCGTCGCGCGTCACCAACCCGGCTTTCTTGAGCGCCGGCTTGAGCGACGCATCGTATTCGATCAACGCACGCGTGATGCCGTGACGCACGGCGCCGGCCTGTCCCGACTCGCCGCCGCCATCGACGTTAACCCTGATATCAAACGCGGCAAGCTTGTCGGTGAGCACCAGCGGCTGGCGCACGATCATGCGCCCGGTTTCGCGCGAGAAAAACACGTCGACTGGCTTGCCATTGACGATGATATCGCCTTTGCCCGGCTTCATGAAAACACGGGCGACCGCGCTCTTGCGGCGGCCGGTGCCGTAATTGTATTGCGCTTGCTTGGCTGCTGGCATGGAATCAAGCCCTTATTTCAAGAGATTTCGGTTGCTGCGCGGTATGCGGATGGCTGGTGCCGGCATAGACTTTGAGCTTTTTCAGCATCGCGTAGCCGAGCGGGCCTTTGGGCAGCATGCCCTTGACGGCCATTTCGAGCACCCGCCCCGGATGACGCGCATGCAGCTTGGCGAAGTTGGTGGTGTAGATACCACCCGGATATGTGCTGTGGCGGTGATAGAGCTTGTCTTCCGCCTTGTTGCCGGTCACCTTGAGCTTATCAACGTTGACCACCACGATATAATCTCCGCCGTCGACGTGCGGGGTGAATTCGGGCTTGTGCTTGCCGCGCAGGCGATGCGCAAGCGCTGCGGCGAGCCGGCCGAGCACCTTGTCCTGAGCGTCGACCACGTACCAGTCGCGCTTGATTTCATGGGCTTTCGCCGAAAAAGTCTTCATAGTCCTGCCTGCGGCGTTGGAAACGACGGAAAGCTTTGGATTCTATGGTAAAAATGACGCCCCTGTCAAACCGAAAGCAAGACCGCCAGGCGCAACGGCAGCGGGCCGGGCTGATATATCGTTTGCCATCGTTGCCGATTTTTCCAGGAAAACCGTATGAAAGCTCGCATCAAATGGGTTGAAAACGTGTGCTTTGTCGGCGAATCCGGCAGCGGCCACGCGATCGTAATGGACGGGGCGCCTGAAGGCGGCGGCCGCAATCTCGGCGTGCGGCCGATGGAAGCCGTGCTGATCGGTACCGGCGGCTGCACCGCCTACGACGTGGTGCACATCCTGAAAAAAAGCCGCGCTGCGATCACCGATTGCGTGGTCGAAATCGAGGCCGAACGCGCCACCGAGGATCCGCAGGTTTTCACCAAAATCCACTTCCACTTCGTCGTCAGCGGCGGCAACCTCAAGCCGCAGCAGGTAGAGCGCGCGGTCCACCTCTCGGCGGAGAAATACTGCTCGGCGTCGATCATGCTCGCCAAGACTGCCGCGATCACACACGACTTCGAAATCGTGGAAGCGTGAAAACCCCGCGCTAGATCCAGAACGAGCTGCGCGTCATTACGCGCGAGCCGAGTTTCATCGCCAGTTTGACCGGCGCGGGCAATTCAGCCGCGCCGTGCTCGATTGCAGCGCGGGCATGGCGTGCTTCGTCGTCTTTCATCTGCTCCAGAACTGCGCGGCTTTTTTCATCCTGCGGCGGCAGCCGGTCGAGGTGGCCCGCGAGGTGGCCTTCGACCTGGCGCTCGGTCTCGGCCAGAAAACCCAGACTCCACTTGTCGCCGAGCAGTCCGGCGGCGGCGCCGAGCGCGAACGAGCCCGCGTACCACAGCGGATTGAGCAGGCTCAAGCGCCCGCCAAGCTCGGCTACGCGCTGTGCGGTCCAGGCGAGATGATCTGTTTCATCCGTCGCCGCCCGCTCGAGTGCTGCGCGCGCCTCGGGATTATGCGCAGTCAGCGCCTGCCCCTGGTAGAGGGCTTGCGCGCAGATTTCGCCGCTGTGGTTCACGCGCATCAGTGCCGCGGCGAGCTTGCTTTCGTCCGCGCCCAATTCGCTGCCCGCAACGCCCGCATCGGGATGCGGCCGCGCGCTGTGCGCCGGCGCGAGCAGCGTGCGTAATCCATTGTCGAAGGCGATGATCAGTTTGTCGAACTCAAGCATGTGCGATTTTCCATTGTTAATGCCGATTTTAGCGCGCTTCAGTTCTGATTTCCGAACAGGCGCGCCAGTTCCACACCGGGATCGGGTGCGCGCATGAACGCTTCTCCGACCAGAAAGCAATTGACGTCGCTCGCGCGCATCAGCGCGACATCCCGCGGCGTCAGTATGCCGCTCTCGGTGATGACGATGCGGTCACCCGGAATGCGCGGGAGCAAATCAAGTGTCACGTCGAGCCGCGTGTCGAACGTGCTCAGGTTGCGGTTGTTGATACCGAGGAGTCGCGTTTTCAACTCGAGCGCACGCTCGAGTTCCGCGGCATCGTGCACCTCGACCAGCACCGCCATGCCGAGCGAACGCGCGATCGCTTCGAGCTCGCGCATGCGCGCGTCCTCGAGCGCGGCAACGATCAACAGGATGCAATCGGCGCCCATCGCGCGCGCTTCAAATACCTGATAGGAGTCGAGCATGAAATCCTTGCGCAACACCGGCAGATCGCACGCCGCGCGCGCTTGCCGCAGGAATTCGGCGCTGCCCTGAAAAAACTGTGCGTCGGTCAGCACCGACAGGCACGCCGCGCCGTGTTCTGCGTAGCTTGCCGCAATCGCCGCCGGGTCGAAATTCTCGCGCAGCACGCCCCTGCTCGGGCTCGCCTTCTTGATCTCGGCAATTACCGCCGCTTTGCCAGCGGCGAGTTGCGCGCGTAGCGCACCGGCAAAACCGCGCGGCTTGGCCATGGCTTCGGCTTCAGCGCGCAAGACGGCAAGGGGCTTGGCGGATTTCGCGGCGGCGATCTCGTCGGCCTTGACCGCGAGGATGCGCCGCAGAATATCAGCCATTGCGGTTCACCAGCTCAAACGCTGCGCGTGAACGCGACGAACTGGTCGAGTTTCGCGCGCGCCGCACCGCTCGCAATCGCAGCGAGTGCCGTCTTGACGCCTGCTGCGTGAGTATCGGCAAGCCCGGCGACATAAATGCCGGCGCCGGCATTGAGCGCAACGATGTCGCGCGCGGCACCCGCCTGGTTGTCGAGCGCGGCGAGCAGCATCACCTTGGACTGCTCGGCGCCGTCAACGCGTATCGCCGCGGCATCCTGCGTGGCGAGACCGAAATCCGCGGGCTTGATCTGATACTCGCGCACCTTGTTGTCCTTCAGCTCCCCTATCAGGGTCGGGCCCGAAACCGAAATCTCATCGAGGCTTTCGAGCCCATGCACGATCATCACGTGACGGCTGCCGAGCCGCTGCAGCACATGCGCCTGGATGCCGACCAGGTCGGGGTGGAACACGCCCATCAGCTGGTTCTTCGCGCCGGCCGGATTGGTGAGCGGGCCCAGGATGTTGAAGATCGTGCGCACGCCGAGTTCCTTGCGCACCGGCGCCGCGTATTTCATCGCGCTGTGATGACTGGGCGCAAACATGAAGCCGACGCCGGTTTCCCGGATCGATTGCGCGACCTGTTCGGGCGTCAGACTGATGTTGGCGCCCAGCGCTTCCAGCACGTCGGCGCTGCCCGATTTGCTCGACACCGAGCGGCCGCCGTGCTTGGCTACCCTCGCGCCGGCTGCGGCAGCGACGAACGCCGCCGCGGTCGAAATGTTGAAGCTGTGCGCGGCGTCACCACCGGTGCCGCAGGTGTCGACCAGTTTGGCGTCGTCGCCGACCGGGACTTTGGTCGCGAATTCGCGCATCACCTGCGCCGCGGCCGCGATCTCACCGATGGTTTCCTTCTTCACGCGCAGGCCGGTGATGATCGCGGCGATCAACACCGGCGATACCTCCCCGCTCATGATCTGCCGCATCAGCGCCAGCATCTCCTCGTGGAAAATCTCGCGGTGCTCGATGATACGGGCGAGAGCGGCTTGCGGTGTCATGGTTTTCCTCCTTGCAGAAAATTGGCGAGCAGCGCGTGGCCGCGCTCGGTCAGGATGGCCTCGGGATGGAACTGCACTCCCTCGACCGCAAGCCGCCTGTGCCGCACGCCCATGATCTCCCCGTCGTCGGTCCAGGCGGTGATTTCGAGGCAGTCCGGCAGACTCGCGCGCTCGATCACCAGCGAATGATAGCGCGTCGCCTGAAATGGGCTGGGGAGATTGCGGAACACGCCGCTCGCGTGGTGATGGATCGCCGAGACCTTGCCGTGCATGACCTGTTTCGCGTGCACGATCCGGCCGCCGAAAGCCTGGCCGATAGCCTGATGGCCGAGGCAGACGCCGAGAATCGGGATGTTGCCGGCGAAACGCCCGATCAGCGGCACTGAAATGCCGGCTTCGTTCGGGGTGCACGGCCCCGGCGAAATCACGATGTGACGCGGGGCAAGCGCCGCGATCTGATCGAGCGTGATCTCGTCGTTGCGGTGGACCACGACGTCCTGCTCGAGTTCGCCGAAATACTGCACCAGATTGTAGGTGAAGGAATCGTAATTATCGATCATCAGGAGCATGAGGCTCTCCTACTCGATCCTGCTGTCGAGACCCGCTTCGGCCATTTCGGCCGCGCGCAATAATGCCCTGGCCTTGCTCTGGGTTTCCTGCCATTCGGTGGCCGGCACCGAATCGGCGACCACGCCGCCGCCCGCCTGCACGTACAGCGTGCCGTCTTTCAACACCGCGGTGCGCAGTGCAATGGCGACGTCCATGTCGCCATTGAATCCGAGATATCCGACCGCACCGGCGTAGATACCGCGTTTGACCGGTTCGAGCTCGTCGATGATCTCCATCGCGCGCACCTTGGGCGCCCCGCTCACGGTGCCGGCGGGAAACGTCGCGCGCAGCACGTCGATCGCGCTCAACCCGGGCTTCAGCCGGCCTTCGACATTCGACACGATGTGCATCACGTGCGAATAGCGTTCGATCACCATCTGCTCGGTTACATGCACGCTGCCGGTCTGCGCGACGCGCCCGACGTCGTTGCGCCCCAGATCGACCAGCATGATGTGCTCGGCGCGTTCCTTGGCGTCGGCCAGCAGCTCGTCCGCGAGCGCCGCGTCTTCCGCCGGCGTCGCGCCGCGCCGCCGCGTGCCGGCGATCGGCCGCACCGTGACCGTGTCGCCTTCGAGCCGGACCAGGATTTCGGGCGAGGCGCCGACGACGTGGAACTCGCCGAAATCGTAGTAGAACATGTACGGCGACGGATTGATGGTGCGCAACGCGCGGTACAGCGCGAGCGGCGTCGCCTTGAAGCGCTTGGACATGCGCTGCGACGGCACCACCTGCATGATGTCGCCGTCGAAAATGTAGCGCTTGGCGCACTCGACTGCGGCATGGTACGCGGCTTCGCCGAAACCGGACACCGCCGGTTCGGAGGCCACCGACACGTCGGCGGGTATCGTCACCGGCGCGCGCAGATTCGCGAGCAATTCGCCGAGCCGGCGCCGTGCTTCGCGATAAGCATTGCGCTCACCCGGGTCGGCATACACCACCAGCGTGAGCTTGCCGGACAGGTTGTCGACGATCGCGAGCTCCTGCGACAGCAGCAGCAGGATGTCAGGCGCGCCGATCGGATCGGGTTTGTGCGCCCCGGCAAGCCGCCGCTCGATATAGCGCACCGTGTCGTAGCCGAAGTAGCCGACGAGTCCCCCGCAAAAACGCGGCAGGCCGGACTGCGCAGCCGCCTTGAAGCGGGACTGATACTGCTGGATGAATTGCAGAGGGTCGGCGGCCTGCGTGCTGCGCGTCAACTTGCCGCGCTCGAATTCGCTGCATTCGTTGCCGCGCACTTCGAGACGCGTTTCGGCCGCCAGTCCGATGAACGAATAACGGCCGAAGCGCTCGCCGCCCACGATCGATTCGAGCAGGTAGGTGTAGGGCCGGTTGGCAAGCTTGAGGTAAACCGACAGCGGGGTATCGAGGTCGGCGAAGGTTTCCAGCACCAGCGGGATGCGGTTAAAACCCTCGGCCGCAAGCTGATTGAACTGTGACTCTGTCATGACTCCACTCCATGCGAAATTCCAAGAACGCAAGAACCGGTGACGCGGCGATTATCGCGCGCGCCAGCGTGCCAGACCGCTGCGCCACGGGCGCCAATGCCCGCTGCAGCAAAAGAGGATTCTTGCGGTTTTTGTGTGGATCATGATTTGGTGATGAGCCGGGTGACCTCTAGCAACGATCCTACTATAGCATCAACGTCGAGTTCCCGCACATCCGTGCCCTCGTTGTAGCCATAGGTAACGCAGAAGACGGGACACCCCGCCGCACGCGCCGCCTGCGCGTCGTTCAGGGAATCGCCGATCATCAGCATCTGCGCCGGCGCGATTCCGAAATGGCGGCAGGTATGCGTGAGCGGCAGCGGATCGGGCTTCTTCTGCGGCAGCGTGTCGCCGGCGATCACGATCGAAAAGTAGTGATCGATATGCATTTGCGCGAGCAGCGGCAGCGTGAAGCGCCCGGATTTGTTGGTCACGCACGCGAGCGGAAAGCCTGCGCTCGTGAGCGCCTCCAGTCCTTCCCGCACGCCTGGATAAAGCGTGGTGTATTTGCCGTTCACGCCCGCATAGCAATCCAGGTAAAGCGGCAGTGCGCGCTCGAACAGCGCCGGGTCAGGCTCGCCGTTCAACGCGCCGGCCAGCGCACGCTTGACCAGGTTCGGGATGCCCTTGCCCACGAAAGCGCGCACCCGCGTCTCATCGAGCCGCGGCCGGCCGACTTGCTCCAGCATCAGATTGACCGCGACTGCGAGGTCCTTGACGGTGTCGAGCAACGTGCCGTCGAGATCGATCATCACGGCTTTGACGGACAGCGGTAAATTATTTTGCATGGGCGCGCGGCAACCCGGCGGCAGAAAAGAAATCGGGCTCTAGACCTTCGCGAGTTCGCCGCGCATTTGCGCGATGGTTGCCGCGTAGTCCCTGGCACCGAAAATCGCCGAGCCGGCGACAAACGTGTCGGCGCCGGCGCGCGCGATGCCGGCGATGTTGCCGGTATTCACGCCGCCGTCGACTTCGAGCCAGATGTCCTTGCCCGACCGGGCGATGCGTTCGCGCACCGCGCGCAGTTTGGCAAGCGCGCCAGAGATGAACTTCTGGCCGGCGAATCCCGGGTTCACCGACATGATCAGCACCAAATCGAGTCTCTCGAGCACGTGGTCGAGATAATCGAGCGGGGTCGCCGGGTTGAATACCAGGCCCGCCTTGCAGCCGTGCTCCTGGATCAGCCCGATGGTGCGGTCGATGTGTTCGGAGGCCTCGGGATGAAATGAAATGATATTGGCGCCGGCCTTCGCGAAATCGGGAACGATGCGGTCGACCGGTTTTACCATCAGGTGCACGTCGATCAGCGCCGCCGTCAGCGGCCGGAGCGCGGCGCAAACCAACGGGCCGACCGTCAGGTTCGGCACGTAATGGTTATCCATCACGTCGAAATGGATCAGGTCAGCGCCGGCCGCGACGACGCTTTTCACTTCCTCGCCGAGACGCGCGAAATCGGCGGACAGGATGCTGGGTGCGATTCGATACATGGTGTTGTATCCCGACGATAACCGCGGTCATTTTACCCGCAATCCCGCTGCCACACCTAGCTGCGGCCGCATGCGGATTGCGGTTGCCACCGCGGCCAAAATAGTGTGGAATGGCGACCTGCGCCGCACCCCGTGCCGCATGCAATCCAAAGCTTTCCCCATGGCTACCGGAAAAAAACACGAAATCACGGTGACAACTCGCACCGCTTACATCCCGGAGCAGTCGGATCCGGAAAGCGGCCGTTACGTATTTGCCTACACCATCACGCTCAAGAATACCGGCAACGTCGCCGCGCAGCTGATCAGCCGGCACTGGATCATCACCGATGCCGGCAACCAGGTACAGGAAGTGCGCGGACTCGGCGTGGTCGGCGAGCAGCCGCTGCTCAAGCCGGATGACAGCTTCGAGTACACGAGCGGCACCGCGATCGCCACCCCGGTCGGCACCATGCGCGGCAGCTACCAGATGGTGGGCGAGGACGGATTGCAGTTCGAGACGCCGATCCCTGAATTCACGCTGTCGATGCCGCGCGTGCTGCATTGACAACGCTGCAACCGCGGTCGACTGGACCGGGTACTACTGGTGGTAAGTACACTGATTGCAGGGACTGCCGATCTGGCGCCGGCTGACGAGCGTGCCGCGCAACTCGCGCAACCAGGGCTGATTGTAGATCTCCAGGGCATGCTGCGTGTTGACATCCCCTTTGGGGTATTTCGTGGAACCATCCATGCAGCACATGGACACCACGCCGGTTGCGGTGATCGACAAATCGAACCACCTTTGACACGGCGCATCCGGAACCGTCAGGGGCTGCTCCGATCCAATTTCGCCGATCCAGTCGTTGCGCCGGATTATGATGGCGGAGAAACGTGGAAAGTTGCTCCTGGCCCAAGCCACGAAGGACGCGTCGTCAGCGCGATGGTTCGAAGTCACGCGGCTGAGCCGGATCGGGCATTTGATGACACCCTGCGCATGCTTGCGGTGCAGAATTTCGAGCCGCTCGACCGTCCTCTCGAACGGCAATTTCATGACCGCTTCGTATTCCTCCGGGTTATCGAAATTCACCGACACGTTAATATAGGACAGGTTCCGCACCTTGCCCAGCTGCGCGATCTTTTGCTCGGTCAATGGCGACCCATTGGTGATGATGCTGATGTTGGCGTTGGGCAGTTTGCTGTTGACAAGCCCGAGAATGTCGAACAAACGGGCTTCCAGAAACGGCTCGCTCACTTTGTACGGCGCCAACTGAAAGCGGAAGTCCTTGGGAATATCGGCAAGATCGCCGATGATCTTGGCAATCAACTGATCCGACATGCGCACCCCCTTGCGCTCCAAACCCGGATAGGGACAAAACGAACACGCGGCGTTGCAGACTGCAACCGTCTCCATATGGACAAAAGCAGGATAATCGAGCCCGACGCGATCGCGCAGATTGGCGGCGTTCCTTGCCGCCTTGGCCGCCACCGTGGCCGTGGATTCGTCGGGGTCGTAATGATATCCCGCGTAGTCGTCGCTGAAATCATCGCCACGCTTGGGGCGAATCAGGTTATTAATCAATGCTTTAAACATCAGTCCAGTATAACCTCGGCGCGCGATGGCCACAAGCGGCGATACGGTGAAGATGTGGCGCGCGTACTGCATTGACCTCGGCCATGTCCCTCAGGATCAGTTACACGCTGCTTGCTCCGCTTTACGATCTCGCCGTCGGCCCACCCCTGCGACGCATCCGCGAGGCCAGTCTCGCGCGGTTGCCCCCGCACGGCGGGCTAGCCGTACTTTTCAACGGCATCGGCACCGGGCTCGATTTGCCGTTGCTGCCGGCCGTGCACCGCTACTGCGGCCTCGATCTCACCCGCGCCATGCTTGACAAGGCGCAGGCGCGCCGCGGCGCGCTTGATCTTGCGCTGGTGCAAGGCGACAGCCAGCGGCTGCCATTTCGCGCGGCAGCCTTCGACGTCGTAGTGATGCACCTGATTCTTGCGATCGTGCCGGACCCCGCGCGAGCGCTACGCGAAGCGGCGCGCGTACTCAAGCCCGGCGGCAGAGTCCTGCTGCTCGACAAGTTCCTGCGACGCGGGGAACGCGCGCCGCTGCGGCGCATTCTGAGCCCGCTCGCGGCGCGCATCGCAACGCATCTCGACGTGGTGTTCGAAGACGTGCTCGCCGCGACCCCCGAACTGACGGTGCTCAGCGACCAGCCGGTGCTCGCGCGCGGCTGGTTTCGCAGCATCGAGTTGAAAAAAGCGGTTTAACCGTTGTCGCGATCGCGCGGCGGCTTCGGCTTGCGTGGCCACGTCCACCACACGATGAAAAGCAGGATGGCGAGCGCAACGCCCGCTTCAAGCAGCAACCAAAACATAACCGTTCTTGTGCCCGATTTTGAGTGTTATATACTGCGGCGCATCGTGTTTCGTGTTGCCGCAATGATACGCCGCTCGGCCGCGCTGATCGCGCTGGTCATGCTCGCCGCGTGCGAGACGCTCGCGCCGGGCAAACCCGCTGTCGTGACTTCCCCCGCGCCCACGCCTACGCCGGCGCCCGCACCGGCGCCCGCCCCCGTGGCACCCGCCCCGACCGTCGAAACAGTTCCGGCAAAACCGCCAGCACCCGTCAGCACGCTGCGCGCAACCAGCTGGGACGCCATTTCCGGGTGGCGCGACGATAATCCGCAGCTTGCCTGGAGCGCGTTTCTCACGAGTTGCAGCGCGCTCGAAAACCAGCCCGCGTGGCAGTCCGTCTGCAGCGTCGCGGCCGCTTTCAACGAGCCGTCGCGCGACGTGCTGTACCGTTTTTTCGAGCTCAACTTCACGCCGTACCAGGTTGTCAATCCCGACGGCACCGACCGCGGCCTCGTCACCGGCTATTACGAACCGCTGTTGCGCGGCAGCCGCACCCGCAACGCGCGCTATCGCTACCCGGTGCACGGCGTGCCCGACGATCTGCTGGTGATCGACCTGGGCGAGCTCTACGCCGAACTCAGGAACATGCGGCTGCGCGGCCGGCTCGAGGGCCGGCGCGTGGTACCGTACTTCAACCGCGCTCAAATCGACGAAGGTTCCGCCGCGGTTGCGGGTAAGGAAATCGTGTGGGTCGAAAATGCCGTCGAACTGTTCTTCCTGCAGATCCAGGGCTCGGGCCGGGTCAAGCTCGACAGCGGCGAGACCATCAGGCTCGGTTACGCCGACCAGAACGGCTATCCCTACCGCTCGATCGGCAGGTTGCTGGTCGAGCGCGGCGATCTGCCGCTCGAACGCGCGTCGATGCAGGGCATCAAGGCATGGGCAAAGCAGAATCCCGCCAGGTTGCAGGATCTGCTCAATTACAACGCGAGCTACGTATTTTTCCGCGAGCTGCCCCCCGACCTGCCCGGCCCACTGGGCGCGCTCGGCGTGCCGTTGACTGCGCGCCGCAGCATCGCGGTCGATGCACGCCACGTCCCGCTCGGTGCGCCGGTGTTCCTCGCCACCACCCTGCCGAACTCGCGCGAGCCGCTCAGCCGCCTGATGCTCGCGCAAGACACGGGCGGCGCAATCCGCGGCGCGGTGCGCGCTGATTTCTTCTGGGGTTTCGGTGACGAAGCCGGGGCGCTCGCAGGCCGCATGCGCCAGAGCGGCAGAATGTGGGTGCTGTTGCCGAACGGCTATCCGCTGCCAAATGGAAACTGACGCCGCGTCAGCGGACCGCGCCTGCGTTGTCGCCGTAACTGTAACTGACCTGCAGTAACACCCGGCTTTTCACCGGATGTCCGTTTTTTTGCGCCGGGGAAAATCGCGTCGCGCGAAATACCGACAATGCGGCCTCATCGAAGTAGCCCTCCGGCCGGGCTTCAACCACCGACGCTTCGTTGACAACGCCGAACTCGTCGATCAGCAACAGCAGCAACAAGACTCCATCCAGGCGTTGCGCCGCCGCACCGTCCGGATAATTGAGTTTGATCGGTTCCAGCGGCCGCGGATAAACGTCGAGTTGCTTTGCCGGGTAGTAGGTCGGGTCGCGGCTTGACGGCAGCCCGATACCGGCAATGGGCGCGGACGCCGGCGCGGTTGCGGCCTGCCTGGATTCGCGTTTCGGGTCGGTATTGGTTGCAGCCGGTTTGGGACGGGCATCCTCGCGCACCGGCACGCCTGGCTTTTCTGCCGGGGTCAGCGTGGCCTCCGGCGGCTGCGGTTCGCTGTTCGCGGCGGGTTCGAGCCGCGCGTAGATCAGGTGAACTGCCTGCGGCACGCCGCCGGTCGGATACACCGGTATCCCCAACAGCAACGCCAGATGCAGCAGTAACGACAGGGTGCACGCGACGAGCAGCCGTGACCCGTTCTGCTTCAGGGCGGAATCCACCGAACTCATGGTGGGATCAACGCGTGAGGCTACAGGCGCGACTACCAGAAGCGCTCGCACGCGCGGCGAAATGCCGCCAAAGCTATTTGGCTGGCTTGGCGGCCGCCACCAGGCGTTGTTCGAGTTGATCGGCCGGAATCGCTCCGGGAACGCGCTGGCCATCGGCGAAGAACATCGTCGGAGTGCCGCTGATGTTTTTTTGCCGGCCGAAGGCGAGGATCTTATCGATGGGCGTGTTGCAGGTTCCGGCGGCGGTCGGCGCAATGCCTTTGGACATCCAGTCGTCCCATGCCTTGACGCGGTCTTTCGAGCACCATACCGACTTCGATTTCTCGAGTGAGTCGGCCCCCAGCACCGGGTACAGGAACACGTAAACCGTCACGTCGTTGATCTTGGCGAGATCCTTCTCGAAACGCTTGCAGAAGCCGCAGTTCGGATCAGCGAAGTAGCCGAGCTTGCGAGTGCCTTTGCCCTTGACCATCTTGAACGCGAGATCGAGCGGCAGCTGGTCGAACCGGATCGCTGTCAACCGGTTCATACGCTCCTCGGTCAGGTTCACTTTTTTGTCGGTGTCTATCAGGCTGGCATTGGTGAAGAGATAAGCGGTCTTCTCGTCGGTATAGATCAGCTGTCCGTTCGCGTACACCTCATAAATTCCGGCCAGCGGGGTCTTGAGCACGCTTTCTATCGAAATGTCGGGGTATTTTTTCTGCAGCGCGGCCCTGATCGCGGCTTCACCCGCACCTGCGAGGGTGGCCGCACCGGCCAACAACAAGAAAGTGGCTGCTATTACAACGGTTTTTTGCATGACGATCCTTAACGAATTGAAATTCCGGCCGGAAAGGCTATCCGACCGCGTGTTGCACCAAAAGGTTCTTCAGTTGCGGCTGGCGATTCATCAGCCGCAGGCCGCAATTGCGCAAGCTGGCCAGCCAGGTAATCTCGTTGTTGAACAATCGTTGCAGCGAGTCGGTGGCGAACTGCATTGCCACGATATCCTCACGCCGCGCGCGCTCGTAACGGCGCAGCAGGCGGTAGTCGCCGCAGTCGGTACCGCTGACACGCTCCATCAGTACCCGCGCGAGCTGGCGCGCGTCGCGGAACCCGAGATTGACGCCCTGCCCGGCAAGCGGGTGCACATTATGCGCGGCGTCCCCGACCAGGGCAAGGCGCGGCAGCACCAGCTGCCGCACGCGCTGCAGCCGCAGCGGGAATGCCGCCGCCGGCGTGATCAGCTGCAGCTCGCCCACCGCGCCGTGGCTCGCTGCGACAACTTGCGCGACGAGTTCTTCGCTCGCGAGCTCGAGCAGCCTCGCCGCGTCCCGGTCCCGGGTCGACCACACCATCGATACCCGCTCGCCCGGCAACGGCAGCAAAGCCAGCACACCGTCGGGCCGGAACCATTGGTACGCCGTGCCGCGATGCGGCTTGGTGACGGCGAAATTGGCAACCACCGCGGTCTGGAAATAAGGACGCGACTCGACTGCGATCGCGGTTTGCGCGCGCACCCACGAATCGGCGCCGTCGGCGCCGACCACCAGACGCGGGCACAACACGTGGCCGTCGGCGAGTTCCAGTTGCGCCGCCCGCTCCGCAAATGTCAATGTCTTGCATACCGCGGGCGCCATCACCGCGACGTGCTGCGCGCGTTTGAGCGCCATCCACAGCACGCGCTGCAGTTCGCGGTTTTCGACGATGAACGCAAGTTCCCGCAAGCCGGCGTCATAGGCGCTGAAATCGAGCTCGGAGCGGCCGTCGTCGCCAAAAACGCACATGGCCTCGACCCGGCTCACGCGCGTCATATCCAGATCCTGCCAAGCGCCGCAACGCTCGAGGAATGCCGCGCTGCCGGGGCTGATCGCGTACACGCGGCTGTCCCAATCGGCCGCGCCGGCGCCCGGCTGCGGAGGCTGCGCTTCGATCAACGCGAGGTTGAGCCCGGCGGTTTCGAGGGCAAGCGCGAGGCTCGCGCCAACCAGCCCGCTACCGACCACCACGACGTCAAAATCCATAGTTCATCGACATTTGAAGCGAAACCGCGAGTTTAATCGCAAATCTTGACAAAATCCGGGTCGAAACTTAGACTGCCGCGCCTTCACCCGGTGAATTAACCCGGCGGCTCATGCGAATTGACTGCCTCGGCGCAAGCAACGAGAATTCAGGATTTTGGTGATGTAGCTCAGTCGGTTAGAGCGTGGCACTCATAACGCCAAGGTCGGTGGTTCAATTCCACCCATCACCACCAGTTGATCATCGGAGAAATCCAGCGGCATCCTCAGGCCCGAATGGCCTATGCCAGCCATTTCTTCCTGCCTCGAAACGACGGGGATACTGCAGAGCGGCCGTCGCGTTTAGGGTGCGCACCCTCGTTCCGCGGTGCACTTGTCGCGCCCGCAGCGCCGCGCACGGCATCTCGGTTATAATGCAGACGTCTGATTTAAAAAGAGTTTCATATACGACGTGAGATACGGCCACGGTTCGATGCGTTACCTGCTGCTGTTACTGATAGCGGCGAGCTTGATCCTCACGGAAACGGGCTACGCACAATTCCGCACGCTGCCTGCCGCTTCGAAACGCGCGACCGTCGGAGCGCAACCGCGTGTGCAGCCGTACGTCGAGCTCGGCGGCAAAGTGGTCAGACTGGCGCCGGGTGGTGTCATTTACGACCAGAACAATCGCACGATCGTGCATGGCGCGCTGCCGGCGGGCGCCGATGTCGCGTTCACTACCGACATGCACGGCGATATTGCCCGGATTTATATTCTGACGCCGCAGGAACAGGCGCAACTCGACAAACGCAGGTAGCGCGTGCCTTCGAAGCTTTACATCAAGACCTTTGGCTGCCAGATGAACGATTACGACTCGGGCAAGATGGCCGACGTACTCAATGCCGCGCACGGCATGACCTTGACCAATGTGCCGGGGGAGGCTGACGTGATCCTGTTCAATACCTGTTCGGTGCGCGAGAAAGCGCAGGAAAAGGTTTTTCACGATCTCGGCCGCGTCAAGCACCTGAAGCAGGCCCGGCCCGGTCTGCTGATCGGTGTCGGCGGTTGCGTCGCGAGCCAGGAAGGCGCAGCGATTGTCGCGCGCGCGCCTTACGTTGATCTCGTGTTCGGCCCGCAGACGCTGCACCGGCTGCCCGCGATGATCGAAGCGCGCCGCGCCGGTGGCGCCCCGCAGGTCGACATCTCGTTTCCGGAAATCGAAAAATTCGACCGTCTGCCGCCGGCGCGCGTCGAGGGCGCAAGCGCGTTCGTGTCGATCATGGAAGGCTGCAGCAAATACTGCACGTTTTGCGTCGTGCCGTACACGCGCGGCGAAGAAGTATCGCGGCCGCTCGATGACGTGCTGACCGAGGTCGCCGAGCTGGCCGAGCAGGGCGTGAGCGAAATCACCTTGTTGGGGCAGAATGTCAATGCCTGGCGCGGCGCGCTCGAACCGGGCAACGCGGCCGATTTTGCGCTGCTCCTCGAGTACGTCGCCGCAGTCCCCGGCATCGAGCGGCTGCGTTATACGACGTCGCACCCGAAGGAGTTCACCCAGCGCCTGATCGATGCCTACGCCCGGCTGCCGCAGCTCGCAGGCCACGTGCACCTGCCGGTGCAGTCGGGTTCGGACCGCGTGCTCGCGGCAATGAAACGCGGCTACAGCGTGCTCGAATACAAGTCGATCGTCCGGCGTCTGCGCGAAGCGCGCCCCGGCGTATCGATTTCGTCCGATTTCATCGTCGGATTCCCGGGCGAAACCGACGCGGATTTCGAAGCCACGCTGAAACTTGTCGCGGATGTCGGCTTCGACGCAAGCTTCAGCTTCCTCTACAGTCCGCGGCCCGGCACGCCGGCGGCGGAGTTGCCGGATGCGACGCCGCCTGCAGTGAAACTCGCGCGGCTGCAGCGGCTGCAGGCGCTGCTCGAATCGCAGGCGCAGTCCATCAACACCGCCATGGTCGGCACGGTGCAGCGCGTCCTGGTCGAGGGCGCCGCGAAAAAAGATGCCCGCGAGTTTTGCGGCCGCACCGGCAACAATCGGGTCGTCAATTTCGCGGGCCACCCGCGCCTCGCCGGCCGGTTTGTCGACGTCACCATCACCGCTGCGCGGCCGCATTCGCTGCGCGGCGAAATTGCGCCCGTCACCGCGTGAAAGCCGCCGAAATCGCCTTTGCTCCGGTCGACAACCGGAGGCTGGCCAATCTGTGCGGAGCGCTCGATGAAAACCTGCGTCAGATCGAAACCGCGCTCGAGGTCGTGATCGCGCGCCACGGCGAGCGTTTCGCAGTGACCGGCCGACCGGACCGCACGCGCCTTGCGGCGCAGGCGCTCGAAGCATTCTATGCGAAGACCAAGCACAGCCTGTCGGTCGAAGAGGTGCAGCTGGGGCTGATCGAAGTGATGCGGGCGCGTCCTTCCGCCGGCGCTGAAGACGCCCCGCAACTGAAAACGCGGCGCCAGGATTTGCGCGGACGTACGCCGCGCCAGGTGCAATACCTGAAGCAGATCAGCGGCCACGACATCACGTTTTCGATCGGCCCCGCCGGCACCGGCAAAACCTACCTGGCGGTGGCATGCGCGATCGATGCGCTCGAGCGCGACCAGGTCAAGCGCATCGTGCTCGTGCGCCCGGCAGTCGAGGCCGGGGAGCGGCTCGGCTTTCTGCCCGGCGACATGGCGCAGAAAGTCGATCCTTATCTGCGCCCGCTCTACGATGCGCTCTACGATCTGATGGGCTACGACAAGGTCGCCAAGCTCTTCGAGAGGAGCGCGATCGAAATTGCGCCGCTCGCCTTCATGCGCGGCCGCACGCTCAACCACTCCTTCGTGATCCTCGACGAGGCGCAGAACACCACGCCCGAGCAGATGAAGATGTTTCTGACGCGAATCGGCTTCGGCAGCAAGGCCGTGGTCACCGGGGACATCACGCAGGTCGATCTGCCGCGCGGCCACAAAAGCGGCCTGATCGAGGCGCGCGCCGTACTCAAGCGCGTGCGCGGCATCGCTTTCACCCATTTTCTGTCAAGCGACGTGGTGCGCCATCCGCTGGTGCAGCGTATCGTCAATGCCTACGAGCGGCACACCAGGACGCAAGCCGAGCCGGGCGCCTGAGCTCGCGCTGACGGTCCAGTATGGCATCCGGTCCGCTCAGTTGCCGTCGCGCGCCAGGTTGCGCGTATGGGCGCACGCGGCGCTCAGGCGTAGCGCCGCGGTCACATTGCGCATTGTCGGCGCGCGCGAGGCGCGCCGGCTCAACCGCCACTTTCGCAACCGCGACTACGCGGCCAACGTGCTGAGCTTCGCTTACCCGGATCAGCGCCCGCTGGCCGGCGACATCGCGATTTGCGCGCCGGTGGCGGCGCGCGAGGCGCGCGCGAGCGGTATCAGCCGCGAGGCGCATTACGCACACCTGGTGATCCACGGCATGCTGCATCTGCAGGGCTTTGATCACGAAAATGAGCGCGATGCGCGGCGCATGGAACGGCTGGAAAGCCGCCTGCTCGCCAGGCTCGGCTACGCCGACCCGTACGGAGGTTCCACGCAATAGCATGGACGAGATTCACCCTAAACCCACCTGGCTCGAGCGGCTCGGCGCGCTTCTGATGCGGGAGCCCGAGGACCGCGAGCAGCTGATCGAACTGCTGCGCTCCTCCTACGAGCGAAGCCTCCTCGACAGCGACGCGCTGTCGATGATCGAAGGCGTGCTGCAGGTGTCGGAACTGCAGGCGCGCGACATCATGATCCCGCGCGCGCAGATGGACGCAATCGACATCGGCGAGGCACCCGACAAGTTCATTCCGCTGGTCATCCAGACCGGGCATTCGCGATTTCCGTTGATCGAAGGCAACAAGGACGACGTGATCGGCATCCTGCTCGCCAAGGATTTGCTGCGCTATTATGCCGGCGAGGAAGAATTCAACGTGCGCGACATGCTGCGGCCGGCAGTCTTCATTCCCGAGGCGAAGCGGCTCAACGTGCTGCTCAAGGATTTCCGCGCCAACCGCAATCACATGGCGATCGTGGTCGACGAATACGGCGGGGTTGCCGGGCTGGTGACTATCGAGGACGTGCTCGAGCAGATCGTCGGCGACATCGAGGATGAGTACGACTTCGACGAGACCGAGGACGATATCATCGCCGACAAGGGCGGCGCCTATCGCGTCAAGGCCGTGACCGCGATCGCCAATTTCAACGCGGTGTTCCACACCCGCTTCAGCGACGAGGACAACGACACCGTCGGCGGCCTTGTGCTGAGCCGCTTCGGGCGCATGCCCAAGCGCGGCGAGCAGTTGAGCTTTGACGGTTTCACGTTCAAAGTGCTGCGCGCCGACAGCCGCCGGTTGCACCTGTTGCAGGTGGAACCGCAAGCCGGCCCGAAATAAGAGCGCCTAACATCATGAAACACGCGATGCGTTCCAAAGGCCGGCTTGACCACGACTTTCCATAGCGGCGCGTTGCCCCGCGCCAACTCGCTTGCGCTTGCTGCATTTGCCGGCGCGGTGACCGTAGCGGGGTTCGCGCCGTTTTATCTGTTTGCGCTCCCGGTCGTCACGCTCGCGGTGCTGATCGAGCTGTGGCGGCGGGCGCCGGGAAGGCGGGCCGCGGGACTCATCGGCTTCAGCTTCGGCCTCGGTTATTTTCTGACCGGCGTAAGCTGGGTTTACGTCAGCCTGCACGACTTCGGCGCAATGCCGGCGCCGCTGGCGGGAATCCTCACCTTGTTGTTTTGCGCTTATCTGGCGCTTTACCCGGCGCTCACGGGATGGATTTATTACTCCCTCGGGCCGCGTTCGGCGCTGACTACATTGGCGGCGCTGCCGGCGATATGGACGCTCGCCGAGTGGCTGCGCGGCTGGCTGTTCACGGGTTTCCCCTGGATCGCGCTCGGCTATTCCCAGATCCCTGCCAGTCCGCTCGCCGGTTACGTGCCGGTGCTGGGGATATACGCCGCCTCGCTGGCGACCGTTGTCACCGCCGGGGCGATCGTCACGCTGTGGGCGAACTGGATCCTTCATCGTCTGCGGTTCCTCCTTCATCCGTCCCCCTTCATCCTCGCCGCCTTGCTGGCCGGTGGCTATGCGCTGCAGCAACCCCACTGGACCGTCCCTGAAGGTGAGCCGATCGTCGTCAGCCTGCTGCAAGGCAACATCCCGCAGGAAATGAAGTGGCGCGACGACAAGATCGGCGCGACGCTTGAAAAATACCGCCGTCTGGTCGACTCGAGCAACGCGCGCCTCATCGTTCTGCCTGAAACCGCGCTGCCGCTGTTTCTGCACGACGTGCCGCCATATTATCTCAACGGCTTCGCCTCGCACGCGCGCAGCAACGGGGGTGACGTTCTGATCGGCGTGCCCGAACGCACCGACACGCGCGATTACTTCAACAGCGTGCTGTCGTTCGGCGCGTCATCGACTCAAACCTACCGCAAGTCGCACCTGGTGCCGTTCGGTGAATTCGTGCCGCTGAAACCGCTGTTCGGCTGGTTTCTCGAGGTCGTTCAAATCCCGCTGCTCGATTTCGCGCGCGGCGCGGAAACACAGCAGCCGCTGGCGGTCGCCGGCCAGCGCGTCGCGGTGAACATTTGCTACGAAGACGCGTTCGGCGCGGAAATCATCCGCCAGCTGCCGCACGCGACGCTGCTCGCCAACGTCAGCAACGTCGCGTGGTTCGGCCACTCGATTGCTCCGCAACAACACCTGCAGATCTCGCAGGCACGTGCGCTCGAGACGGGCCGCTACATGCTGCGCGCGACCAATACCGGCATGACAGCGATCATCGATCCGTACGGCAGGGTGCGCAACGTTGCTCCGGAATTCACCGAATCGATCGTGACGGGCGTGGTGCAGGGCCGCGCGGGCGCGACACCTTACGTGCGCTGGGGCAATGCGCCGATCGTCGCACTGGCATTGCTGCTCGCGCTCGCCGGAGGGTGGCTAGCGCTGCGCGAAAACGGTAAAATCCGCGATCTGCCAAACCGTTAGCGCAAGCTTTTCGCGTGTCCATGCTGACTTTCCAGCAAATCATACTGCGACTCCAGGAATACTGGGGCGAGCAGGGGTGCGCGCTGTTGCAACCGTACGACATGGAAATCGGCGCGGGCACCTTTCATACCGCGACCTTTCTGCGCGCGCTCGGGCCGGAACCCTGGCGCGCCGCCTATGTGCAGCCGTCACGGCGGCCCAAAGACGGGCGTTACGGCGAAAATCCGAATCGCCTGCAGCACTATTACCAGTATCAGGTCGCGCTCAAGCCATCGCCCGCCGACATCCAGGATCTTTATCTGCGCTCGCTCGCAGCGCTCGGCATCGATCCGCAGGCCAACGATATCCGCTTCGTCGAGGACGACTGGGAATCACCGACGCTCGGCGCCTGGGGGCTCGGCTGGGAAGTGTGGCTGAATGGCATGGAAATCACGCAGTTCACCTATTTCCAGCAGGTTGGGGGACTCGATTGCAGGCCAGTGCTGGGCGAACTGACCTACGGCCTCGAGCGGCTGGCGTTGTACCTGCAAGGCAAGGAAAGCATCTTCGACCTGGTGTGGACTGACGGCATCACTTATGGCGACGTCTATCATCAGAACGAGGTCGAGCAGTCGAAATACAATTTCGAATTCGCCAATCCTGCAATGCTGTTCGGGCATTTCGGCCAGTTCGAGGCCGAAGCCCGGCGGCTGATCGAAGCCGGTCTGCCGCTGCCGGGCTACGAAATGGTGTTGAAGTGCTCGCATACTTTTAACCTGCTGGATGCGCGCGGCGCGATTTCGGTCACTGAGCGCGCCGCCTACATTGGCCGCGTGCGCAATCTCGCGCGATCGGTGGCGCAGGCCTACTGCGATTCCCGCGAAAAGCTCGGTTTCCCGATGCTGCCGAAGACGTGAGCATGCAAGACACCCTGCTCGTCGAACTGCTGACCGAAGAGCTGCCGCCGAAGGCGCTGGAGCGCCTTGCGCAGGTCTTTTGCGACGCATTGGCCGAGGATCTTCGCCAGGACAATTTGCTGACAGGAACGAGCGCCGCGAAAGCGTATGCGACGCCCCGCCGTCTTGCGGTTTCCATCTCGGATGTTCTGGACCGGGCGCCGGACCAGCCTATCGAGATTCCCGGGCCGTTAGTCAAAGTCGGATTGGCCGCCGATGGCAAACCGACGCAGGCGCTTGCCGGCTTCGCGAGAAAATGCGGGGTGGATGTTGCTGGGCTGGTGCAAATCGACACCCCAAGAGGCAGAATCTTCGCGTGCCGCAAGATCGCTTCAGGCGCCCGCCTTGAAACCAATCTCGACCTCAGGGTTCAGGAGGCCTTGAGACGGCTTCCCGTGCCGAAGATGATGCGGTGGGGAGACAACGACGTTCAGTTCGTGCGTCCGGTGCACGGACTGGTGATGATGCATGGTAAACACCTTGTTCCCGGCACGGTGTTGGGCCTCGAGAGCCGCAAATCCACGTTCGGCCACCGCTTTCTGAGCCGCGGCAGAATCGAGATCCCGGCAGCCGATCAATATGAGGCGGTCCTCGAGCGACAGGGTTCCGTGATTGCTTCCTTCGCCAGGCGCAGGGAGTTCATTCGCGCCGCACTCGAGACCCCGGCCGCGGGGGCAAGTCCACTGTGGGATGAAGCGCTGCTCGACGAAGTCACCGCGCTGGTCGAATTTCCGGTCGTTTATCAGGGCAGCTTCAGCGCTGATTTTCTGCGCGTGCCGCAGGAGTGCCTGATCCTGTCGATGCGCCAGCACCAGAAATATTTCCCGCTCGCCGCTCCCGGCGGCAAGCTGTTGCCCAGATTCCTGCTGGTCGCTAATCTCCGGACCGACGATCCCGCCAACATCATTCACGGCAACGAGCGCGTGTTGCGCGCGCGCCTCGCGGACGCCGGTTTTTTCTACGACCAGGACCGCAAAACGCGGCTCGAAGCGCGCGTGCCCCAGCTCGCGAAAGTCGTCTATCACAACAAGCTCGGTACGCAGCTCGAACGCACCGGGCGCATCCAATTGCTCGCCGGCAGGATTGCGCGCGCGCTCGGCGCGGATGCAGCGCTGACCGAGCGCGCCGCATGGCTCGCCAAAGCGGACTTGCTCACCGGCATGGTCGGCGAGTTTCCCGAGCTGCAGGGCGTCATGGGCCGCTACTACGCTCTCCATGACGGCGAGCCAAAAGAGATCGCCGATGCGATCGAAGCGCACTACCGGCCGCGCTTCGCGGGCGATCGCCTGCCCGAGGGGAACGTCGCCTGCGCGGCCGCGCTCGCCGACAAGCTCGAGGCGCTGGCGGGAATGTTCGGCATCGGTCAACAGCCGACCGGGGACAAGGATCCCTTCGCGCTGCGTCGCCACGCGCTGGGGACGATACGCTTACTGATCGAAGAAAGCCTGCAGATATCGCTCGACGATCTGGTCAACTGGGCATTTTCGGTATTTCCGGCCGGCATGCTGGGGGAGGCCCGCACCGAGCTCGAAACCTTTATCTTCGAGCGCCTGCGCGGTTACTTGCGCGAAGCCGGCTACACTGCCAACGAAATCGAGTCGGTACTTTGCATGCGCCCTGTGCGACTGCTGCAGATCCCCCTTCAGCTGGCTGCGGTGCGAGCTTTCGCGAGCCTCCCCGAGGCCGGGAGTCTCGCCGCGGCCAACAAGCGCGTCGCCAACATTCTGAAGCAGGCCGCAGCTAAAGGCGAGTCGTTCACCGGGGCGCAAGCTCTGGCGTTAAAGGAACCGGCCGAACGCGCACTGTTTGATGCGCTTAAAGCCGCCTCAAAGCAGGCGACAGCGCTGTTCGCGCAGGATGATTACACGGGTTATCTCAAGACCTTTGCCGTTTTGAAGTCGCCCGTGGACGCCTTTTTCGACTCCGTCATGGTAATGGTCGATGATGCCGCACTGCGGCAAAACCGGCTTGCCCTGCTGTCCGATCTGCGAGGTGAAATGAACCGCATCGCCGACATCTCCAAGCTCGCCTCATGAAGCTCGTCATTCTCGACCGCGACGGCGTCATCAACTTCGACAGCGTCGAGTTCATCAAGAAACCCCAGGAGTGGAAACCGATCCCGGGCAGCCTGGAGGCGATTGCGCGCCTGAACCAGGCTGGCCACCGGGTAGTCGTTGCGACCAACCAGTCCGGCATCGGCCGGGGGCTGCTGGACATGGCGACGCTCAGCGCGATTCACGACAAGATGCACAGGGCGCTCGCTCAGTTGGGCGGCCGCATCGATGCGGTTTTCTATTGCCCGCACGCGCAGGATGCCAATTGCACCTGCCGCAAGCCCAAAGCCGGGATGCTCGAGGATATTGGGCGCCGCTTCAACATCGATCTGGCCGGCGTGCCGAGCATCGGCGATTCGCTGCGCGATCTGCAGGCTAGCGCGCAGGTCGGCGCATTGCCGATACTGGTGCTGACCGGCAAGGGCCGGCAAACCGCCGGGCTGGAGGGGCTGCCCGCGAATACCCGGATCTACGCCGATCTCAGCGAGGCCGTGAAGTCGATCGCGCCATGAAAGCGCCGTTGGGCATCGTTTTGCGTTCCTGCCTGTTCGCCGCTCTCCTGCTCCTGATCACGCCTCCGTATTCGCTCATCGCGCTTGGCACTTTTCCGCTGGCGGCGCTGACGCGCTACCGCATCATCCGCGGCTGGGCGCGGCTAACGCTGGTGCTCCTCGATCGCATCTGCAGAATTCGCTACCGGGTAATCGGCTCCGGGCACATACCATCGCAGACCTGCGTCGTTTTATCCAAGCACCAGTCGGCGTGGGAAACCATCGCGTTCCAGGCCATCTTTCCGCCCCAGGTCCAGGTAATCAAGCGGGAACTGCTTTGGATACCGTTTTTCGGCTGGGGGCTCGCGATGGTGTCGCCGATCGCGATCGATCGCGCGTCCGGCGTACGCGCGCTGAAGCAGGTGATCGAGCAGGGCAAGGACCGCCTCAAACGCGGCTTCTGGATCATCGTGTATCCAGAGGGTACCCGCATGGCTCCCGGCGTGCACGGCAAATACCAGACCGGGGGCGCCGCGATTGCCGTTCATGCCGGTGCGCCGGTCGTTCCGGTCGCGCATAACGCCGGCCAGTACTGGCGGCGCAACGCATTCCTCAAATATCCGGGGACGATCACGGTCAGCATCGGCCGCGCGATCGAAAGCCGAGGCATGAAAGCCGAGGCGCTGACGCGCCGCGCCGAGGCCTGGATTGAATCAGAAATGCCGCGCCTCGAGCGCCCTGATGGCCAGAAGTAAACCCATCCAGCTCGCGCTCATGCCCGGCAACGTGCCAGCGCAGGCCTCCGCCCGTCATCAATTCAGGCTTGACGGGCAGTGGATCGAATACACCCTGAAACGCAGCCTGCGCCGCCACAGCATCACCTTCGTAATCGACGAGGACGGTCTGCGCGTCAGTGCTCCGTGGCACGCATCGCTGCGCCGCATCGAGTCGCTGCTCG
>Ga0082335_1001843_pt1 | contig 42431 bp, 31 predicted proteins | sample Subgrocontami58m_FD_72375 | JGI IMG/M metagenome (GOLD analysis project Ga0082335, IMG submission 72375) | Subsurface groundwater microbial communities from S. Glens Falls, New York, USA - GMW37 contaminated, 5.8 m (SPADES assembly) (version 2) ...
GAGGTGGAGCACGGTCTCTCCGACTGACGTGAACCGGAAGTGACCAGGCTCGATGATGCCGGCGTGAATCGGACCAACCGGAATCTCGAAGACGCCCTCGCCTTCGGCAACCAGGTGCGGGAACTCGTCGGCGGGTTCGACCGGTACGCGCCGCGACCCGTCGAATGCCTTGCGAAGCGGGAAGACGCCCCGCGGCCATCCGTCGTGGACCACGAGCGGACGCGGATCGGGGTGCCCGAGGGGGACAATCCCGAACAGGTCCTGCATCTCGCGCTCGTGCCAGTTCGCGGCAGGAACCGCCATCGTCAGGGACGGCACCTCCGGGCGCGCGGCATCGACGGAGATGAGAAGCGTCACGAATCGATCCGCGGCGCCGGGGGCGGTGGGCTCGAAGACGTAGCGTACTTTCAGATCGCCGTCCGGCGTCGCCGTCTCGTCGGTCGCGACGACCGTGGCCAGAGCCATCGAGTGTCCGACGAGCGCGACAGCCGCCGCCGGAAGATCATCCGGGCGACCGAGGCGTACCGTGAGGTCCGATGGGCGCGGACCGACGTCCCCCTCGACGGAGCCGCCCGCGCACGCTCGCAGCACGTTGGTGAGGGCCGCGTCAGTCAACGATGATCTCCGTGGCGCGCCGGAGGAGCCTGTCGAAGCTCACGGGGATCGTGAGGCCGAGCAGGATCATCATCGCCGCGAGCACCATCATCCCGAGCAGTGGCGACCACGACTCGGGCTCCCGGCTCGCCGTCGCCGTCGGCTCGCCGAACACCATCGCACCAACATGGTGGAGGAGGCCGGCAAAGATGACGACGACCATCGCGAGGAAGATCGCGATCGCCACAAAGTGACCGTAGCCGATCCCGGCGCGCAGCACCATGAGCTCGCTCACAAAGATCGAAAATGGTGGCACGCCGGCAAGCGACAGCGCCGCGAGCATGAGGAGCGTCGCGCCGATCGGCGCCACGGCGAGCAGGCCGCGGATGACCCGCATGTCGCGCGTGCCGTAACGGGCGATGGCCTTGCCGGCGGCGAAGAACGCGAGGGCCTTGGTGACGCCGTGGTTCACCACGTGCAGCAAGGCGCCGTAGGTGCCGACGGCGCCGCCGAAGCCGAGACCGAGCGCGATGATCCCGACGTGCTCGACGCTGTGGTAGCCGAGGAGGCGCTTGATGTCGTGCTGGGCCAGGATGAACGGCGTGGCCACCACGACCGAGGTGAGGCCGAAGACGAGCAGCACTTGCGCCGGGAACGCCGGGCCGCACGCGGCGGCGGCGATCGTCTGGAACCGGATGATCCCGAGGAGCGCGCACTTGATGAGGACGCCCGAGAGCAGCGCCGACACCGGCGTGGGCGCCTGGCTGTGGGCGTCCGGCAGCCAGAGGTGCATGGGCGCGAGACCCGCCTTGGTACCGTAGCCGACCATCACGAAGATGAAGCCGATTCGGACGATCCCCGGGTCGAGCGTGGGCGCGACCTTCATGATCGCCGACCAGCTCATCGCGCCCGCGCCCGCGCCTACGTGGACGGCGGCGGCGGCGGCATAGACGAGCACGGTGCCGAAGAGGCCGAAGGAGATGCCGATGGTCGTCACGATGATGTACTTCCACGCCGCCTCCAGGCCGTGGTGATGGCCGTGGTAGCCGATGAGGACGGCCGAGGTGATCGTCGTTCCTTCCATCGCGATCCAGAGCACTCCGAGGTTGTCGGCGAGGACCGTCACGACCATCGTCGCGACGAAGGCGTGCACGAGGGCGAAGTAGGACCGCAGCAACTCGGGCTTCATGTTGCCGACCGCCACGGCCTGCTCGAGCCACCCCACCGTGTAGATGGAGACGGCCAGGGTGAGGACGACGAGGAGGAGGAGAAAGACGAGCCCGAGGTCGTCGATGCGCAGGACGCCGAGCGCACGCGGGCCGCCCTGTGCCACCTCGCGGGCAAGGACGAGCGTGAGCGCGAGGAGGATCGCCGAGCCACCGACGTCGATGGCCGAGAGGATACGGCGATCGCGCGTCGTGAGCATGACGAGCGCCGTGACGGTCGGGACGAGCGGAAGGACCCAGAGGAGCGTCTCAGCCACGGATCATCCCCTCAGCCGGTCCAGGTCCGCGATGTCGGCGTCGACCGTCGAGCGGACACGGAGCACCATGATCGTCATGACGAGCGCGGCGAGAATGACGTCGAGGATCACCCCGATTTCGATGATGAGCGGCATGCCCTCTGTCACCGACATCGCCGTGAAGAAGATGCCGTTCTCCGACGCGAAGAGGCCCACCATCTGGGTGAGCGCCGTCTTTCGGGTCGCCATGACCAGCACACCGGTCAGCGTGAGCGCGATGCCGACCGGGAGCGCATTGCCGGTGATCGCTTGGCGGACGGGGCCGAGCGAGGCACTCAGTTGGAACGACATCACGACGATCGCCACCGTGAGGGCGAGCGTCGCACTGATGGGGATCACGGGCTCCACCTCGCGCCGGACGTTCATGCGCCGGACCACCCAGTGCAGCACCCACGGCAGCAGGGTGGCCTTGACGGCGAGTGTGACACCGGCGATCACCCACAGGTCCCGGTTCCCGGTGGCCCTCGCGAGAACCCCGCCCGCGATGGCGATGAGGAGCGACTGGGCCGCCACGGCGTAGATGGCGCGGTAGATCTGACCTGCCGCGACGATGAGGATCATCGTGAACAGCAGCAGCGCGCCGAGGTCGTCGATGAGCATGAGGACCGTTTCAGGGCTCACAGGATCCTCAGCGCGAGCGCCACGAGGGCGCAGACGAAGCCGACGCCGAGGTACTGCGGCACCCGGAAGAGCCGGAGCTTGGCGTAGGAGGACTCGACGAGCGCGAGGTAGATCGCGAGCACGAGGATCTTCGAGGCGAACGAGGCGGCTCCGAGGAGAAAGCCTGTGGCACCCGCGCCCTCCACCGGTCCGACTGGAAAGAAGAGGGCTGACACGAGACCGAGAGTCACGATCTGGCGTGTGTGCGACGCGAGCACCATGCAGCCCAGTCCCGGCCCGGAGTGCTCGAGCAGCATGCCCTCGTGCAGCATCGTGAGCTCGAGGTGTGTGTCCGGGTTGTCCACGGGGATGCGACCCGTCTCTGCCGGGAGCAGCAGGAGCATGGCCGCAAAGCCGAGGAAGTCCGCTGCACGCCACGCGAGGAACCACGACGTGCCGCGGTGCGCGGCGAGCGCGCCAAGCTCCGTCGTCCCGGCGGCTATCGCGGTCGAGAACACCACCATCATCAAGACCGGCTCGACCAGCGGCGCGATCGTCATCTCCCGCGAGGCCCCCATGCCGCCGAATGCGCCGCCGGCGTCGAGCGCGCCAACCGCCGTGAGGAAGCGGGCCAGCGCGAGCAGTCCCAGGAGCATGACCGCGTCGCCCAACGGAAAGGCCGGCGGCCCCGCCCGCACGACTGGAACGAGGGCGCCCGCGGCCACCGTGGCAGCGAGCACCAGCACCGGAATCGAGCGGAAGAAGCCCGACGCGGAGTCCGCCTGCACGGTGCCTTTGCGAAACAGCTTGGTGAGGTCGCGGTACGGCTGGAGGATCCCGGCTCCCTGCCGGCACTGGAGCCGCGCCTTGATCTTCTGGATGGTGCCGGTGGCGAGCGGCCCGAGCAGCATGAGGAGGATCATCTCGAGCAGCACGAGCTCGATCGGTCTCTCGCCGGTCATCTTCCCAACCCGGAGAGCAGCAGCGCCACGAAAAGGGCGCCGAGCACGAACCCGATGTACCCGTAGATACGACCTGTGCTCTTGGCGCGAATGGCCTGCGAGAGCGCCGCGATGTCACGCTCCACGCGGTGGTAAATCTGCGTCTCCGCGAGATCCACCACCTCGCCGGCGTAGTGGATGCGCCGAAAGACGTACGGCGTCCCGGCGGTCTCGCGGGTCACCTCGCGGCGGGGATGGTAGAGCGCTTCGAACACGAGCCGGAGCGGCTTGGCAAACGCGGTCGCCGTATAGTCGAACCGGGCCGTGGGTCTCATCCCGCACGTCCACGTCGGGGCCACGCGCCGCTTGGCCGGCTGCCATCCGCGGCGCAAGACCCAGGCGATCGCGGCGAGCGCGATGAGGAGCGCGGCCACCATCGTCATCGAAATGGCCGTGCCGTTCGTGCCCGACGATGTCAGCGCCGTCGACAGCACCAGCGGTCCGCGCGCCGTTACGACGACGCTCGCCCCGGGGCCGTGCAGCAGGTTGGTCGTCGGCGCGTCGAGCAGGCGCATCGCGTAGCCCGGCGCGACGCCGAGGGCCACGCACAGCGCGCCGAGCCACACCATGCCGGCGATCATCGATGGCGGCGCCTCGGTGGCGTGCTCGGCGTGCGGCGTGCGCGGGCGGCCAAGAAACGTGACGCCGAACGCCTTCACGAAGCAGGCCGCGGCGAGGCCTCCGGTGAGCGCCAGCATCGCTGCTGAAAAGACGATGACGAGTCCGGCGGGGCCGTGGAAGCGGGTGGCGCTGCCGAGGAGCGCCTGGAAGGTGAGCCACTCGCTGACGAATCCGTTGAGCGGAGGAAGGGCCGAGATCGCGACAGCCCCGAGCAGAAACAGGCCCGCTGTCCAGGGCATGCGCCGGGCGAGCCCGCCGAGCTCCTCCATGTTGCGGACGTGCGTGCGGCAGAGCACGCTCCCCGCCCCAAGGAAGAGGAGGCCTTTGAACGCCGCGTGGTTGAGCGTGTGCAGGAGTGCAGCGGTGAGCGCGACGGTCGCGAGGGCGCCGCCCGCGCCATCCTGGCGCCACAGAATCATCGCCAGCCCCACGCCGATGAGGATGATGCCAATGTTCTCGACGCTGTGGAACGCGAGCAGGCGCTTCAGATCGTGCTGTTGGAGCGCGTAGAGCACACCGAGCACGGCCGATGTCGTGCCCACGAAGAGCACGGTCCATCCCCAGGAGAACGGAAGCGGCCCGGCGACCGGGGCGAGGAGGTCGAACGCGAAGCGCAGAATCCCGTAGATCGCCACTTTGAGCATGACGCCCGACATGAGCGCCGAGACGTGGCTCGGGGCCGCCGGGTGCGCACGAGGAAGCCAGACGTGGAACGGGACCACGCCGGCCTTGGCGGCGAAGCCCCCGAGCGCCAGGAAGAACAGCGTCGTGCGTGTCGCCGGGTCGAGGGCACGCGCCGCCGCGCGAAGGGCCGCAAAGTCGAACGCCCCGGCGCGCTCGGTGAGGGCAAGGAATGCGACGAGGAGCAGGGCCGTCCCTCCATGGGCCATCACCATGTACAGGAGCCCCGCTCGCGCGTTCTCGCCATCTCGGTCGTCGGACACGACGAGAACGTAGCTCGCGAGCGTCATGCCTTCCCAGCAGAAGAGGAAGGTCAGCGCGTCGCCGGCGCAGCAGAGGAACGCCATGCAGCCCAGGAACACGTTCAGCGCGAGCCCCTGCGCCGCCTGCCGCGCCGATCCGGCATCGGGCGAGTGCGCTCGAAGATACGCCGGACCGTAGATGGCTGCCGCGATGGCCACGAGGGAGATGACCAAGAGGAAGTAGGCCGAAAGTCCGTCCACCGAGAGCGAGAGCCGAGCGAACGGGAAGAGGACCGGAAGCGGCTGGGTGAGCGTACGGCCCGGTGGGCCGAGAAGCACGCCGAGTGAAACGCCGACGCCCGCCACGGCCCCTGAGAGCGCGGCCAGGTGAGCCACGGCGAGGGCCAATCGGCCCGACCACCGCGCCAGCAACAGGGACAAGAGCGCCCCTGCCCCGTAGCACGCAGCCATCAGACTTGGACCCGAATCGACGTCCACGTCACTCCACCACGGTCGGCGCGAAACCACCGAATGGCCCGCCGTCACCGCGGCGGGTACTCGACGTGAGGTCGCCCCGACCGCGGCGACCGCGCGCCCATCCTACACCCTGCGGCGCGGAGCCCAAGATCGTGACAACAATTCCTCGATCGGCAGACCGTCGCCGATGCCGCAGCTTCTGCCGGAATGTCGGCATCACCCCGAGAAGCCAGCATGGACGGGGGCTCGCCCGGCAATGGCAGTCGCGTTGCACCAGACCTGCGCGAGACACCATCATCATGCCGCGGCCTCACTTCAGCCCCGTCCTGCTCACTGATCTGTACGAGCTCACCATGCTCCAGGCGTATTTCGAGGAGCGCATGCGTGACGTCGCCGTGTTCAGTCTCTTCGTGCGCCGCTTGCCCGAGCGGCGGAATTACCTGCTGGCGTGCGGCGTGGACGACGTGCTGGCGTTTCTCGAAACGCTCCGCTTCGACGAGGCGGCGCTCGCGTATCTGGACTCGCTCGGACGCTTTTCGACGCGGTTCCTCCACTACCTGGCGGACCTCCGCTTCACCGGTGAGGTGTATGCCGTCCCTGAGGGCACACCCGTGTTTGCGGAGGAACCGCTCGTCGAAATCGAAGCGCCCATTTCCGAGGCGCAACTCGTCGAAGCCTTCGTGATGAACCAGATCCATCTCCAGACCGTCCTCGCCTCGAAGGCGGCGCGCGTGGTCGGCGCCGCACGCGGCCGGCAAGTGGTGGACTTCGGATTGCGCCGCATGCACGGCACCGACGCCGCGCTGAAGGCGGCGCGTGCGTTTCACATCGCCGGCGTGCACGCGACGTCCAATGTGGCCGCCGGCCAGGCGTACGGCCTTCGCGTCGCCGGCACACTCGCCCACAGCTACGTCCAGGCGCACGACGACGAGCACGAGGCGTTTCGCGCGTTTGCGCGCCTGTATCCCGATACGGTGCTGCTGGTCGATACGTACGACACGCTCGCGGGCGTTCGCAAAGTGGTCGATCTCGCGCGAGAGCTGGGCCCGCGTTTTCGTGTGAGCGCCGTGCGCCTCGATTCAGGCGACCTGGGTACGCTCGCCTTCGGGGCGCGCCGGATCCTCGATGATGCCGGGCTTCGCTCGGTGGGCATCTTCGCGAGCGGCGGCCTCAACGAAGACGAAATCGCGCGGCTCGTGGCCGCCGGTGCACCCATTGACGGCTTTGGCGTGGGAACCGACATGGGGGTCTCGCGTGACGCACCCAGTCTCGACATCGCGTACAAGCTCGTGGAGTACGCCGGTCGCGGGCGAATGAAGCTGTCGACCGGAAAGGTGCTGCTGCCCGGTCGCAAACAGATCTTTCGGGTGGAGCGCGACGGGATTGCCGACCATGACGTGCTGGGACGGCGCGACGAACCGCCCTGCGGGCGAGCCCTGCTGCAACACGTCATGGCCGGCGGCACGCGGCGCCCGGAAGGACGCGTGACGCTCAATGAGGCGCGGGCTCACGCGAAAACGGAGCTCGATCGCCTGCCGGCGCAATTGCGCGATCTTGCGCCGGCGACACCGCCGTACCGTGTCGACCTCAGTGCAACGCTCATGCAAGACCGCGACGCACTGCGCCGCCAGCACGATCGCGAAGGGACACACCGATGACCGATGGCGATCGTGCCGCCCTGCTTGTTGTCGACGTGCAGAACGACTTCTGTGCAGGCGGAGCGTTGGCGGTTCCACAGAGCGATCGGGTCGTCCCCGTGCTCAACGAGCACATCGAAGAAGCCGTCGCGCGCGGCATGACGGTGTACGCGTCGCGCGACTGGCATCCGGCGGTCACGGACCATTTCACGCCGTACGGCGGCACCTGGCCGCCGCACTGCGTCCAGGGGACACATGGCGCCTGCTTTCACCCGGGCCTCCACCTGCCGTCGGCGGCCATCCTCGTCACCAAGGGAGAGACCCCCAACAGCCCCGGCTATTCGGTGTTCGAGGGACGCACGTCTGACGGCACGTTGTTCCTCATGGACTTGCGGACGCGCGGGATCACTCACCTGTACGTCGGCGGGCTCGCAACGGACTACTGCATCAGGCAGTCGGTGCTCGATGCACTGCGGGCAGGCGTGAAGGTCACCGTGCTGGAAGATGCCATCGCCGGCGTTGATTTACGCCCCGGAGATTCGGCTCGCGCCATGACAGAGATGCGTGAGCAAGGCGCCCACGTGGCCGCCGGTTCCGACTCGCTTGTCCCAGAAGCGACGGCCGAGAACAGCGCGAGGAGCGCAAGCACTCGTGAGCGGCCTGGCTGAAGCGCGTCGGAGTCGCCAAACACCGCGGTCGGCAAAGCGGCGGGCGGCTTGTCCAGCTTGATGAGGGCGGTATCGGTCAGCGGGTCGCGACCGACGACGCGCGCGTCGTATTGCTTCGTCGCGTCGGCGAAGAGCGCCACCCGGATGCGGTCGGCGGCTCCAACGACAGGATTGTTCGTGAGTATTTCACCCTCGCCACTGACGAGAACTCCTGACCCCAACCCTCGCCGGACCTGATCCTGCGGGCGCGTGGGCGGCACGCCGAAGAATCGCCGGAAGAACTCGTCGTCAAGGCTTCGTGAAGGGCTGGTGTCATCGGGGCCTCTCAGAGCGTGGTCGAACACCCAGAGGCCCGGCACAGCGTGGCCCCCAGGACCTGGCCGGCCTTCGTCCCATGTCGATAGACGGTGATGCCTTTGCAGCCCAGCTCGAAGGCGCGGCGATAGGCGCTCGCTATCTCCGAGACGGTGGCCGCAGCGGGAAAGTTGATCGTCTTCGACACCGCGTTGTCGACGTGCGCCTGGAAGGCGGCCTGGACGCGAAGATGGTGCTCGGCCGGGACCTCGTGCGCGGTCGGAAACAGCCGGCGCACTGCGGCTGGGATCTCCGCCAGGTTTCGCACGGAACCCGATGCGAGCACTGTCGCGCGGAGCTGCGGGGACCAAAGGCCGGCGCGCGTCGCCCACGCCTCGAACCGCGGATTCACCTCGACGAGCCGGCGGCCGTCCAGAACGTGGCGCTCGTAGGCCACCGCGAAGAGCGGCTCGATACCGCTCGAGCACCCGGCAATCAGACTGAGCGTGCCCGTCGGGGCGATGGCGAGGCGTGTGGCGTTACGAAGCGGCGGCGCCCCCGCCTCCGCCTCACGGCTGCGCGGAAAGTCGGGATACGGACCGCGGGCCTTCGCGAGGCTTCGTGACGCGTGTGCGGCCCGCACGGCCATGCGCGCCATGACGTCCTGTGCGAACCCCATGGCCGCCTCGTCGTCGTAGGCGATGCCCAGATCGACCAGCGCGTCGGCGAAGCCCATGATCCCGAGTCCGATCTTGCGGCTGCGATGCACGGCGACCGCGATCTGCGGGAGCGGAAACAGGCTCGCGTCGATGCAATCGTCGAGAAACCGGATGCCGAGATCCGTCAACCGATCGAAGCGTTCCCAGTCGAAGGCCCCGCGGGCGCTGAGCGCCGCCAGGTTGATCGAGCCGAGGACGCAGGCTTCGTACGGCAGCAGGGGTACCTCGCCGCACGGGTTGGTCGCGGTGATGCGGCCCAGGGCCGGCGTGGGATTGTCGCGATTGATCCGATCCACGAAGATGAGACCGGGATCGCCGGTCTCCCACGCGCTCGTCGCCACCAGATCGAGCAGGCGCTCGGCCTGTCGAGTGCCGACGGCGTGGCCCGTGCGCGGATTCACCAGCGTGATCGGCTGCGCCTCGGCCGCCGCCTTCATGAAGGCATCGTCCACCGCGACGCTCAGATTGAAATTGCGGAGCCGCCCCGGATCGCGCTTCGCGGTGATGAACTCCTCGACATCCGGGTGGTGGACATCCAGCACGCCCATGTTGGCGCCGCGCCGGCGTCCACCCTGGCGCACGGCGTCGACGGCCGCGTCGAACACCGTCATGAACGACACCGGGCCGCTCGATCCGCCACCCGTCGACGCGACGGGATCGCCTTTGGGCCGGAGACGTGAGAAGTCGTAGCCGACGCCGCCGCCCGTCTGATGAATCAGGGCCGCATCGCGAAGGCTGTTGAAGATGCCGTCGAGGCTGTCGTCGACCGGCAACACGAAGCACGCGGCCAGCTGGCCCAGACGCGTGCCGGCATTCATCAGCGTCGGCGAATTGGGCAGGAACTCGAGCCGCGCCATCGCCTCGTAGAACGCATCAGCGGTCGCCGCCGAATCACCGCCGAACCGACGTTCGACGTCAGCCACATGCGCGGCCACGCGCGCGAACATCTCTGCGGGTGTCTCGACGATGCGATCGCGGTCGTCCTTCTTGAGGTACCGCGCGCGGAGGACCTCCAGCGCGTTCGCCGTCAGTTGCGGGTCGACCCTCGCCGGTGGCGCCGTGCTGCTCATGGCTGCCCCGCGCGGTTGTACACCAGCGTGATGTTGTGAAGCGTCTGCGTACCGCCTCCTCCGAGCTGATCTGATCCTGATCCGCAGTTCCGCGCCGATCGCGTCCCGGGCCGCCGGAATCCCGGGTTGCTAATCGTCGGACCCGGCCGGCTCGAGACTCTCGACAAATCCGCCGACGGCCTTCCAATACATGTCCGGAGCTGACGGCGCCAGGTCGTTGTGATCCCCCCCAGGAATCGTGACGAACCGCTTCGGTTCCTCGACCGCGTCAAAGAGTGCCCGGCCGTGCGTGATCGAGACGACGTGGTCATTGTCGCCATGCATGACGAGCACGGGCACAGGTCCCCCGAGGCGGCGGAGGAACTGGGCGCAGGGGAACCGATACGTCGAGAACACAGCGAGAAATGCCAGCAGCGGCGACGTGCGAATCAAGGAGCGCGCGTCTGGAAATCCGGACTCGAGAATCAGGCCGTCCGGTGCGCGCACCGTTGCGGCGTAGGCGGCCATCGCCACGCCAAGCGATCGGCCCCAGTACACGACTGGTACGCCACGGGAGGAGTCGCGCCAGAATCGCTCGACGACCGCGTCGACGTCGCGGTACATCCCCTTCTCAGTGGGCCGACCTGTGCTGAGGCCGTAGCCACGGTAGTCGAACGCGAACACGGCGTATCCGCGTCGTGCAACTCCCGCCACAATTGGCGCCCACACCGACAAGTTGCCGCCGTTACCATGAAAGTACAGGATGCGCGCGCGAGTCGTGGGACCAGCGAGCGACCAGCCCCGCAATCGCTCGCCGTCGCCGGTTCCAAGAGCGACCTGTTCGTAATCGACACCGAATTCATGCGGTGTCACGCTCTCGCCAGCCATCGGAAAGAACGCGAATCGCGGCTCGAGCACACGGACGAGCGCGGCCAGGACGACCAGGGCGGCCGCCAAGCCGAGAGCAATGGTCACCATCAGGCGAGTGCGCGAGCGCGAGGTCTTGCCGAAGTCGATACCGATCCTCGCCATTCTCGGGCCTCCTTCGATGACGATGTATTCAAACCGGTGGCCATGGCGGCCGCAGTGGCCTCGGAGCCCGCAGCCGTGCCCCGGCGACGGATGCCGATTTCCCGGCACGCATTCGAATACCGCAGCCAGGCCCTGCGGACACGACCACGTCGTCGGTCCGAATCATCTTGCCACCCGGTGGTGAGGCCCCGAGGGACTTCGGGGCAGCACATTTGCAGCCGTACCACGAGTCTGGCGCTATTTCGGAGCCTCCGATCGGGGCATGGGAGCGCGCGCCGAATTGAGTCAGAGGAGATCCCATGCGGACCAACATCAGTCCCGCCATCACGCTGGCCGCGATACTGTCGGCTGTGCTCGGCGCGGCGCCGGCGTCGGCGCAGTATTTCGGCCGCAACAAGGTCCAGTACAAAGATTTCAACTTCCAGGTGCTCAAGACCGAGCACTTCGATATCCACTTCTACCCGGAGGAGCGGGCAGGCGTCGACATCAGCGCGCGGCTCGCCGAACGCTGGCACGCGCGGCTGTCACGGGTCTTCGCACATGAGTTGCGAGGACGTCAGCCGCTGGTGTTCTACGCGTCACACCCGGACTTCGAGCAGACCAACGTGATCCAGGGCGAGCTCAGCGAAGGGACCGGCGGCGTCACCGAGCCGCTCCGCCGGCGCATCGTGCTGCCGCTCGGCGGCCCGTTGGCGGATACCGATCATGTCATCGGTCACGAGCTCGTGCACGCCTTTCAGTTCGACATGACGACGAACCCGAACGCGGCGCCTGGCCAGGGCGGGGTCAACCGTCTGCCCCTGTGGTTCATCGAAGGCATGGCCGAGTACCTGTCGATCGGACCCGTCGACCCGAACACCGCGATGTGGCTCCGCGATGCCGCGCAGCAGGAGAAGCTCCCTTCCGTCGACAAGTTGGACGACCCGACGTACTTCCCGTACCGTTGGGGTCAGGCATTCTGGGCGTACGTCGGTGGGCGATGGGGCGATCAGGTCGTCGGCCAGATGCTCGGGATCGCCGCTTCAGCGGGTGACGTCGATGTCGCCATCGAGAAAGTGCTCGGGATCAAGACGAACGATCTGTCAAGCGAGTGGCATACCGCGATTCGCCGTGACTGCGAGCCGGTGCTCGCGTCGACGACGCCGCCCGGAGACACCTGGCGGCTGGTGATCAAGGGCACCGAGTTCGGCAGCGATTTGAACGTCGGACCTGCCATCAGTCCGGACGGTCGCTGGATCGCGTTCCTCTCCTCGCGCAGCTTCTTCTCCATCGATCTCTACGTTGCCGACGCAACAACCGGCCGGATCGTGCGCAAGCTGACGAGCACCGCAACCAACCCGCACTTCTCGAGCCTGCAGTTCATCTACTCGGCCGGCGCCTGGGACATCGCCAGTCGGCGCCTGGCCATGGCGACCGTCATCGCGGGCCGCCCAACGCTGGCGATCTTCGACGTCGACTCAGGTCGCAGCGAGCGCGAGGTGCCCATACCAACAGTCGATGAGATCCTCAACCCGACATGGGCGCCCGACGGCCACGCGATTGGCTTCACCGGCATGAGTCAGGGGCTGACGGATCTCTACGTCTACGACCTGACTGCCTCGACGCTTCGTCGTCTCACGCACGACGCGTACGCGGATCTCCAGCCGGCGTGGTCACCCGACGGGCGTCGGATCGCCTTTGCCACCGATCGGTTTTCGACCGATCTCGAGTCGCTCGCGATCGGAACCTATCGACTGGCCCTCGTCGATGTCGAGGAGGGAACGATCGACCCGCTGCCGGGCTTCGCTGAGGCGAGCGACCTCAACCCGCAGTGGTCGCCTGACGGGACCCGGCTCTACTTCATCTCGAATCGCCACGGCATCCCCAACCTCTTCCGGCTCACGCTCTCAACCGGCGAGATGACGCAGCTCACCAACGTGGCCACCGGTTTGAGCGGAATTACCAGCTCGAGTCCGGCGATGTCCGTCGCCATGCGTTCCGGGATCGCGTCGTTCAGCGTCTACGAGGGGGCGAAATACAACATCTATGTCGTCGACGCGCCGGCGCGGGACGTCTCGAGGGTGGCCGCGCCGACCAACGCGGCCGTGTTGCCGCCTGCGGATCGGCGGCCCAGTGACGTCGGCGCGCTCCTCGCGAACGCGACGTTCGGCCTGCCCGAACCCGCTGGCTATTCGACGACTGGATACACACCACGGCTGTCGCTGGAAGGCGTCAGCCAGCCGGTGATTGCGATTGGGGCGAGTCGGTTTGGTGCGGCGTTCGGTGGAGGCGTGTCGCTGTATTTCGGCGACCTGCTGGGCAATCACACCCTGGCGACCGCCGTGCAATTCAACTCGGGGCTCACCGGGAACTTCAGCATGAAGGACACCGCCGCACAGGCGGGCTACTTCAATCAGGCGCACCGGTGGAACTGGGGTGTCGTCGCGGGCCAGGTGCCGTATCTGAGCGGCGGGTTCCAGATCGGTCTCGGGACGACCTCGCAAGGCGAGCCCGTCGAGATTGACCAGACGATTCTCTACCGCCAGACGGAGCGGAGCGCCTCCGGCATCGTCGCCTACCCGTTCAATCGCGCGCAACGCGTCGAATTGAGCGGTGGGCTGACGCAGATCTCGTTCGACCAGATCGTGCAGACAACGGCCTACTCGCTGTATACCGGCCGCGTTCTCGTGGACGAGACCAGCGAGACGTCGCTGGCGCCGTCGTTGAGGTTGGGCACGTCGGCTGCCGCCTTTGTCGGCGACACGGCCAACTTTGGCGCGACGAGTCCGGTCCAGGGCCAGCGCTATCGGATCGAGGCCGCGCCGACGTTTGGCACGGTCAACTTCACGAGCCTGCTCGGCGACTACCGCCGCTATTTCATGCCCGTCTCCTTCTACACGCTTGCCGTGCGCGCCATCCACTTTGGCCGCTACGGAAGCGGCGGCGAAGACCCTCGGCTCTATCCTCTGTACCTGGGATATCCCACGTTGGTCCGCGGCTACGACGTGAACACGTTTGACGCCGGCGAATGCGTTCCGAACGCGACGGGCCAGTGCCCCGCCTTCGATCGGTTGCTCGGAAGCCGCATGCTCGTCGGGAATGTCGAGCTCCGCTTCCCGTTGCTGCGGCCCTTCGGCACCTCACGCCGGATGTATGGTCCATTGCCCGTCGAGGTGGCGCTGTTTGCTGATGGCGGCGTCGCGTGGAACAGCAGTGAGAAGCCGTCCCTGCTCGGCGGCACCCGCGACGGTGTGTCCAGCGCCGGCGTGACGTTTCGTGTGAACCTGGGAGGATATGCCGTCGGCCAGCTCGACTTCGTTCGACCGCTGCGGCGGCCTGGAAAGGGCTGGATCTTTCAATTCAACCTGACGCCGGGATTCTGATGTGGAAGAAATGACCCAGGCTTGTCAGGTTCGGTGCCGAATGTCCTCGCCTTCGACGAGATAGAACACCTCCTCACAGATGTTCGTCGCGTGATCGGCAATGCGCTCCAGGGATTGCGCGGCGAGAATCAGACCGATGCCCCGCGTGACGATGTCCGGGTCTGTGGCCTTGTGTTCCAGGAGGTTGCGAAACGTCTCGGCGCTCATCGCGTCGACCTGATCGTCCAGGCCGATCACGGCCTGCGCCTTGTCGATATCCTCTTGCTCGAAGGCCTGAAGCGCATCGTGCACCATCCGCAGCGTCATCGCTGACATCTTGGACAACTCGGGGAGCGGCTTCGGTGGCGGTTCGGCCTGGAGCAACTCGACGTACTCACAATTGTTCACCGCCTGGTCACCGATGCGCTCGAGCTCTGAGTTGATCCGAGCCATCATCAGGAGCAACCGGAGGTCCTTGGCCACGGGCGCGTAGACGGTGATCAACCGGATCGCTTCGCTGTCGATCTCGACCTGACAACGATCCAGCCGCGGCTCGCTCGCGCGCACCTGCGGGACAGCGGCCGGCTCGGCATTGATGAGCGCGTTGGAGGCTCCGGAGACCATCGACTCAGCGAGCTCCCCCATTTCAACGATCCGCTGCTTCAACGTCGCAAGCGCCTGTTCAAACTTCTTCATACATGACTCCACTAGTTCACGCCGGTACGCCCGTGCCGATTGCCGGGAATCCGGCGGCAAAAGGACCAACGAACGCTGCCTGGCCGGCGTGCCGTCAGGAATTCACCCTCCACCGCATCGCTCAAGTGGTACGCGATGTGCGTTCCCTGGGTTCAGAGCTCCGTAGCAGGCTGACGAAGAAAGGCCCGGTTCGCCGATGGTCGCCACTGCCCCACCCATCATCATGTGTCCTGTCTGCGGGTCGCATGGCGCGGTGCTCCACCATGATATCCGCGCTTCGCTCGTCTATTCCTGTGAGACGTGCTTGCACGAGTGGCAAATCGATCCCGCAGACGAACCGCCGCAAGCGGATTCCACGGTGGCCGAGCGTCCGCGAACGCCTTCGGCGCGCAGCAAGCCGCCTCGCACTCTGTGACTTGCCCAGGAGTCGGATATGGGATCGTCCATCGAGACGCTCGAGTCCGCTCAGGATCTCCGGCCGGGAAGCGCGACACAGTCCGCACCGTTCCGCCGAATTGCGGTGTGTGTCGACGGTTCCGAGATGGGCGAGACCGTCGTGCTCCACGCGGCGATGGTCGCCGCAGCGTTCGGGGCGCCGCTGACAATTCTCCGTGTCCTCGAGACCGAATCGAGCGCGGACACACCTCCGCCCGACCCGCTCGACTGGGGCGTTCGACAGCGGGAGGCGCGAGCGTATCTGGACCGGCTGGTCTCGCTGGCAGGCCACCGCGACATCGACGTCCGGGCCGAGCTCATTCAGGGGCGCGCCGCGGAGCAGATCTGTTACTGGGCCTTGCAGCACGGCGCGGACCTGACCGTTCTCGCCAGCCATGGGGAGCACGGGCGATCCGAGTGGACACTTTCGAGTACGGCTCGCAAGCTCGTGGATGGGGTGCCCGGCTCGCTGCTGCTCATTCCCGCAGACGGGGACCGCCGGGAAGTGAGTGCCGTTCGCTACCGGCGGATCATGGTGCCGCTCGATGGCTCCGCTCGGGCCGAAAGCGTGCTGCCGATTGCGACCCGGCTCGCGATGGTCCACGAAGCCGACCTGCTGATTGCGCACGTCATCCCAGCGCCTGACCTGACCAGGGTGGGTCCACTGACCGCTCAGGATCTCGAGCTCGAGCAGCGCGTCATCGCCCGCAACGAGCGCGTCGCGCGCAGCTACCTCGATCAGATTCGCGCACGTGTGTCGGAGGCGGGCATCGCGGCCCGCACGGTCATCTCCCGCGGCGGCGACGCTCGAACGCGGCTCGCGAGACTGGTCAGACGGGAGGGCGTGGATCTCATCATCCTCTCGGCATACGGGCGGCGCGGCCCACGGGATACGCCGTGCGGGAGCGTGGCGGCCCATCTGCTGACCCATGTGGCTGCGCCGCTTCTCGTCTTTCGAGAACGACCTCGTCGCGTCATGAAGCGCCTGTCGCAGGAAGCGGCGAGGCGGGCTGCCAGCGCACGGACCCCCGCGCAAGCCGCGTCATGACTGCGCCGCTCGAGGCGCCGCACGGTGTCCTCGAAACCGAGGCGCGCGCGCTGGCTGACAGTCATGGGCTGTCGGATCATCCGCCACGCTCGATTGCGGCGCTCTCCCAGCTTCGCAACGTTCCGGACTGGCTGGTAGAGGCACGCTCGGCGCTCGGCGATTCGGAGGGCGCCGTCGCGAAGGCGGCCGAGTGGCTGCTCGACAACGAGTATCTGGTCGCCCGTGCCGTTCGGCAGATAGGCCAGGATCTGCCGAAGGGGTTCTACGCGCGCCTCCCGACTCTGGGCGGCTCCGACGTGGGCCGACCGCGGATGTGGAGCATCGCCCGCGCATTGCTTGGGGCATCCCGGCTTCAGCTTTCCGTCCCGACGGTCACGCGATTCCTGGACGCGTATCAAGAACGCACGCCACTCACGATCGCCGAGCTCTGGGCCCTGCCGACGTTCTTGCGCCTCGGCTGCCTCGAGGTGCTGTTCGCCGCGTTCGAACGGCTCGAAGGGTCCCTGCGCCCGCCCTTCGCGATCGACGACCTGCCAGACATCGCGCTCGAGGATACAGAGTGTGTGGGACGCGCGATCTCGAATCTTCGTACGATTGCGTCGATCTCCTGGAAGGACTTCTTCTGCCGTACGAGTCGCGTCGAGATGATTCTTCGCGAGGATCCCGCGCGCATGTACCAGAGGATGGACTTCGCGACGCGAGACGCGTACCGCCGTGCGATCGAGCAACTGGCCCACCGCAGCCCGCATTCCGAGCTGGAAGTCGCTCGGCGGGCCGTCGCCTGCGCCCGGCAGGCTGTCGGAGGCCCTCTGCGGCACATGGACGTGGGCTACTGGCTCGTGGACGAGGGCGTCGAGGAGTTCGAGCGGTCAATCGGCTGCCGGCCCAAGCTTCGCCGCCGCGCGAGCCGATGGTTCTTTCGCCACGCCGCCATCCTCTACCTGACAGCCCTCGTTGCAGCGACCGCGGCGACCATCGTTGTTCCGGCCTGGCATCTCACAACCCATGGAACGACGCCGTTGGCGACGGCACTCACCCTCGTCGTAGTCTTGCTCCCTGCGTCTACGCTGGCCGTCACCTGCATCGTCTGGCTCGTCACGGTGCTCGTGCCTCCTCGTACGCTGCCGAAGCTCGATTTCGAAGCCGCAATCCCGGACGAGTGCGGAGCGGCTGTGGTCATGCCCACGCTCGTGGAAAATGTCGATGACGCACGGCGCCAGCTCGAGCGCCTGGAGTTGCACTATCTCGCCAATCCGGATCCGGGTGCGCAGTTCGTCCTCTTGAGCGATTTCCCAGACGCGTCAAGCGAGCACGAGCCATCTGACCAGGACATCCTGACGTCTCTCGTCGCCGAGGTTCGCCGTCTCAACCAGAAATATCCGTCCAAGCCGTTTCACATCTTGCATCGCCCGAGGCGCTTCAACGCCGCCGAGGGCGTCTGGATGGCCTGGGAGCGCAAGCGAGGGAAGCTCGAGGAGCTCAATCGTCTGTTGGCCGGTGACCCCGCGACGGGCTTCACGCTGCACGAGGGCGACCGCACTCACCTCGAAGGCGTTCGCTACGTCGTCACGCTGGATGTCGATACGGTCCTTCCGCGTGGGACGCTCGGGCGCCTCGTTGGGACGCTGGCGCACCCGCTGAACCGTGCCGAATTCGACGAGGCCAGCGGGCGGGTTCGCACGGGGTACACGGTCCTGCAGCCACGCGTCGAGATCTCACCCGAGTGCGGCAATCGTTCCCGGTTCGCTCGATGGTTCACCGGCGACACCGCCATCGACATCTACAGCCGCGCCGTCTCCGATGTGTATCAAGACCTGTTCCGGTCCGGCATCTACGTCGGCAAGGGTGCCTACGACGTCGAGGCGTTTCGCCGCAGCCTCGACGGCCGCGTGCCGGAGAACGCGCTCGCGAGCCACGACCTTTTCGAGGGCATCCACGGTCGCGCAGCCCTCGCGACCGACATCGTGCTGTACGAGACGTTTCCCCGGCAGTATCTCGAGTTCACTCGCCGCCAGCACCGCTGGATCCGCGGGGACTGGCAACTCCTGCCCTGGCTCTGGCGCGTTGTGCCGGGCACGGAAGGTCGTCGTCTTCGCAATCCTCTGGGGTGGATCGATCGATGGAAGATTGTCGACAACCTTCGCCGCAGTCTGCTGCCGCCGGCGCTCATCACGATGCTGGTCGCAGGCTGGTTGATCCTGCCGGGCCATCCGGCCGTGTGGACGATGCTCGGTGTCCTGGCTCCCGGCGGCCACATCTTCACGGACCTGGTCACCGGCTTCGCGCGGGGACGCCGGCGCAGCGCGTTCTCAGGCATGTTCCAGCGGCTCTCCGACCATACGGGCCGGTGGCTGCTGTTGCTGGTCTTCCTGCCGCATGATGCCGCGGTCGCGCTCGATGCCATCGTGCGGACGCTGGTTCGGGTCTTTCTCACACGCCGCCGTCTGCTCCAATGGACATCCGCCGCCCGTACCTCCGAACAGCTTGCCGCCGGAGACACCCGGCACTTCATTTGGCGGGAGATGTGGATCGCCCCCGTGCTCGCGGCTGTCGCGCTTGCGGCCATCCTGACGCTTCGGCCTCATGCTCTCCCAAGCGCGCTGCCGCTGCTGGTGATGTGGCTCACTGCCCCCGAAGTCGCCTATTGGCTCGGCCATCCTCGCCCGACGCGAGGAGGTCGCCTGGACGGGGACGATCGCATCCTGCTTCGGCGGATCGCCCGCCGCACGTGGAGATACTTCGAGGTCTTCGCCGGTCCCGACGATCAGTGGCTTCCTCCGGACAACTTTCAGGAGCAGCCTCGAGGCGAAGTGGCGCATCGGACATCGCCAACCAACATCGGCATGATGTTCCTTTCCTCGCTTGCGGCCTGTGATCTTGGATACCTGGGACTTGACGAGCTCGCGTCACGACTGGGGAACAGCCTCGAGACACTCGCCCGCATCGACCGGTACCGCGGCCATCTGCTCAACTGGTACGACACCAGGACGCTCGAGCCGCTCAATCCCCGCTATGTATCGACCGTCGACAGCGGCAATCTGGCGGTGAGTCTGCTGGCGCTCAAGGAAGGGTGTCTCGAGCTGGCGGATGGACCGGCCGTGCGGCCCGAGCAATGGCGTGGGCTCTCCGACGTGTTGAAGCTCCTGGATGACGCGATTGAGCGCCTGGACGTCGGCAAGGCGGAGGCGTTGTCTCTTCGCGGCTACCTCGATGCCATCGAGAGCCGACTGATGAACGTCGAAGACGATCCGAGCCGATGGTGGTCGACGCTGCGCGACCTCTGCGATCGCGATGTGCCAGAACTGGATCGGCACTTGTTGGACGCCGTTGAAGAAAAGAAGGGCCACGCCGCAACGCTCCGGCGGGTTCAGGAGGTGCGCATCTGGCTCGAACGGCTACACCACCATCTGCGCAGCATGGATCGGGAGTACGGCTCCTTGTTCCCGTGGCTTCCCCTGTTGAAACAGGCGCCGCCTGCGCTTGCCGGCCTCCGAGCGGCGGTCGCGACGGCGGTTTCGCCAACGCTCCGCTTCACCGAGATCGCCGGCCAGTGCCATCACGCGCGCGACTTGCTGAAGGAGCCGGCGGCGGCGGAGCCGGAGGCCAACGAGCCCGCGCTCGAGGGGTGGAGAACGGCGCTGTCCCACGCACTCGATCAAGGCGAGCAGGCGGCCGCCGCTCTCCGCGTCTCGCTCGTGGAGATCGCTGCGCAGGCCGAGAAGCTGGCCCTCGCGATGGATTTCGGCCTGCTGTACGACAAAGACCTTCGACTGTTCCACATTGGCTACAACGTCAGCGCCGACCGGCTGGACTCGCATCACTACGACCTGCTCGCCTCGGAGGCGCGCCTCGCCAGCCTGTTCGCGATCGCGAAGGGCGACGCACCCGTCGAACACTGGTTCCACCTCGGGCGAGCGACCACGGTCGTCGATCACGACCGCTGTCTGCTCTCGTGGGGCGGCTCGATGTTCGAGTACCTGATGCCGCGGCTGCTCGTGCGAAGTGAAGCGGGCTCGCTCGTCGCCGAGAGCGAGCGCGTGGCGATCGAGGCTCAACGACGCTACGGCCGAACGCTGGGGATCCCCTGGGGCATGTCGGAATCGGGATTTTCCGCGACCGACATCGACCATTCGTACCAGTACCGGTCCTTTGGAGCTCCGGTTCTCGGCTTTCGCCGTGGGCTGGCGACGGACGTGGTGGTTGCGCCCTACGCCTCGATGCTCGCGCTGCCCGTCGACGTCGAGGCGACGCTGGGCAACATACGTCGACTTGAAGAGCTCGGGCTGATTGGCGACTACGGCTTCTACGAGGCGGCGGATTTCACGCCGGATCGCACACCTGAAGGCAGCATCTTCGTTCCCGTGCTGTCCTATATGGCGCACCATCAGGGCATGATTCTCGCGGCGCTCGACAACACGCTGTGTGACGACGCCCTCGTCCGACGCGCTGCCACTGATCGGCGGATGCGTTCGGTCGCGCTCCTCCTGCACGAGCGCGTGCCCATCGACGTGCCGCCGGAAGCCGCCGCCGCCGACACGGCCAAACCACGGCGCACCACCGCTCGCTCGATCCCCCGGACCGAGCCGTGGACACCCGTGAAAGCGGGGGCGTTTCCCGAGATGCACCTGCTCGGGAACGGACGGCTGGCGACCTGGATCAGCGACTCGGGTGCGGGCACTCTGCGCTGGCAGGAGTGGAACCTGACGCGGTGGGTGGCCGACCCGACGACAGACGACACGGGGCTCTGGATGTACGTGCGTGACGAGGAGACCGGCTCCCTCTGGTCGGCGGCACGCCAGCCGTGTGGCGCCACGGCGGATGCGGTCGACGTCGTGTTCTATCCGCACCTCGCCGAATTCCATCGCCGTAACGGTGACCTGGCCATCCGCATGGAGATCGTCGTCGCTCCGGCGGATGACATCGAGATCCGTCACGTGACGATCATCAACGACGGCGATCGCGTGAGACGGCTGACCATCACGACCTGCGGTGAGGTGGCATTGGCCCGGGCGGCGGACTACGAACGTCACCCCGCCTTCAGCAAGCTGTTCGTCCAGAGCGAGCTCATCCCGCAGCTCGACGGCATCTTCCTTTCGCGCCAGCCGCAGAGTCCGCATGAACGCCCGCCGGTCATGCTCCACCGGCTCGTCGCAGACGATCCCAACGTTCGCTTCCAGGGCTTCGAGACGGACCGCGCGGCGTATGTCGGGCGAGGAAGAACCTCTCGCCAGCCGGCTGGTGCCGTGCGGTCGGCCCCCACCTCGTCCGGCTTCACGCTCGATCCGATCGTGGCCCTGCAGGTGTCCGCCGACATCGAACCAAGTACGTCGGTGCACCTGGCCTTCATCACCGCGGTGTCCGGTTCTCGGGAATCCGTTCTGGAGCTGGCCGAGCGCTACCAGACGATGAACGCGATCGATTGGGTGATGGCGGAGGCCGAGGCGGAGGCCGGCCGTGAGCTGCAGCGGTTCGGCATCGAGCCTGCCCGGATGGCCGAGATCCAGACCCTTGCGTCTCTGCTGGTCTACCGTCACCGGGCGTTGCGCTGCGGCGCCGAGACCATCGCCCTCAACCGTCTGGGACAGTCACGTTTATGGGGGATGGGACTCTCCGGTGACCTGCCCATCCTGCTCGTGAAGCTGCGAACATCGGACGACGTCGACCTGCTGCGCGATCTGGCACGCGCGCACGAGCTCTGGAGACGACGAGGTCTGCGCTTCGATCTCGTGGTGCTGCGCCACGGTGCGTCCGGCTACGACGAACCGGTCGGCGAGAAGCTGCGCGCGCTGCTTCACGGACTCGGCACCCGCGATCAACTCGGCCAGCACGCGGGAATCCACTTCCTCTCCGCAGACCACATCGGGGAGGACGAGCGACGATTGCTCGAGGTCGCGGCGAATGTCGTGCTCGACTCGGAGAGGGGCTCGCTCAGCTCACAGCTCGCGCGTGTCCACGAGGAGGCGGAGGCGTTGCCGCCTTTTCTGCCAGGCGCGCCAGACGAGGACGTCGATGAAACGCCGGCGCTCGAGCGTCCTGCCGATTTGCTCTTCGACAACGGTCTGGGCGGGTTCACCACGGACGGCCGCGAGTATGTGATCCACTTGGGCCCCTCTGACACGACACCCGCTCCGTGGTGCAACGTCCTGGCGAACACGGACTTCGGCACGCTTGTCACGGAATCCGGAGGCGGCTTCACCTGGGCGGGAAACAGCGGGGAGCACCGCCTCACGCCGTGGACGAACGACCCGGTGAGCGATCCTCCAGGTGAGGCGATCTACGTTCGAGACGAGGAAACCGCGGCCGTGTGGACACCGACGCCCCAGCCGGCGGGCGAGGGAGGCGCACACCAGATCCGGTACGGGGCGGGCTACGCGCGCTGGCGCTCACACAGCCACGGGCTCTCGCAGGATCTCCTGGTCTTTGTGGCACCGGATGAGCCGGTGAAGATCATTCGGTTTCACGTGCGGAATCACCGGCACCGTCCCAGGCGGTTGACCGTCACCTACTACGCCGAGTGGGTCCTCGGCGCATCTCCACGGCAGAGGAATGCGGCCCTGGTGACCGAGTACGAGGCGAGAGAGCGCGCGATCTTCGCGCGAAATCCCTGGCATACGGACTTCGCGAATCGCGTGGCGTTCTTGACGGCGAGCCGCAACCCCCACGGCATCACGACCGATCGCACGGAGTTCATCGGGCGCGAGGGCACGCTCGGACGGCCAGCGGCGCTCGCGCGCTGGGGTCTCACCGGCAACGTGCAGCCGGGAACGGACCCGTGCGCGGCACTGCAGGTTCATCTGGATCTCCCCGCCGATGCCGAGGACGAGGTGGTGTTCGTTCTGGGAGAGGGTCGCGATCGCGAACACGCCCTCGAGCTGGTGGCCAGATGGCGGCAGCCACGTGCGGCGGACGACGCGTGGGAACGGCTCGGGCGATTCTGGGACGATCGGTTGGACGCCATCCACGTCGAGACTCCCGACGGCGCGATGAACGTCATGCTCAACCGATGGCTCCTCTATCAGGCCATCGCCTCGAGGATGCTCGGCAGGACCGGCTTCTATCAGTCCGGTGGCGCCATCGGCTTTCGCGATCAGCTTCAGGACGCGCTGGCGCTCGTCATCGTCGAACCCACGCGGTGCCGGGCGCATCTTCTGGCGTGTGCCGCGCGACAGTTCGAGGAAGGCGATGTGCTGCACTGGTGGCACCCGCCTTCCGCGCACGGTGTTCGGACCAGGTGCTCCGACGATCTCCTGTGGCTGCCCTTCGCGGTGGCTCATTACGTGTCAGCGACAGGAGATGCTGCGGTACTTGACGAGCCGGTGCCCTTCCTGAAGAGTCGTCCGCTCCTCGAGAAGGAGGACGACCTCTACGCGGCGTTCGAATCCGGCGACCAATCGGGGACCCTCTTCGAGCACTGTGAGCGCGCGCTCGAGCGCGGGGTCACCGACGGCGCGCACGGCCTGCCCCTCATCGGGTCGGGCGACTGGAACGATGGCATGAACCGGGTCGGGCGTCTGGGCCGGGGGGAGAGCGTCTGGCTCGCGTGGTTCGCGATCGCGGCAATGAATGGCTTCGCGAACATCTGTCAGCAGCGAACGACCACCGAACAAGCGGATCGGTGGAGACGGCGCGCCCGTGAGGTGGCGCACGCCGCAGAGGCACATGGGTGGGACGGCGAGTGGTACCGGCGGGCGTTCGACGACGAGGGGCGGCCGTGGGGGTCTCGAGAGAACACGGAATGCCGGATCGATTCGATCGCGCAATCGTGGGCCGTCATGTCGGGAGGCGGCTCGACGCTGCGGGCGGAGCGAGCGCTCGGCGCAGTGGAGCGTGAGCTCATCGATGGCGACGCGCGCCTCGTGCGGCTGCTGGCGCCTCCCTTCACGCCCGCCGGCCGGGACCCTGGGTACATCAAGGCGTATCCGCCTGGCATTCGGGAGAATGGCGGGCAGTACACGCACGCTGCGGTCTGGGTCGGGTGGGCGTTCGCCGACCTGGGCGACGGTGAGCGCGCGGCTCGCGTGTTCGACCTGCTCAATCCGATTGGTCACACCCGGGATGGCGTCGCGGTTCAGCGCTATCGCGTGGAGCCGTACGTCGTGGCGGCTGACATCGGAGGCGCGCCGCCCTACGTCGGGCGTGGCGGATGGACGTGGTACACCGGATCGGCGGCGTGGCTGTGGCGCCTTGGGGTGGAACGCATCCTGGGGCTACGGCCCGAAGCCGGTGGCGTGCGGATTGACCCGTGCTTCCCGAGGAGTTGGCGCCGGGTGGACGTCACCATTCGGCGGCCGGGAGGCGGGCTGGCGATCACGATCGAGAACCCCGATGGCGTCGAGACCGGCGTCACGGAACTGTTGGTCGATGGCGTGCCTGCGGGTCATGGCGTCGTCGCGTTTCCTGCTGACGGGCGCGACCGGCGCGTCGTGGTCCGACTCGGGTCGAAGACACGGGACGTCCCGCCACCGGACGAGACGATCGGCACACCACACGCCGCCACGGCGTGAACGACTCTCCCCTTGGAATGGCACCTTCCGCCGACAGCCGTTTCCATCCAGGTGCAGTGCAACTTCATCCAGGTGTAGTGCAGCTTCATCCAGGTGTAGCGCAGCTTCATCCAGGTGTAGTGCAGCTTCATCCAGGTGTAGTGCAGGCCTTCAGGCCTGCCCTGGGCTGCCCGACCGAGGAATCTCGGGCCGCGCCGCGAATGAACTCGCGTGGTAAAACGCTTTCTCCGGCCCGCGCTGACGATCTCCGCGTCGATTCAGCTCCTGTCAACGCCGGCGCCAGGAACAGGGACGGTCTCGGGCCGATCGCCGCGCTCGGGCGTCAATCAGGATCGACGCGGCCGGAGGCCTGCGAAGGCGTTTTGCCCTCTGACGCGAGTCACGCGAGTTCGACGCGTCGCCGCCCGAGATCCCTCGGCCGGGCCCTTGACAGCAGGTCTCATTGGCTCCGTACAAGGGAAGACCGCTCTATCCCCGGATTTCCCGGCAATTGGTGCCGATACCAATTCCCGGATCCAGGCGCGTCGAATTCAGGCGAATCGCGCTGGCAGAAGGCCTTGCCCCCTGACCGAGTGGCGGCAATAATGCCCGCCAGTGGCGGGTGGTTCCCAAGCGCGAGCGGAGGCGCGCCGGGCGGCTGGCCAGCAATTGAGGCCGTCCACCGATGTGAAGTTAGCGGGACGATGAAATACACGAACGACGGACCACGAGATTGAGCGCGACTCTGGAAGAAGTGCAGGCGCTCGCGGTTCGCGGCGAAGTCCGTGTGTCACTGCACGGCTACGAGGAACTCGCCGCCGACCAAGTGCGCGTGCGCGATATCATCGATGGAGTGGCGACGGCCGTGGTGGTGGAGGACTACCCGGACTACGCGAAGGGGCCCTGCGTGCTGGTGTTACAGCAGGATGGAGCCAATCAGCCGATTCATGTAGTCTGGGGAATCCCGGCCGGACAGGACACTCCAGCCGTCGTCGTGACGGCGTACCGGCCCGATCCGCAGAGATGGGACGAGACGTGGCGCAGGAGACGAACATGAACGTCAAATCGACCAAGCGACTCGTACGCGAAGGCGACCTTGTTGCCGAGGTGGATGTCGCTCTGGTCGAAGAGCCGGGCGGCTGGGCGCCGTATCTGTCCCTGGACGACGCTTGCCGACTCGATGACGTGCGCGACGCCCTTCGAGCGGGCGACGTCACGCGTGCCGCTCGCCTTGGCAGTCAGGTCTACCGACTGATGCCTGTGAAGGCGTAACGACGAAGCCCGCCAACTCCGAATGGAGCCGACGCGCCGCTGAACCGTGACGGCGCGCGGCTCATTCGGAACGTTGGGCTGCTGAACGCGGGACCGGAAGAAGCCAGGACGGCCCTTCCGGGCCGACACCTCTGGTCGCTGCGGCGTGCGCGGTTGACCAGGTCTCGACGTGACTCGACCATGCGATTCCGGGGAGGTGCAACGTGAGTGGTATCAACACAGCGCGGGTCGTTGTCGGCGGAATCGTCGCAGGCCTCGTGATCAATGTCAGCGAATTCATCCTCAACATGGTGGTCCTGGGCGCCGACATGAACACGGCCATGACCCGACTGAACCTGCCTCCGTTCGGCGGGCAGGCGATCACCGTTTTCGTGGTTTTGGGTTTCGCGCTCGGGATCGGGACAGTCTGGCTGTACGCGGCGATCCGTCCGCGGTACGGTCCTGGCCCCAAGACGGCGCTCTGCGCCGGTGCCGCCGTCTGGTTCTTCGCGTATTTCTACAGTGGCGTCGGGATCATGGTGATGGGCGTGTTCCCAGGCCGCATGATGGCGATCGGCATGATCTGGGGGCTGGGCGAGATGCTCCTGGCCTCAGTGGCGGGTGCTTCTCTCTACAGGGAATAGGCCAGCAGGGCGACCGCTGTTGTCTCGCGGTGGGCGCAGCCGCCGTTGGACGCGGGGCGCGCGTGCGGCTGATGCGTCGCCGCCAGGCAGGCACGAAGCCGAGGCATCCGGACGTCCTCGCCTTCGACCAGCTAGCCGTAGCGGCCCTCGACGTACATCTCGGTCTCCTTCTTTTTCGGCCTCAGGAAGATGTCGAGCGTCGGTCCGTGTTCGACGACCTCGCCCATGAGCATGAACAGGCATTCGTCGCTCGTCCGGCGTGCCTGCCCCATGTTGTGGGTCACGATCGCGATCGTGTACTTCCTCCTGAGGTCGTTCATGAGCCGTTCAATCGCTCTGGTCCCTTCAGCGTCCAGCGCCGAACAGGGTTCGTCCATCAGGATGATCTGCGGCTTCAGCGGGAGCAGGCGGGCGATGCACAGCTTCTGCTGCTGCTCCAACGTGAGCCCGGTGGCCGTCCGGCGCAAGTCGTTCTTGACGTCCTTCCAGAGCAGCACCTCGGTGAGTGCCGACTCGACGAGCTCATCGAGGACGCGACGCTCCAGCGTGCGCGCCGCGGAGTGCACGCGCAGGCCGAACACGACGTTCTCGTAGATGGAGATGGGCAGCGGATTGGGCCGCTGAAACACCATGCCAACCCTCTTACGGAGCTCGCCCAGGCTGACATCCGCCTTGTAGATGTTCGTGCCGAGGACGGTGATGTCGCCGGTCGTCGTGACGTTGCCGTAGCGTTCGTTGAGACGGTTGAAGCAACGCAGAAACGTGGTCTTGCCGCACCCCGAAGGGCCGATCAACGCCGTGGTCAATCCCTGGCGAATGTTGACGTCCACGTTCTTCAGCGCTTGAAACTCTTCGTACCAGAGGTTCAAGCCTCGCGTCTGGATGCTATACGGACCGTCCGGCATCGTCTGGGTCATCCGAAATGTCCTCGGACATAGTCGAACGTCATCTGGCTGGCGGGGTGTTCGGAGAAGATCGCCTCGGTCGGCCCGACCTCGATCACGCGTGAGCGGTTGAGGAAGGCAACCCGGTCGGCCAGCCGGTGGGCCTGCTGCACCAGGTTGGTGACCACCACGATCGTGATGCTCCGCTTGAGCTCGACGAGAACATCCTCGATCTTCATGGTCGTCACCGGGTCCACCGCGATGGAAAACCTGTTCAGACAGAGGATCTCCGGCCGGTGAGACAGCGCTCTGGCAATCGTGAGCCGCTGTTGCTGTCCCCCGGACAGCCTGGTGCCCAGGAGGCGGAGCCGATCTTTCACCTCGTCCCACAGCGCCGCCTGACGCAGGCACGTCTCGACCAGCGCGTCCAGCTCGTCGCGGTCGTGCACACCCGCCATCCTGGGTGCATAGGCCACGTTGTCGTACACGGACAGCGGGAGGCCGACCGGGAGAGGAAAGACCATCCCGATCCTGCGCCGGAGATCACACACGTTCTTCACCCGAAAGACGTCTTCCCCGTCAATGGTGACCTGCCCCGTGACCCGCACGTTGGGCACGAAGTCAATCGTCCGATTGATGCACTTGAGGAGCGTGGTCTTGCCGGAACTGGCGGGCCCGATGATGCCGAAGATCTGGTGTTTCGGGATCTCCAGGCTGATGGCGTCGAGTGCGATTGTGCTCCCGTAGCTGACCGTGACGTTGTGAAACACGATGTGCGCGGCCTCCATGGCGGTTACCACTTTCGTCGCGAGCGCAGGCGAACCCGAAGAACGATTGAGACCAGGTTCACTGTGACCACGAGCGCGATGAGGACCACCGCGGTGCCGTACGCGAGGGCCTCTGAGACACCCGTCACCTGGGTCGCGATCGTGAAGAGGTGGTAGGAAAGCGCCATGAAGGGGTCGCGCAGCCCATAGGGGAAGAACGACGCCAGGCCGGAGTCTGGGACCGCCACGTAAAAGACCGCGCCGGTGAAGAGAATGGGCGCCGTCTCTCCCGCCGCTCTCGACACCTGCAGGATCACACCGGTGAGAATCCCGCCGATCGCATTGGGAAGCACGATGGTGCGGATCGTCTGCCAACGGCTCGCGCCCATGTTCCAGCAGGCCTCGCGAAAGGCAAACGGCACCGCCGCCAGCGCTTCTCTCGTGCTGGTGATAATCACCGGCAGCGTCATGATGGCCAGCGTGCAGGAGGCGGCCGCAACCGACCGGCCGAACCCCGCCATCATCACAAAGACGCCGACACCGAAGAGCGCGTGCACAATGCTTGGCACGCCAGCCAGGTTGACGACGGCGAGGTTGACGAGACGAGTGAGCCAGTTCTCGCGCGCATATTCGTTCAGGTACACACCCGCGAGCACACCGATCGGCGCCGCGATCGCGAGAGAGAGCACCACGACGTAGAACGTCCCCACGAGCGGGGCCCAGATGCCTCCCGCCGTCATGTAGTGCTGGGGATTCTCGACAAGGAAGGACCACGAGAGGACCGGCCACGCCTTGACCACCAGGTAGATCACGATCGCGAACAACGGCAGGATGAGGGCGGCCGTCGTCAGCAGGAGGATCACGTGGGCCACGCGCTCCACCCGCCGCTTCCGGCGTTCGATCGGACCAGCCGTGAAAAGCCCGGCCTCGAGGCTCACGTGTTTGGCCTTCCCCGCACACCGTTCACGATGAGATCCGCGGTCAGGTTGACGAGCAACGACATCACCATGAGCAGGCCGCCAATGACGAACAACACCCGGTAATGCGTGCCTCCCACAACCGTCTCCCCGAGCTCGGCGGCGATCGTCGCGGTCAGCGTTCGCACGGGATCGAGGACGCCATGAGGGATCTGCACCGAGTGGCCCGTGGCCATGAGGACCGCCATGGTTTCGCCGACGGCTCGTCCGACTCCTAACAGGGCCGCAGCCAGGAGCCCGTTCTTTGCGGCGGGCAGGAGAACCCTGGTGGTCAGCTGCCAGCGGCTGGCCCCCAGCGCCAGCGCCGCCTCCCGATACGCGTCCGGAACGGCCTTGAGCGCGTCCTCGCCCACCGACATGATGACGGGCACGCTCATCAGCGCGAGGATGATGCCGCCGTTGAGGATGTTGATGCCAATCGGCGCACCAGTGGTCCAGATGATCACCGGGTTCAAGACCATGTAGCCGATGAATCCCCAGACCACTGAAGGAATGGCCGCGAGGAGCTCAATGACGATCTTCAGCGCTTCCCTGGCTTTGGGGCCACAGAATTCCGAGATGAAGATCGCCGCGCCGAAGCCGGCGGGCACAGAGATGGCCATCGCCAGCGCCGTGACCGACGCCGTGCCGGCGAGGAGCGCGAGGATGCCGAACTGCGGGCGGATCGTCGAGTCCGGACGCCAATTGACGCTCGTGAAGAACTCCTCGAGATCGAGCTCCCCGAAGAGCACGGGCGCGGCCTCGCGAAACACGAAGAAGAAGATCGCGAAGACGAAGAAGATCGCGCTCCACCCGCACAGCCGAATCGCCCACTCCACGGCCGGCTCGCCGAGCCTCGAGAATCGCCGGCTCAGCCCCGCCCGCCTGTCCAACGAGGGCGTCACAAGGCGTTACCTGCCGGGCACAGGAACCGGGACGAAGCCAACATCTCGCACAACCTTCTGCCCGTCGAGCCCGAGCACCCAGCCGAGGAATGCCTGCGTCTGGCCCGTGGGCTCTCCGAGCGTGTAGAGATAGAGGCGTCTGGCGATCGCGTAGGAGCCGCTGATGGTCGCGTCCGGAGTCGGAGAGACCATCGGCCCGCCTTTCTTCTTCGAAATCTTCAGCGCTTTCACGCCGCCGGCGGCGAACGCCATCCCGCTGTAGCCAATGGCACATGGTGTCCGCGAGACCAGCGCCACGACGTCCTTGGAGCCGCTCTGGTCGATGGAGCCCAGTTTGTACTCCCTCTTGTCCCCGAGAACCACTTCACGGAAGTAAGCATAGGTGCCGGAGCTGTTCTGGCGGCCCACGCGGATGATGGCGTCACGCTTACAGGCGGAGTTCTTGACGCCAAGTTGAGACCATCGCTGGATCCGCCCACCCTCACCGTAAATCTCGGAGAGCTCCTCGACGGAGAGCGAATCGAGAGGGTTGTCCTTATGGACGTAGACGGCGAGCGCATCGAGCGCGATCGTGAATTCCTGAGGCTCCATGCCGTTGTGCGTCTTCGCGCGCGTCATCTCGTCGGCCTTCATCTCGCGACTGGCCGCGGCAATATCGGCAGTACCGTTGATGAGATCCGCGATGCCGACGCCGGAGCCGCCGCCGGTAACCTGCACGGAAACCTCGGGCCGTGCCGTCTTGTAGTTTTCGGCCCACGCCTGCACCAGATTGACCATCGTGTCCGAACCCGTGATGCGGATGACCAGACCGGACGAGGCCTGGGTTGACGCAGGCTGTCGGCTCTTCCCGGCCGAACACGCGGTTGAACACATGACCATGCTCGCGCTTGCCGCGAGGTCGATCCAGAACGTGGTCACCGACATGGGTTGCGTGCTCCTTCACGCGCTCGCGCCGACTGCTCGGACAAAGCCTCACGGTGCCCGAAAATGGCTGCGGCCGGACGCGATGGTTGCCGCAACGCGCGTGCCCGCTCACGATGCCGGTTGAGGGTCCGGCTGAAGCCGGACGCCACGCCTTGAGCAGGCCACGCCTCGAGCAGGCTCCAATGTCTCACCTGTCGCCTCGAATCGCCAGGGTGGGCCATTCAGTCGGAAACCCGGCGTGTGAAGCCGCTGACCGCCGGCTTCTCGCACACAAGACCCGGCGATCTACTTCGATCTCAGGGGGTTTTCGACAGGGCCCTTGGTGCATGATTTGCAGTTCTCCTCAGTGGCTCGGGTCATGCGACGACGTGACCGCACGAGTGGTTCCGGAGGCGCCGACACCTGGATGAGTTGGGAGACTGACCTCCACGGTGATCGATTCGGAACGCGTCGGGCAAAGCACGTCGCCGTATGATTCGAGTTTTGTGTCGCGCACGACTCTCCCGCCTTCCGGCCAGCCATCACAAGCGTCCCGCGATTCAACGCCGGCACCTCGAGCTTCGCATCGGGCCGGAACGGCTGGTTGTGAGCCGGTGCGACACCCGCCGAAGTGGATCGCTCGATCGCCAGCGAACCCGTGAGATTATTGGGCACTGTGCTTGCGACGTTGCCGCAGCAGGGGTTGCCCTTGAATGGACGCGTCAGACGCAGGTCTGCGCTCATCGGCATCGGCATCGGCATCGGTGTCGTCGCGGCGTTGTGGCTGGGGCTGGCCGGCCAACGCTACATCGATGGGCTCTCGCTCGTCATCCGGGCTGCCGATCTGCACGGGGCCGTTCGGCGCATGGCCGATCTCGATACCGTGGCCGTCACTGAGCGGCTCGTGGTGGTTCCGCTGCGTGAGATATCGGTGCGGGCCCGCATATATGCACCGGTGGGGACGCCACGCCAGGCAGTGCTGGTCGTCTCGGGACTGCATCCTGCCGGCATCGACGAACCACGGCTTGTCGCCCTTTCGCGCGAGCTCGCGAAGAGTCGAGTGACGGTGGTCACGCCCGAGATCCCGGAGCTGTCGCGCTTCGATATCACGCCGATGGTGACCGATCGGATCGAACAAGCAGCCGTGTGGATGGCCACGGAATCCGGCCTGGCACCCTCTGGCCGCATCGGCTTGATGGGTATCAGCTTCAGCGGCGGGCTGTCTGTCGTGGCGGCCGGACGGCAGTCGCTGCGGAACCATCTCTTGTACGTCCTCTCGTCCGGCGGACACGACGACCTCCGGCGCGTGCTGGAATACTCGTGTACGGGAATCGAGGGTGAAGCGCGCCCTCACCTTCGACTGGAGCTCAGTGCCATGACCGCAACAGGGCCGCCGCACGATTACGGCGTCGCGATTGCCCTGCTCAACGTTGCCGACCGCATGGTACCGCCCGATCAGATCGCGCCGCTTCGCGATGCCGTCCGCCGGTTCTTGTGGGCCTCCTATCTCGACCGCGTGGACAAGCCGCAGGCAGCGCGGGAATTTGCGGCACTGCGCGAGCTCGCGCGCACCTTGCCACAACCCGCCGCCACTCTCCTCGAATACGTGAACAATCGTGACGTCGCGCACCTTGGACCGCGGCTCCTGCCGCACATCGCGTCCTACATCGACCTGCCGGAGCTCTCGCCGTCGCGCTCGCCGAGGCCCTCGGCGCCGGTGTTTCTACTCCACGGCAGAGACGACAACGTCATTCCGTCGGCTGAGTCACGACACCTGGCCGAGCGCCTGCGGGGCCATCTCCCTGTCCGCCTGCTGGTGACCGACCTCATCTCTCACGCCGAAGCCGACCAGCCCGCGCACCTCATCGACGTCCTGAGGCTGGCCGGTTTCTGGGGAGATCTTCTGGCTCAATGAAACACCTCAGGCATTGAAGCTGAAGGTCCATCCTTGCCCGGGCCGCTCGAACGGCCGGGTGAAGTCGAGCTCGCCGACGGGATGCGGCGAGCAGGAAGAGTGGTCATTGCGCCGGCTACTCGACCGGTATCACCGTGACGGCTGGCTTCAGATACCGGCTGAACCAGCCCCCTGCCAGCGCCGCCACCCGCTCGAGTGTGCCGGGCTCCTCGAACAGATGCGTGGCTCCCGGCACGATCTCCAGCTCGACCTGAGCGTGCATCTGCTTCATGGCATCACGATTCATCTGAATCACCGGCTGGTCGTGGCCACCGACGATGAGCAAGGTTGGCGCGGTCACGTGCGGGAGCGACGAACCAGCCAGATCCGGGCGTCCTCCGCGCGAGACGACCGCCGCGATTTCGTGGGGTCGCGCCGCGGCAGCCATCAACGCGGCGCCGCCGCCAGTGCTTGCGCCGAAGAAGCCGATGGGCAACGACGAGGTTTCTCCCTGACGCCTCAGCCAGTCAACGATCGTGGCCAGACGCCCGGCAAGCATCTCGATGTCAAATCGGAGCTCCGCGGTACGGTCATCGATCGTCTCCTCTTCGGGCGTGAGGAGATCGATCAACAGCGTTGAGAGACCGTGTTGCTGGAGCACTCTGGCGACGAATTGATTCCGGGGACTGTGCCGACTGCTCCCGCTGCCGTGAGCGAACACGACCAGGCCTTGCGGCTTTGAGGGCATGCCGAGGTCACCCTGCAACCACCGATTTCCAACGGGCACCCGAACGGGTGTGGTCGTCGCTCCCACTGCCACTTTCTGAGCCATATGGTCCTCTTTCGTACACGCCGGACGAGCCACCCATGGCACGGCGTTGCGCCTTCAGAGAGCTCGAGCTTCGCCAACGCGTCATACGGTTTTCGCCTCTTGGATGCCCTGACGTGACGAGCGGTTCAGCGTCAGGACTGGACACGATGCGCGCCGAACGACCTGATTCGTCGTCGATCCGAACAGCGTGAGATCCAGCGCGTTCCGCCCGCGGACGCCGATGATGACGAGATCAGCTCCTTCGCTCCCGGCCAGTTCGAGGATCTGACGATATGGTTTTCCGTAGCTGACCCTGGTGTCCGGCGTGCACCAGCTCCGCGCCTCCTCGGTCACCAGTGCCTCGAGCCGTCCACGCGCCTCTTCCTCGACCACCCGGCGGAACTCAGGCGTGTCGAACCGTTCGACCAATAGCTCGACATCCGGTGGCCAGTCAAAGACATGGAGGATCGTGAGATGTGCGTCAGACTCCTTGGCGAGTGAGAACGCGAATCGGAGAGCCGCAAGCGAGGATTCAGAGAAATCGACGGGACACAACAGCCGCTTGTACGGGAGCTTCGCCACCGAGATGGCTGGCGGCGGCACGGTCAAGACCGGGCACGTGGCCTTGCGCACAATTTTCTCGGTAACCGATCCCAGCATGAACCGCTCGAAGCCCCCGCGGCCATGCGTGCCCATCACGATCAGGTCGGCTGGCAGTGACCTCGCGCATTCCAGAATATGTGGCGCCGGATTGCCTTCCTCGAGCAGAACGTCTGTCTGCAGCCCGGCCGTGTTCGCGCGCTGCAACCAGTCGCGCAGACGCATCTGCACCGCCGCCCTCTCCGCCTCCGTTGGTACGGGGCCGGCCACATCCGCGAACAGGATCGGGGGTTCCAGCAGGACCGGGGGGTGTATCACGTGCAGGGCAGTAATGTGCGATTGGTACCACTTGGCGATGGCGACCGCATGGTCCAGCGCGTGACGTGACGTATCTGAAAAGTCAATGGGACACAAGATGCGCTGAATGTCGACCATACACACCTCCGGAAACGAGCGGGATCCTGCCAGTTCTTCCACACGTCGATTCGATCATGGGCGCGAAACAGCGCGATCGATTGCTTTCCGGCATCATGGAGCAAGAAGCGCAACCCGCGTGCCGGCCGGAAGAGGCCGTGCGCTTGGGAATGTGGCCTCAAGTCCTATCGCAGCGGGGTTTGGTGCCGGAAAACCGGCATGTCAGGCGTGGCCACCTGAGGCCGTGCAGCGGAGCCGACATTTCACTTGACGAGCGTGGCAATCAGCGCGATAACCGATCCAGTCCCACCTCAACAGGAGCACGCCATGGCCGCCCTGGCCCGCCCGCACGCCGAAGACCTCGTCATCCATCGTCGATTGCCTGCCCTGTTCGAGATTGGCGTCAGCTCCGGAACGCCTCAGCTTCTGTGCAGCACGTTCGAAGAGGCGCTTCAGCGTGCGGGTCGCTTCGCATCAGGCCGACATGTGCATGTGTGGTTCACGACCGATGACCAGGAATTCGTGCTGCTCGCCGAGGAGCCTCTGCTGCGACGAATCTGGGGGGAATACGCGGAGCTGCCGGGCCTGCGGTTGACGCGCCAGCAGGCTCAGCGCCTGTGGGCCGTGGACGAGTCAACGTGCACGGCGTTGCTCGAGAGTCTCGTCAGCGCGAAGCTGCTGGTCCAGGGCGCCGACGGACGGTACGCTCGACATGTGGAACGCAGCAGTCCGCCCGTTCAGACTCGAATGGCGAAAGCGGACGTCGCGCCGCCGCTGGTGCCGTCGATTCGGCGAGCGAGCTAGATTAGCCTGAGGGTTCCGTCCGTTCGCAGAGTGACGTGCGATCCAAAGGGCGCGCCTGCCTGCCCAAGTGAGTCCTGCAGCCATCGCGCATCACACGTCGATGCCTTGTTCAATCTCAGCTGCTTGATTTGCATGGGCGTCATGCTCAATTCGATCAGCTCACCCGTGGCGGGCGACAGGGCTGCAAAGTACATCAGCACGAGGTCGTCACGGTACTGCTCGTATCCCTCAATGCCCTCGTAGTCATTGATGAAATCGCCGCAGCCGTAGAGAATGAGCCGCTTTCGGTAGACCTCCATCGGGCGCGGGTGATGAGACGAGTGACCGTGAACAATGTCGACACCCCCGTCGACGAGCCAATGGGCGAACTGCACGTGCTCGGGAGGAACCTCATATCCCCAATTCGTTCCCCAATGAATCGACGCCACGATCACATCGCTCGGCCGCTTGACCTGCTGCACTCGCGCGACGAGGGCGTTGGCGGTTTTCTGTGACAGGTTCGCCAACAACGCGACGCCCGGCCCGTCCTCCCTGGCGCCCCAACTTGGAACGATCCCGCTGCTCTCCGCGCCGGCCGCGAAGACGACGACCCGCGAACCGGTCGACACCTGCACGATCGCCGGCTCGTCCGCCTGCGCCAAGGTTCGGCCGGCGCCAGCCGTCTTCAGTCCCGCGCGCGTCAACGTCTCCAGTGTCTCGACAAGCCCGACGTGCCCGTAGTCGAGCACATGGTTGTTCGCCAGCGCACACACATCAATCCGAGCCGCCGTCAGACACACCACGTTGTCGGGATGCATGCGATAGTTGATGCCTTTTCCCTTCCAGTAGTCGTCGCTTCGCGTGACGCTGGTTTCCAGATTGACGATCCTGGCGTCCGGCGCCACGCGCGTGAGCTCCTCCAAGGCCTCGCCCCAGATGTAGGATGCGGAGACCGGTCGCGGGATCGGACCATGTGCCGACTCGGCCATCTCGACGTACTCGCGCGCATCCTGGACATACGGCTCGAAGATCTGCGGCGGGCTCGCGTGCGGCAGAATCTGGTCGACGCCGCGGCCGGTCATGACGTCGCCGCAGAGGAACACGGTCACCCCATCTGGTCCGCCAGTCGGGCCCGGCAGCCCGTTGACAGGGCCAGCCCTTCGATGACGACCTGCCTTCGTTCAACCGTGCCGCGGGCCCCGAACTGTCCAATCAGCCAGAGATTGCTCTCCAAATGCTCGGTCTCCCGCGGAACGATGTAGCGCGAGGTTCCGCGCGCAAGCGCGGCAAAGGGCACGAGCTGGTCGGTCAGATGGCGGTCCACGGTGGCCCCACTTCGAAGATCCTCGAGAAAGGTCTCCGCGACGAACCGTCCAATCGCCTCGGAGCTTCTGCCGAGCGCACCCGCGCGATCCGCGCCGAGCCGGCAGCCCGTCGTGCTCTCGCCCCAGATGGCGAGGTTCGCCCCTGCGTGCTGCGCGGTCGTGTCGTAGACGCGCTCGACGCGGCAGGACACGCCGGCGGCCTTCAGCCGCTCCTCGCAGGCCGAGGCCATTCGATCGCTGACGCGCCGCGGCGCCAAGTGACTCGACAAGGCGATACCGCGGACCTGGCCGACCACACCGGCATCGGTCAGCGTCAGCGGTTCGAGCCCGTGCGCGACAGGCGTCACGGCCACCTGGATGACGCCCGCGCCGCGAGGCACGTAGCCGGGCCGCGTCACTTCCACGCTGACGGTCACCCCCATGCGGCGGAGCAATGGCGCCAGGACATGGTGCAGATGGCCAGGAGACGGTGCGAAGTCCTGGAAGACGCCGCCTTCAATCCGGGCGCGGACGGGTTGGTCTGCGAAGCAGGCAAGAGGCAAAACGCTCAGGGCCAGCATCGTGGTCGATCCCGCGGTGCCAATATCCCACTCGTACGCTCCGCCGGCGACGCGCGACCCGGGTACGAACGTGAATTCCGTGCTGCCAACCGAGACGCCCTCGGTCGTGCCTCCACAGGTCGCGGCGCACGCGAGAATGCTCACGACGTGCTGGGGCCTGAGGCCGGGCGTCCGCCGTTTCTTCCTCGCGTTGAAGACGCGAACCGGACGACCAACGAGCGCCGCCAGCGCAACGGCGTAGCGCACGATTGTGCCGCTACCGGATTTCTGCGCGCCGTCGATGGACAGCATGAAGGAGACCCGACCAACCGTGCGCAAGCCACATGCCACGTGGCTTCCGATCACACGCCTGTGGAAAATCCACGACGACTTGTCGTCGGTTCATTCCTCCTCCTTCTTGGGCTCCCCTACAATCGCTCGGAACGCCCGCGCCTGCTTCGCAAAGGTCATAAGCCGGTCTTCAACCCGGAAATTCACGGTCCCCTCCGGGAACCGCCCCGCCGCGTCGCGAGCGCCTCCGGCCATGCCGGTGAGGATCTCGAGGCCCTGGTCCACCGTGTCAATTGCATAGATGTGGAATTTCCCGGCGGCGGCAGCCTCAATCACGTCGTCGCGCAACATCAGGTGGCGCTTGTTGGCTGCGGGAATCAGGACGCCCTGATCCCCGGTCAGGCCTCTTGCCTTGCACACATCGAAAAAGCCCTCGATCTTCTCGTTGACCGCGCCGATCGCCTGCAGTTCTCCACGCTGATTGATCGATCCCGTGACGGCGATGGCCTGCTTGACGGGCACATCGGCCAATGCCGAGAGCAGCGCAGACAGCTCCGCTGATGAGGCACTGTCGCCTTCCACCAGCCCGTAGCTTTGCTCGAAGACAATGCTCGCGGACAGCGACAGCGGGTGATCGGGCACGTACCGGCCGGCGAGGAATCCTGAGAGAATCAGCACGCCCTTGGAGTGAATCGGGCCACCGAGCTCGACCTCGCGTTCGATGTCGACGACCGTGCCTGCGCCGAGACGCACGCGAGCCGTGATGCGGCTCGCCCGTGCGAAGGCAAAGCCGCCCAGCTCAATCACCGACAACCCGTTCACCTGACCGGTGACTTCGCCGCTCGTCGCAATCGCAATCGTCCCGCGCTCGATTGCTTCCTGGAGGTGCTCGCGAGGCCGACCGGCCCGTTCGATCTTGGCATCGATCGCCCGCTGCACGTCGGTCGCATCGACGGCGGCATGACCGGCCACGCCCGCCCAGTAGTCGGCTTCCCTCAGCAGATCCGTCAGGCGATCCAGTCCGATCCACAGCTTGCCGGCGTCACCGACGACTCGGGCACCGTGTTCGAGCACACGCGCCACGCCTGCCGCGTTGAACGGCCGCAGCTCGGCTCGCCTCGCCAGCGTCCCGACCACGCCCGCATAGAGCGCGTCATTCCCCTGCGAGCGGTCGACGCTCGCCTCGAAGTCCACCGCCACCTTGAAGAGCTCCCTGAAGTCAGGGTCGAATTCGTAGAGCAGGTAGTACAGCAATGGCTCGCCAATCAGCACGACTTTCAGGTCCAGGGGAATCCGCTCGGGCTCGAGGGAGACCGTGCTCACGAGGCCGAGCGCCTCGCCCAGCGATTCGATCCGAATCGCACGCGCACGCAGCGCGTGCTTCAGTCCGTCCCACGCGAAGGGTTCAAGAAGGAGCCGGCGGGCATCGAGAATCAGATAGCCGCCGTTGGCTCGATGCAGGGCTCCTCCCCTGATGTGCGTGAAATCGGTGACCAGCATCCCCATCTGGGCGACATGTTCGATCCGGCCGATCAGATTATGGAACGTGGGCTTGTCTTCATAGACGACCGGGGCACCAGGTGTCTCACTGTGGCCGTCGAGCACGTTCACCTGACAGCGACCGAGCGGTGACTGGGCAACGCCGGCTCTGGCCATCAGGGCGTCGAGCGGGCTTTCCTCCTCGCCGTCTTTCGGTCGCCGGAAGTCCTCGGCGTTTTCGATCACGTCTTTCTCGAGCGAGGCGAGATGGGCCTGGACGCCCGTCTCCTTCTCATAGGCCCTCTTCAACTCGTCGATCAGCGCATCAACAGCCGCTTTTGTGGCTGCACGCTTCAACGCTCTGATTTTTTCGTGGCTCTCGCGATGCCACTTCGGCACCTCGTGGAGGATCTTCTCCAGCTCGGCCTCGAACTCCTGAATCGCGGCGCTGGTGCGTTGCCGCTCGTGTTCCGGGAGCTGCTCGAACGCGTCCGAATCGATGACTTGCCCCTGGCGCATGGCCGCGAGCGTCAACCCCAACGGTGTTCGAATGAGGGCAACATCGCGCTGGGCGGCCCGGTCGCGCAGATCCTCGAGCGCTTTGTCACGCCGTGTGCTGAACTCGTCGTTGATCTGCTGGTGCCGCTGTCGGTATTCCTCTGTCTCCAACGCCGCGGTAATGGCGACCCGGAGCTCGTCGACGAGCCGCGCCACGTCGTCGCGGAACTTCGTGCCCATCCCTTTGGGGAGCGAGATCGCGCGCGGCCGGTGCGGCTGCTCGAAGTTGTGCACATAGCACCAGTCGCACGCGGGAGGCTCGGACGCGGCCTGCCGTTCGAGAAACGTGCGGACGATGGCGTGCTGGCCGGTGCCGGCCGGTCCGAGCGCGAAGAGGTTATAGCCATCGTGGCGGATGCCGATCCCAAACTGGATGGCCGCCACGGCCCGCTCCTGGCCAAAGATGACAGCACTGTCGGGCAAGTCGGCGGTCGTCTCGAATCGGAATTGTGCCGGGTCGCACGACCGACGCAGCTCCTCGGGCTCGAGTCTCGCGGGTCGAACGGCCGGGGTTCGCGCGGCTGTCACCGGCGCGTCTTCGATGGTCGGGTGGCTGTTCAGGATCGTCATGGTGCGCATCGATGCGTCACAGCAGATACAACACAACCGCCGCAAGCATGACCAGCAAGGCCGCCACGATGATGACCCATGCGTTCCAATACGGACCGAGGTCAAGCGGCAAACGGGATCTCATCTTGGTAGTCGCCATGTCTCACCCTCCGTTCTGACACACCGTGCCGAACGCGAATCCGCTGGCGCGCAGCGCCGGAATCAGCCGTCCGGTCGCTTCCACGGTCTCACGCTGGTCTTGACGCGGCGCCTTCTCGTCGCCGTCGTGCATCACGATGATGTCGCCGGCTGAAGCGCGCCCCACGATTCGGTCGAATGTGCGAGCAGCCTTCTTCGCGCGGTACCAGTCGAAGTCCCACAGCATCCAGCCCCACCCGATCAGCTTGTAGTCGATGTGCCGCAGGCCCACATACATCGAGCCGCTTCGCCATCCGGCGTGCGGCCGGAAGGCCCGGCAGGGCCGCTCCCCCGCCAGCGTCTCGATCCGGTCAGCGGCCTCTGTCAGCGTGCGTGAGAATTCCGGCGGAGAGAGAAACATGGAGCGGCGGCTCGCCGAATGCAGCGCGACCGCATGTCCCTCGGCAAACGTCCGACGGATGATGGGTGCCGTGTCCTCGGTGATGTGCCGATCGATGACGAAGAAGGTCGCCCGCACGCCCTCGCGTGCCAGCAGATCCAGCAGATCCGGCGTCGTCGTCGGGTTCGGCCCATCGTCGAACGTGAGGTAGACCGTGGAGGGTGACCCGCGTGGCATGTGCCAGACCGCGCGGTCGCCAGCCATCGCATCGAGGATGAAGGGCGCGGGCGCCGTGTGGGCCAACGCCACAAGGCCGACGCCGATGAGCACGAATATCCACATCAAGCTCTCCCGGCACGCCCGTTCAGCAATGCGCCCTTGTTGCCGGTTCTTCGGCAGCCGCCGCTGAGATCCCTTTCTCTTGCAATGACCCTGCTCAGGCCGGGTCTCTTTGTCTGAAGAATCGCCCGTCGGAAAGGCCCAGAAACTCCCACGTTCGACGTGAACCTGACGAGAACTCGACAGATCCCGGCGTTCCACAACGGACTTCCGGCGTCATTGCGCTCGAGGACGGCTGACGGCGCAGAATTCTCGCCGAGTCGCGGACAGCGGATGGCATCAGGCGTGCTGATCCAACTGAGCTGGAAACGGCCCACCTCTTCATGGGGAGCGTTGCGGAACGCGTCGTGCGCACCTGACGGCTCGGACGGAGATCCACGATGACCGAAAAGACCTTCACAAAAGTATTCAGTCAGTTCCTCAACGGCTACTGGGGCGCGTTCCACGAGGCGCTCGAGGCGCAGAGCGTCACCCCGAGGCGGCTCGCCGGATCGCTCTTCAAGGCGCTGCGGACGGAACATTGGATGTTCGAAGGCATGTATGTGGGGCGCGCGAAAAGCGCGCTCGACGGACTGGAGAACCTCTGGCGCGACCTCGAAGCGCGCCGGTATCAATGGCCGGACCCCGCGCTCACTCATGCTGATGTCGCCAAGGCGCAGCGACTCTTCGAGGAGCTTTTCGACAGTCTGGTACTCCAGGGTCAGAGGTTTCCGGAAGCGCAGAAAGAGGTTCTGAAACACGCACCCCACGGCACGCCGAAACAGCCGCTGCGGGCCGACGCCGCGCGCTGACCCTTGGCAGACGGAATCTCGGCGCGACACTCATTTCACTGGCGGTTTCCGCCGCACCGTGAAGAGGTCG
>Ga0082335_1001844_pt1 | contig 42418 bp, 28 predicted proteins | sample Subgrocontami58m_FD_72375 | JGI IMG/M metagenome (GOLD analysis project Ga0082335, IMG submission 72375) | Subsurface groundwater microbial communities from S. Glens Falls, New York, USA - GMW37 contaminated, 5.8 m (SPADES assembly) (version 2) ...
AACAGGAATGGGGGATCGTGCAAGAATGCCCTTGCTATCGAAAGACGCTTCTGCATGCCGTGGGAGAAAGTACCTGCCCTCTGGTCTCTGGCTGCCGAAAGCCCCACTCGCTCAAGCAGCGCAGTGACCCTTTCGGCCAGGCCAGGGACATCGTACATCTTGCCGTAGAATTCCAGGTTTTCGCGTGCTGTCAGGTTTCCGTAGAGCATGGAGTCGTGGCTGACAACCCCGATCAACTTGCGGACATCGATGGGTCGGGTACCCGCGCTAATGCCATCAATGCTGATGCTGCCGGAAGTGGGGCGGCTGATAGTTGATAATAACTTGATGAGTGTAGTCTTGCCAGCCCCGTTCGGACCGAAAATAGTGAGAAAATCGCCCTGCCTGAGCTTGAGGTCCACTCCCCGCAGGACCATCCTTGGGCCGAAAGACTTTGTGACCGCTTCGACTACCAGGGAGCAGGCGGAGCCAGTAGAAATAGGCGAACTGACTATTCCTCGCCCCCCCTCTTGCGTGCACGCACCTCAAGCAGCCGGGCCTTCGTCTGGGCACGGCGGGTCTTGTATTCAGGGGCCTTTATCTTTCCTGCCTCATAGTCATCATCGAGTAACGCTAGTTCCTGAAGGAGCGTTTTGTCTTCATCCGGGCTTTCCGGATTATCTGTGGTTTCAGCTTCACCATCGCCGGGCGATGCAATAGCCTGCCTCTTTCTCAGTTGAGGATAGACCAGCACTGCAACCAGGGCTATTGCCAGAATGCCTGAAACAAGCCATGACCACGGAAAGCCTTGACCGGGGCTGGTGGTGCCCCCTGTGGAAACCTTATCAAGGTCAGTGAAAGAGGCGTCAAAGTCCGTGCCTGCAGCAATATCTTTCTTGCTTAAGAAAAGGTATTTTGCCGTCCCCATGTTCAAAGGTTCGGGTTTGCCCAGCGCAACGCTACTGACCTTGACCCCTGTGTCTTCTACCAGGATACCGAAACTTGCTGTCGCGTAATCCGCCTTGCGCGATAGAGTCAGTCCTGATCCCTGATAATGCAGAACGTAGGTAAAACTGATGTCGGTCGGCCCCGGCATGACGGGCAGGGTGTCTGCGACTCCCGTTTCAGTTGTTACCGGCGCAAAGCCTTCCCCTGGTGAGACTGTAGTGGCCCCTGCGGGGAGCGTGAACCTCAGAGTGGTCCTGGGAGTCTTCCCTGCCGCGCCGATGTAGGTCCTATCGCCGGAGTTTACGAACCTCCACACTTCCAGGACCTGGACTGCACCCTGGTCGGCTTTGACAAGTAGATGTCCGTTGACCGCGCGGATGAATTCGTCGCTGGTGGTCGAGTCATATACGTCGATCGCCACCGCCTGGGTAGGAGTGTCGGCAGTCAGGGTTATCGGTTGAGAGAAGTATCCGGCGTCCTGGAACCTTGTCGAGATGCCATAAGTGTTTCCAGCATCCAGGGAAAGTCCGTTGAATTGGAACTTCCCTGAGCTATCGGACAAAACCTTCTGTTCTAATCCGGGCAGTCCGTTCTTAAACGTTGTCAACGTCAGCTCAGTCCCGCCTACGGGCGAACCCCCGGCCGTATTGTTCACCAACTGTCCGGAAATTGACCCTTCTTCGGCTCCTAGAACTGGTGAAGCCAGGGGAATAGCCAATAACGCTATGGCAAAAAAGATAGCGACCCATATCCTGCCCAGCAATCGTGGTTGCCTCACTTTCGTTTCCTTGTCGTCGTCAGATTCGCCCCGCATTTCCCGCAGAACTTGGCTGTAGCCGAGCGCGGCGCTGCGCAACGAGGGCATTTCAGCCCCGTACGTATATCTTCACGTTTTGGCGTGGGCGCCGGGGTGGACTTCGGCTGGCTGGCAGGCTGAGCTTTTGTACGTAAACGTGCCACTTCGAGCTCTATCTCTTGATCAGCGCCAGTCTCGACAGATGCCGGTTTGGCCGGACCCTGGCTGGCAGCCACTTCATCCTCGGGCACGGGCTCCGGCACGGGGCTTTCTGCCTCGCCTTGATCGCCTATTCTGCCCATCTCGCGGTCGAATTCGATTTCGCGTTCGAGCGATCCCGCTCCGGCAAAAGATTCCCTTCGTCTGCGTGAAGAGGCCGGCCAGAAAGCGATAACCGAGCCAAGAAGCAGAATTCCTCCGCCGATCCATATCCACATTACCAGCGGGTTGACCAGCACTTTGAATGCTGCTGCATTCTGCCCCGTTCCTGTCAAGAGGACGTAGAGGTCTTCTGTCAGCCCGGTCCTCAGCGCGACTTCCGTTACAGGGTTGGGGAAATTCTCCTTGAAGATCCGTTGGGGTTTGAATTCGCCGATGGACTTCCCGTCCTTGGTGACCAGTACCTTCGCTTCTTGTATCGTGCGGTCTCCCTCCAATAGCTGGTCCACTCTGCTGAATGTCAGCGTATAGTTCTGAATCGCCGATGATTGACCGGCTGCCAGTGTGAATTCCCTGGTCACCCCGTAGGCTGAGGAGCCGGCGATCCCCAGTGCCAGCAGCAGCACGCCGAGATGCACAATATATCCTCCGTACCTGGCACGTCCACTGCCGATGAGAGAGCCAAAAGCTTTTACATAACTCTCACCCCTGGTCCGATGGCGTGCCATGGTTCCCCTCACCCACTCCAGGAAGATGGCTGCGCCTGCGAAGGCACAGATGGAGAACGTGATGATGGCATACGGCTTTATCCGGTTTATGCCGAACGCGCCAAGAAGAACAAGTACGATCGCGGTCCCCATCGCGGCATAGGTAGGACCGAGAAGGTTGTTTACCAGCTTCTCCGGAGAGGACCGGTACCATGCAAGTAACGGGCAGATGCCCATCAGCAAAACGATGATGACGAAGATAGGGCTGATCACAGTATTGAAGAAATTGGCGCCCAGCGTTATCGTATTCCCCGTGAATAGCTGTGAGAACAAGGGGGACATCGTCCCGAGGAGCACCACGAGCGTAACTGCCGCAAACGCATAATTATTGATGGCGAAACCTGTTTCCCGTGAAAACAAAGCGTCTTCCACCTGGACGTCGCTCCGAAGGTCGCGCAGCCTGGAGATTACCAGTGCCGTGTAGAGGACTATGCCCGCAGTCATGAAGAAAGCGAAATAGGGCTCCATACCCGACTCGCCGAAGGTATGGACAGAGCTGAGGATATTGCTTCTGGTGAGGAACGTGCCGAAAATAGCAAGGAAAAAGGATGCCCCGATCAAGGCCATATTCCATGCTTTGAACGTGCCGCGCCTTCTCTGTACCATGAGCGAATGGAGAAACGCAGTCATCGTCAGCCACGGCATCAGTCCGGCGTTCTCCACCGGGTCCCAGGCCCAGTATCCGCCCCAGCCCAGTTCCACATAAGCCCACTGCATGCCCAGGATATTTCCGACCCCCAGAAGAAGCCAGAAGACCAGGGTCCAGCGCCTGACAGAACCCAACCAGTCCTCGTCCATTTGTCTCATGAACAAAGCTGCCAGAGCTAGGCCGAACGGGACAGTTACGCCGGCATAGCCTGCCAGAAGAGTGGTGGGGTGGACCAGCATGCCCCAGTTTTCCAGTAACGGGTTCAAACCTCGCCCGTCGGCAGGCGGGACAGCAAGCTTGGCGAAGGGACTTTCCACAGCTATCATAAGCAAAAGGAAAAGTGCCTCGGTCGCCAGGACAGCTATTGAAACATAGGCGACCAACTCGGGACTCTTCCGGCCGTTTTTCAGGGCGAAAACGAGTCCGCATACGCCTAGAACGAGGCTCCAGAACAGAAGCGATCCGGCATTGCCAGCCCAGAAGCCGGCGATGGTATAGGCTGCCGACCCCGCCCGGCTGGTATAAGAGGCGACGTAGCTCAGGCTGAAATCATTAGTCAGCAGCGCGGCCAGTAAAGCGGCTGAGGCCAGTGCAAGGAGGGCGAAAACAGCGTACAGCCCGCTTCTCGCTGCTCGAAGGGTGCGGTTGCTGCCGCTCCGAATGCCGGCGATGCTGAGTACTGTGGAATATACCACTGCTGCCAGCGCAAGATACAGCGCAGCAGAACCAAGATCAGCTTTCATCTATCTGTTTCCAATCTCCTGCTGGGATGAATCTGGAACGGGGGCATTCTTATTGCGCGGCTGGGGTGGTTAGCGCCGGCTCATATTTGGAGGCGCACTTGGTAAGTATCTGGCTGGCGAGGAAGACGCCATTGGGACCTTCTCTGCCAATTGCAACCATGCTGACGTCAACCCTTTTCACATCGACGAAAAACGTATCCGGAACTGCGCCGGTATATGCAACGGGGACGGACGACTTAGTGCCTGTCTCCGCAGTATCCGTGATTGCGAACCTGGTCGTTCTGGTGTTGATGTCATAGACAACCGGAACGTCCGCGGACAGCGGACCCTCAAGCCTTACTTCTTTTGTTGTTGTCACCCTGCTCGCCTGAAGAACGCCGTTATTGTTCTTTCCCTGCACCACCACTTCGGCGCCGGGGGGGAGTGTGCTGGCGAGTCCGCCGCTGTATGCCACGGCAACATTCCGTAGGCCGTCGGTGATGGCGAATCCAGTCTTTCTTGCGTCGGGCATAATACTGGAGTCTGCCACCCACCCATGGACGGTTACTTCATCGCCACCCGGGGAAGAAGCTGTTTGAGTGAATTGAGTCACGCTTATGCCGAGCGCAGCCTGTTTCTCCTGGAATTGAGATACGGTGAGGGAGTAGCTGCCAAACATGCCGAACGCTTTGAAGAGCAGTACCCCGAAAGCTATGGCGACCACCAGGGCACCGATCAAGTAACCTTTTCTGGATTTCAAATACAGGCCTCTAAAGTTATTGATGAATTATACATTCTGATGCCTGTTGAGGCAAAAGTCATCGTATCCTTTGCTACGACATAATTGTTAGTTGCCATGTTGCTCTGTCATACGTGCGAACAGGAAGGGCGGGCCAATTGGCCCGCCCTTCCTGGATACTCGTGTTTACCCTCGCTCCTATTTAAGGGCGTCGATGGAGCGCTCGATCACGTTGAAGGTGAAGGTCGGGTTATGGACACCGAAGCTGCCGTCACCCTCGACTAGGAAGAAGTTCCATCCCACTCGGACCAGCGGGTCGCTTAATGGAATGAGTTTGGCTGTTCCGTCAGTGGTGAAGTCCCCGAGTTGTACCTCGGCCTCCGACAGTGACACCGTGTGCGTGGCCTCACCGGCGGGAGCATAGGTGAAGGTCACCGGCGTCTTGAACTTGACCAGGAAGCCCTGCTGGCCGTGAGGTTCAGTAGGAGTCACGGAGGCTATGTTTGACTTGTCGATGGTGGTGTTGGTGCTCTTGATGTCGTAGGACTTGCCGCCGAAGGTGTGTGGCGTGTAGTCCATCAGTTGCACCTGGGCGCCGATCTTGCTCAGCAGGTATTTGCTCATGGCAGTGCCGAGTTCTTCGAGTTTCTCATGGGTGGCCTTTTCAAGCGTGCCTCCGTCAAACTGGCCATGGCACTGGGTGCAGATGGCGGTCGAGGCCTTGAAGGAATGGTTCGTTCCTGCCAGGTTGTAGCTGAACTCTGCAGGAGGCGGCGTCAGCTCCATGTGACAGGTGACGCAGGTGTCCTTGATGAAGGAATGGGGTGACCTTGAGCCGGTCTGGACGAAGTAGGCGTTCTCGCCCATCAGCATGTCCGCCTGTGCGGCTGTGTGCGGTGCCGAGTAGCTGGGCGGGAGGCCGACGCCGTCCTCATGGAGAGCGTTACGGGTATTATGGCAGGTGGCGCAGAGCGCGCCCTTACCCACACCAAGAGCTTTGTAGCCAGAGGGCAGCATCGATGTATTGTCCACGATGCGGACGCGGGCATTATTCGGTTCACCAGAGGTCGTGCCCACATTGTGCGGCTCGTGGCAGACCGCGCAGGTCACCGGCTCTGCCGTGTCTGCGGTTATCCCCTTGGCTGCGAGCTCGGCAACCGTGATGCCGCCGCTGGCGCCCTGAAGCGGAAGGGCCATGTTCGCCTGCTTGATCCAGAGAAGGAAGCCCTGTCCCACATGGCACCGGACACAGGAATTGCTGGTGTATCTGGTGGTAGCCAGTTCGAAGTTGGCATGCCTGCTGGACTCCCACTGCTGGAAACGTCCGTGCCGTGCCGGCTCGCCATGGCAGGCGCCGCACACATCAGCGGATATGCTTACCCGAACAGGGTCGATAGTCGAATTGGGATGCAACCCGTTTCCGCTGTTAGGTCCGTGGCAATTCTCGCACTGTATGTTCGCCAGGCTGGCCGCCTTGGGGAACTTGGCGATCGTATTCTTGAAGTTGTCCGGGTTCGGCTTCCCAAGGATACCGCCCGACATGAAGCCGGCAAAGTCCGCGGCATCATCGAAGCCGCCATTCTTGGCAGCCGCGTCTTTATTGAAGCCGACTGAATGGCACTGGAAGCACGCTTCACTATAAGTCGCGCTCGTGTTCAAGTTATTTGTGAGTATTTCGGCATGGCCTGACTTCGCCCAGTCGGTGAACTTATCAGGTGCCAGGGCTCCCGGTTTGCTGTTATGACACACGGTGCAATTGTCAGACGTTGGCCTGCCTGTTGCATCAAGGCCGCTGATAGCGCCGGTCCAGGTGCCCGCGTATACATCCAATTTGGTGCTGCCATTGGACAAAGTGTATTTTCCCGACACATCAGGTGTGAAGAAAGGATTAGCAGTGTTAGCATCCGAAAGTTTGGCGGTAGAGCCGGTGGGCCCAACGACAGACCATGAGTAGGAGGTCGCGGTCTTGCCGTTTACCAGTACTGGTACCCCGGTGGGTACATTCTCCAGGCCGCCGTTAACCGAGAATGCTGCCGGAACGTTGACCACCACCAAGTCGCTATAAGTGCCGCTTGAAGTGGACACCGTAACACGAAATGTAGCCTGGGTAGAGGAGCTAAGGGCATGAGGGTTAATTGCGACGACCTCGTTCCGGTTCTGTATCTCCAGATCATGAAGTAATTCGGCCTTATACGCTGCTGCGTCGCCCAGTTTGACGCTGGTGCTGGCGGCGGCCGCGCTGGCGATGGTGGCAGGAGCCCCGGCTATCTGTTTCCATTCATACTTGGTGGCCGTGGTGCCATCCAGGGCGTCAACCGCCGCAGTCAGGGTCACTGATCCTCCGGGGGTGCTGGCGACATCGGCCCCGGCATTCACCACAACCTTTGCTGTGGGCTGCATGACCAGGTTCTTGGTCTGCGTCTGAGCTGCTGTAACCGATACAGTGACTTTGCCGTCCGTATAATTAGCTTTCTTGAAGGTCAGTGTGTAGTTCCCTATGGGGAGGGTGGCTGTGTAAGCACCGGTGGCGCTGGAGGTCACGGTCAATCCGGCAACTGCCGGATCAAGGGTGACTGTGACTCCGGATACCGGCGCGTTGGTGGTTCCGCTGGTCACCGTACCAGACACGGTGCCGGTGCTGGCACCGGCAGCTCCGGCAGCTCCAGCGGCGCCGGGGGCTCCGGCAGCTCCAGCGGCGCCGGGGGCTCCGGCAGCTCCAGCAGGGCCGGCCGGGCCGGCAGAACCCTTGCACGACGCCAGCACTAAAGCCAGCGAAAGTGCAAGGCCCAGGACTAGAAGGGATAGGGCTTTGCTTTTAGGGTTACTGGACATAATACCTCCTTATCGATTCCGCATATCAGCCGAAGCGTGAGCTTTGGCGTTATTGCCAGGTCTTGAGAAACGGCTAAGGGCCGAAAGGAAAAAATGGCTGAAGTCGCCGTGGCCGGCTTGGGCACCAGTGGCGCAGATTACGGAGTGAGAGTGTTCGAAGCCCATGTTTGTCCTGTCCGATTTCGCGGGCCAATACTATCACAGCGGGAATGGGCTGTCAACACATTGTTCACGCCACGTGCTGGGGCTGCTCACGGCCCGTGCTTGCTGCGTTCACTTTCATCAGTGCTGTTGCTTGAGGTTCAGTCAGAAGATTTGTTTCAAGGCATATCGCCTGGTCACGGGAAAAGCCAGGCGTTTGGTTTTTCAGTGAGCGGAAACAGCCAGACCCGTGTTTGAACGGTGTCGCACAAGCAGGGACGCCTGTGTCAACCGGCGTGACTTGTGATTGAGGCCGCGAACGGAAACCCGTTGTTGATTAGTACGGAGTTCCAATACCGGTAAGAGGGGAGGAAGTAGCAGGGAGTGGATTTGAACCACTGACCAAGGGCTTATGAGTCCCCTGCTCTGCCACTGAGCTACCCTGCCGTAGCCCGAATATAACAAGGCTAAAGGCTGACTGTCAAATAGTCTTCAGTGCCGCTTGATGAGGTGAAGAGACGAGGCCTTGAAGGTGGCGACGATGTCTTTGCCCGTGACCAGGCCCATTTCTTCACATGAGCGTCGCGTAATAAGCGCCACCAGGTCGAATCCGCAGTCCACGGTCACCCGCACCTGTGAGCCGTGGGCTACTATTCTGGCCACCTTTCCCTTCAGGCGGTTCCGTGCACTGGACGTGACCGGCTCCAGCGAGGGCAGCGCCAGGGTAATGTCTTCAGGCCGCAGGCAAACGGTAACCGCTTCGCCGGCTTCTAACGATGAGATTCCGTCAACTTGTATTCCTGAGACTGCAATGGAAACTATCCCTTCCCCGCTGGAGACCACATTGCCCGGGAGGATGTTCTCCACACCCACAAAGCTCGCGACGCTTTCGTCCACGGGTGCTGAGAAAACCTCGGACGGCGTCCCAAGCTGTCGAATCTCGCCTCCGATCAGGACAGCCACCCGGTCCGCCAGCGTAAGCGCCTCGTTCCGGTCGTGCGTGACTATTATTGTGGAAACTCGGGTCTGCTTGAGGACCTGGTGGACATCTTCAATGAGCGACTGCCGGCTCGGCGCATCGAGCGCCGAAAAGGGCTCATCAAGGAACAGCAATTGAGGTGAAAGGACGAAGGCACGAGCCAGGCTGGCCCGCTGGGCTTCACCTCCTGAAATGGTTTTGGCCTGCCTGCCGGCAAGATGGCCGATGCCGAAACGGTCCAGCCAGACCTGCGCCCTGGCCCGTGCCTCGGCCCGGCCGACGCCGCGCAGCCGCAGGCCGAGGGTGACGTTTTCCATGACCGTAGTCTGGAGAAGCAAGGGGTCCTGGAACACCACGGCAAACTGTCTTCTCAAGGCCAGTGCCGTCCTGGAGCTGGTGACGCGAGAACCTGCATAACACAGTGTCCCACCTGCCGGCTTCAACAGCAGTGCGAGACTCAGCAGGAGACTGGACTTACCCGATCCGTTGGGACCGACGATGACCAGCGTTTCGCCGGCTGAGACGTTCAGAGAATCGACGCGCACCACTTCGCTGCCGCCGCGGACGACTGAGAGTCCATCGACTTCCAGCGCCTGATCAGGCTCATGACTCTTGTTTGCCGTTTTCAGCGCGAATACTTCCTTTGCTGCGCCATGGTGAGGATGAGGTTGACTGCATAGACCAGCAGCATCAGTATCAGTCCCAGGCTGATGGCCATTGGGAAGTCACCTTTGCCCGTCTCCATTACAGTTGCCGTAGTCAAGACTCTGGTCTGGCCGGTTATGTTTCCGCCGACCATCATAGATGCGCCAACTTCAGAGATTACGGCGCCGAATCCTGCCATCACTGCAGCCAGCAGGGGCAGCCTGGCTTCTCTGAGCAGCAGCCAGACCATCTGTGCCCGCGACGCCCCGAGTGCGATTATCTGGGTACGCAACCTCGGGTCAAGCTGCTGCATGGTCGCCAGGGTGAACCCGGCAATGAGCGGCAAAGCGATGATGCATTGGGCGATAATCATTGCCCATGGGGTGTAAAGAAGGTGAAGCAGCCCCAGGGGGCCGCTTCGCCACAACAGGATGGTGACCGCCAGCCCGACCACCACCGGAGGGGCGCCCATGCCGGTATTTATGAAGCTGGCAAGAAGTTTCTTTCCCGGGAAGTTGTTGAGGCCAAGGACAGCACCCAGAGGAACCCCGATTACCAGGCTGATGATGGTTGCCGACCCAGAGACAGCCAGAGACAGCACCACGATGCGCAGGACATCACGGTCGCCGCGCACGAGAAGCAGAAAGGCATCCTTGATTCCTTCGAGTACAAGGTCCATGTTCGGTCCTACACGCTACCTAAATCTTTTTCGGACTTGCCTGCATCAGGGAAGAACAGGGGCTGGCCGTATTTATCCAGGCCGAACTTGCCAATGATTTCCTGTGCCTCCGCAGACACCATGAAGTCCGCGAATGCCTTCGCTCCTGCCGCGTTAATCTTATCAGACTTCGCCGCGTTTACTTGAATCACGTGGTAGATGTTGAGCAGGATTGGATCACCCTGGACCAGTATATCGAGAGTGAGGTTCTTCCTGTTGGCAAGATAGGTAGCGCGGTCCGTTATGGTGTAAGCGCCCTTCTCAGACGCGATGTTGAGCGTCGCTCCCATGCCCTGCCCGGACTGCTGGTACCAGGGCTTGCCTGTGGGGTCGATGCCGGCAGCTTTCCAAATCTTCACCTCTGTCTGGTTCGTCCCGGAGTTGTCGCCCCGGCTCAGGAACAGTGCGCCGGCAACGGATATCCTCTTCAGGGCATCGACCGCCGAGTTCATGCCCCTGATTCTGGCGGGGTCTGCTGAAGGCGCCACGATGATGAAGTCGTTGTGCATTACCAGCCTCCGGTCGGAACCGTGCCCTGCTTGCATGAATCTAACCTCGGACTCAGGGGCGTGGACCAGCAGGACGTCAGCCTCCCCCCTTTCGCCCATGGTCATGGCCTGTCCTGAGCCCACGTATATCGGCTTGACTTTGTACCCGGTTTTCTGTTCGAACAGTGGCAACAGCGCGTCCATCAGACCAGAGTCCCCGGTACTGGTGGTGCTGGCCATTATGACCTCGGGATTGGCCGGTTTCGGCGGCGATGTCGTGGTCGAAAGCGAGGGCGCCGGCGACACGGTTGTGTTTGTAGTATTCCCTGCGCTGCGGCAGGCGACGCCGATTGACAGCGTGAGTATCGTCATAAGCAGAGCTCCAGCGAACTGAAGCAATTTGGACCTTAGCATTTGAAATCTCCTCCATATCTATCCGTTGGGTGTCAAAGCGCGCGCGCCATTCCGGTCCAATACCATCAGGTACAAAAAAGAGCGCTTCCCAAAAAGGAAGCGCTCTCCGCCAACTTAGCCATTGGTCCCCTCCTTTCCATTAGGGGGCGCAGGCGTTTCCACCTGTGCCGTTGGTCCTTCATCCGAAGGACTCTGCGGTCGCCCGCCATGGCCGAAGCTTTAGGCGGGATGACTCGGAGAGCTGATCAAACCCCTATTCAATTTTCCAATCTGGATTCTAGCACGAAGGTGTTCGACCGACAAGTCCGTCTGCTCCACCTGTCCGTCTGCTCCACCTTAAGGGCATCCCTGCCGGGCTTATAATGATAGCTGTATGGGAAGTTGTCGGGACACGGGGAGAATATTTGGAAGCTTTCGGTGCGGAAAAGGAGCGGCTCAATGCTAATCATTGCCAACAATCTGACCACCAGGAATCGAAAGGTCAGTATCGCCCTTAGGGCAGCTCTGAAAGGCGACTCAACTGCGATTCAAGATGCCTCTGCTTTCTTGAGCGGCCTGGCCCGCGACTGCATCGCTGCCGGAGCTAATGTCATGGACATAAACTTGCAGCAGAGGTATGACACGCCCGAGGCTGCTCGGCTTGCGCTCGGTCTGGTGCAGGAGTCTGCCAACTGCCAGTTGTGCCTGAGTTGCAGCAACACGGAGACCCTCGAAGCCGCGCTCAAGATCTGCCGGAGGCCACCCATAGTAAACTACGTTTCACTGGACACAAGCCGCCTGGAGAAGATATTGCCGCTGGTGGCCAATTATCAAGCCGAGCTTATCCTGTTGATTGCCGATCCGATGCCCCCGGCCACGGCGGATGAAGCTCTTCGGAGGACGGCAGTACTCATCGGGGCGGCAAACGAGGCAGGTATTCCCAACAGCCGGTTACTGGTCGACCCGGGAGTACTTCATATCACCAGCAGCGCCGGCCAGAGCCACACGCGGACGCTGATGGAGCTTATCCCGGCAATCGGCGAAGCCTTTGACCCGCCGGTACGCACAACCTGCTGGGTGAACAATATATCTGCTGGCGCGTCCAGGCGGCTGCGGCCGGTCATAAACAGCGCTTTCCTTGCCATGTTAACCGGGCTTGGACTATCTTCAGCCTTTCTCGATATGCTGGACCCGCAGGCGACCAGGACTGTGCGACTGATGAGTGTATTTGCCAACAACCTGATCTTCTCAGAAGGCGAATTGGAGCGTAAAGGCTAGGGAAGGGGGCCGCGCAAATTCTCGTCCTTCCCGGCGCCCAATTCCACTGCCTTTCTGACCGCGCGAATCACTTCGACGGGCGTCTCAGGCTTATAGGTGCAGCCGCCGCCCAATATCCAGCCACTGTCTCCCATCGAGCGCTGGACTGCTTTCAAGTCACGGGCGATTCCAGTTGATGAGGCCGCGGTCAGCCTCGTGCCGTGCAGCACTCCTCCAATGACAGCCTTCCCCCGCACTAAGGATTTCCCCTGGGTCAAGGTCGGATTGCCCTCACCCCAGCAGTCCCAGTTGAAGGCCTGCACCGGATAATCGGAAAGGGTTGCGAGCATATTGTGGTCCCGGCAAACGTGGAGTATGTTGAACTCACCATGAACCGAGTCGAGCAGCCGGATATCGTATGGCCGGGCCCATGCCCGGTACTCGTCTTCCGATAGTCTTGATGTTGTGGCCCACGCCGTCGCAGCCAGGAAAATCCCGCTTGCTCCGCGCTCCAGGCAGGCACGGGAAAACTCGATGGATGTGGCAGTGATCGCCTCCAACGCAGCCAGAACGTCTGCTGTGTCTTCGTGCAGGTACTTGAGAAATGCTTCCTCCGAAGAGGCCAACCTGGAAGCCACCGAGATTGGATTGAATACCGTCATGACGAAAGGCGCATTATTCTTCATGCCCTTGGCTATCAGTTCCAGCGCCCGGAGGTGTTCCCCGAGGACTCCTTTACGGGGGTCCAACGGCCGTAGCTTGCGCCAGTCTTCCGTTTGCTTGATAGGATGGTCGACCACGACAGGCCCGCCGTCGCCCTGGTACTTCGTCCGCAGACCCCAGTCCTCTCCCTGGTAGGAGGCGCGCGGGTTAACTTTCATGAAGTCCCAGTCGAAATCGGCCTGGTAGGCAAGCATCGCTTCTGCGAGTCCCTCAGCCGTAGTCTCACAGGAGAAGAAATGTCTCCACATGCTTACCGGAGTCCGGTCTGTCCTGGTCCCCTTGAGCGTTTCCATGATGCGCTCGCGGTGTGACATTATTTTGCCCATTCAAGGTCTCCTCACGACTATCTCGATGATTTCAGCGATAGTTCCTGGTTCATGTTTTCCTGCATGACTCTCTTCTGACGGGAGAGGCAAGGGGAGGACGTAAAGTCATGCGACTGCCACCCCTCTTTCTTTGTTCTCCGCAACTGGCGAAAAACGGGGGCAGTCTTCTTACTCTTCGACGGTGCTTGCAAGCCGGCTGGCCAAGTGATTCGCCAGTCCCGAATCCCGCCCCGGGGCAGTTACAGAATGACCGCCCGCACCAGGACAGGAATCAGGCTAAGTATGACGATGGCCACCAGAGGGGATATGTCGAATCTGCCTATCATCGGAATGGCCCGCCGTAACGGCGTCATGATTGGCTCTGTGATGTCGTCGAGGACCATGACAAACTTATTGTAACCGCCGAGAAGGAACCATGTGAGCACGGCACGGACCAGCACAGCGATTGACAGGATGCGGCAGAAGTTGTCCACGAACAGGACTATCGGTGCAAGTATGCCAGAACGGAAGCCTGCGCCGGTCAGGGCAAGAAAAACCGACAGAAGCACCACCACCAGCCATGACAGGAAACGCCTGCCGGGGGCCCTAAGGCGCCTCTTCGGCGGCTGGCGTTTCTCCCAGTAGCTGTCATACCACCATGGTCTTCCCATATCGCTGCTCAAAGCAACAGTATATTGGGAGGGCGTGGGGTGTCAAGTCGGCTTTGGGCTTCAGTGGCGTTTGCTGTATCATTTGCCCATGTCGAAGCGACCCAGCCCCGGCCCCTTTCTGTGGAGCGGCACAATATTCATAGTTTGTCTGGCACTGGCCTTTCTGGCCACGCACCGCGAAAAAGCGGCTATTGAGACGGGCCAGTTCCCGGTTCCTCCCGAAATCATCGGCACGCCACCAGAAGAAGCGGCACTCCCGCTGCTCTATTTCTTCGGGCTTACGGTGGTTCTGGGAATTGTTCTCTTCCTCGTTCCGCTCTCGAAACTGAGGCTGGTGCTCAGGGTAGTTTTCGGTTTTGCGTTCTCCTGGGGGACCTTCATTCTGTTATGGCTATTCTCCATCCCCCCATGGCTTTCTGGCGCAGTTGCGCTCATCATCGGGCTGACATGGCTGCTGAAACCCAGGATATGGCTGCATGATCTGCTCCTGGTGTTCACCCTGGTGGGCATGGCATCCATATTCGGTGTGATATTCTCTCCATGGACCGTAGTCGTATTCATGTTCGTCATTTCTATCTATGATTACCTTTCGGTCAGGTTCGGCTACATGCAATGGATGGCCCAGAAGCTGTCGGAGTCTGATACGCTTCCAGCTTTCTTCATTCCCCGGGACCTGAATCGCTGGGCTTCAAGCATCACCGGACCCGCGCTCAGGAAGATATTTGAAGACGCCGCCAAAGATAGAGCTGGCCCGGATGCAGTGGCCGATGTGACATCGACGGCAGGATCTTCCAACGTCGCCGTTGTCGGACCAGGGCCGTCCGCCCAGAAGGAAGTTTCCGTATTGGGTGGGGGTGACATCGGCTTTCCTTTGCTCCTGGCGGTGTCTGTGATGTATGTGTATGGGATCGGCAAGGGCCTGACAGTTGCGGCCTTCTCCTTGCTTGGCCTGGCCGCCGCCTATTCCGTCCACACCTACGTGATGAAGGGGCGTCCGACCCCCGCCCTCCCACCGATATTCGTTCTCTCCCTCATCGGCTTCCTGGTGGTGCGATTCGTGCTGTGAGTTCCCTGACCGGTGTGGCAGTAGTGGAAGGCTGCCCGTTGCCAGTGCCGGAAAAAGTTGTACGAAAGTTATACCTATTGGATTGTCTTGTAATGCTTTGTTCATGTGGAATAAACTACAATGTTGATTGCGAGGCGAGTCGAAACCCGTCTGGTACATTTACGCCCGAAGGATGATGAGGCCGGCCTATGAACTTCCTTAGAAAACAAGTGGGCTTCCTGTTTTACGGGCTGATCGTGTGGCTTCCCCTCGGCATAGTCCTCTTCCTCCTGAACATGTTGTTGGGAAGTGTTGACTCGGCGGGCAGGAATGCCCTGTCTTTTGTGGCAGGGGATAGCTTCCAAGTTTATCCTGGCTTCGGGATACTCCTGGGAGTTTTAGTCGCTTACGGAACGGGACTTGCGCTGCGGAAGACCAGCATCGGAAAGCCGCTTTCACGGATACCGGTCATGGGCATGCTTTTCTCGGATGCCAAGGGTGGCACGATGTCCTTGCATCGCCTGGCCAACCTCACCCCCTGCCTCTTTCTGCTTTCACCCACCTGCCCGTCATACGGGTGGATATTGTCCGAGGAGCCAGTGCGGTCGGAAGGGAAAGATGATCTCTTCAAGGTTGTCAATGTGTACTACCCGAACGTGCCCACGATGTTGACCGGGCAGGTGTACCCGGTGAGAAGAGAAACCGTCTTGAGACTGGGTAACAGTTCGAACGAAGTATTCGACCTGTTGCTCTACTCCCTCCGCTGCCCCGAATGCCTCAGGATAGTGCCCTGGAGAAACGAGACTCCCGATGGCTTTCTTGAGCGGGCCAGGCGGTTCGGCATCACGCCCGATAACGTTGAGTTCCCCTCCCTGCCCTCAGCGGACAAAGAAAAGTAGCGTGACTCCACGGTCAATCTCCCGCCACACCACCTTGTCCCCCTCATCCTTCGACAGGCTCAGGACCGGCTCTTAGTCTTCTCCTCTGAAAAAGCCATAACAATTTAACAACTGTCCACTACTTTGTTATGCGTGGTTGATGCATCGCAGTTTACTATGGGCGCAGCGATTACCGGTGTGTCGCATTATCCGCTACTGTGCCGTCAGGAGACCAAAATGGCTGAGACCATAAGCAGACGCGAATTCATGAGATATGCCCTGGTCGGTGCGGCGGCGCTGGCCGGAGGGGTGGTGGCAGGGCGCTATTTGCCCCTTGGAAGGCAGGTGATCTACGGGATCCGCAGGAACCTGGCAATAACTGAAGCCCTTGTGCAGATGGTAGACCAGACTTTCGTGTACCACTGGGCATTTGAAGACCTCAGCGGCATGCCTCCCATGCCGTCCGTCCCCGGGCCACTGATTCAAGCGATCGAGGGCGAGGAGGTCCAGCTTACTGTGACCAACACCCTCCGGGATATCCATGGCTTTCGCGTCCTCGGTGCACCGGGTGACGTGGGCGCCGGCATATCCATCTTGCCCGGTGAGACCAAAACGATTGAGTTCCCGGCTCCCGAGGGGGGCAGCTATATGTATTTCGACCACATCAACCTTCCGGTCAACCGCGTGCTGGGACTGCATGGCCCGATGATTGTACTGCCTGAGAATGGCAATACCCCGTACAGCAAACCCACGCCAAATGTGCAGAGGCTTTTCAACGACCTGGGTACAACCGGGCATTTCCCGGGCGAGCCATGGAAGCCCGAGCGCACACGCATCTGGCTCTTCAACTCCATCGACCCCAGGTTCAATGAAATGGCCGAGAACGGCCAGCCTATAGACGCCGCCCGGTTCAGGGAGGAGGTCCTGCCACGGTATTTCACCATCAACGGCGAATCAGGGGCGTTTTCGTCTCACAACCATCACACTGTGCCCTCGGGAAGGATCGGGCAGCCGCACCTGATACGGATAATGAACGCGGGCATGAACTCGGACTCACCTCATATCCACGGCAACCATGTCTACCTGACAGCCAGAGATGACGCTGCCGGCGGAAGGCGCGTGGAGGAGAACGTTCGCTTCGTGGATACCTTCACCTCGGAAAGCGGTGAGCTTATGGACTGGCTGTTGCCCATGAGGCGGCCACCGGACATCCCGGGCGACGAAAGAGTCCCGTTGAGGGAACTGATACCAGAAGAGCTGGCGCTCACCCTGGGCGGAGTCCGCCAGTCGCCCCTCAAGTACCCGATGCACGGGCACAATGAGGTGTCTCAGAGCGCCGCGGGGGGCAATTATCCCCAGGGAATGGTTACCGGCTATGAGATTACCGGCGATCTGGACGGCGTGGACTTCCCGCAGTCCCCTGCATCGGAAAAGGGAGGACCGCCGGAAGCGCACTAGTTGACGGATCGTCATTAGCGAAAGCCGGAATCCATGTTCCCCCATCGCACTGACTGGATTCGTTGCCAAGTCCGGAATCACAAATGGAGTACTATTTATGACTCTAAGAAACATTCCTCTTCGGCCGGTGTCAAATGAAGAATTGCCCGAGTTCCACAAGCATGTCTGCCCGCCCACCTTCGGCGGCGGTCCTATCGACCCAGTGACGCCGACCCGACGGATCGCGCGTGACCTGGCGGTCAACATCGGTCTGGATGTGCCGGGGAGCGGCAGGGTTCCCATGTGGGTACTGGAGGACCCCGACGACAAAGATGGGGGCCAGGTCTTCCCCTCCAAGCCAATACGGACGGTTGAAGGGGACGTTGTTCACGCACGTGTTGGGGCGAAACTGAACACACACACCGTTCATTGGCATGGCATCGAGCCCACGCCGATGAACGACGGGGTTGGGAAGCACTCGTTCGAGATATCCGGCCACTTCACCTACCAGTTCGCTACCCGCCAGGCAGGCACTTTCCTCTATCACTGCCACAAGAATACGGCGCTGCACTTCGAGATGGGGCTGTATGGGGCCTTGATAGTAGACCCGAAGAAGCCGGACACTCCTGAGGCCCGATACTACCCGGAGCCGCCATACCCCCCGGGCGGCCCGGGATATGTCCGCGCCTACAACCCACCGTGGCATGTCGTTCCATACGATATTGAAGCGCTCTGGGTTCCGGACGATATCGACACCAGGTGGCACAAGCTGGCCCACGACGCCTTCATGCAGAAATGTAATCCCGACGATCCCACGGCCGCTGAGAACTTCACCAGGGACGGTATTCTGAACGACTTCAGGCCGGATGTCTTCGTACTTTCCGGAGAGGCGAGGCGCGCCGACGACGACACCCCGTTCGAAAAGGCCGCGGTCCATGCCAAAGTCGACCAGACAATCCTGTTACGGTTCATCGATGCCAGCTACTCGGTCCAGGAGATCCACGTCGGCCTGCCCATGACGCTGGTATCGCAGGATGGCTTCACCTTTGGGGTGGGGCCGACGGGCCAGTACAACCGTCCCATCGAGTTCGAGCCGAATCAGACCTTCCGCCTCACCGCCGCCATGCGCGGCAATATGCTGGTCAGGCCGACGCAGCCGGGCCGCTTTCCGGTTACCATCGACTTCTTCCATTGGATCAGCGGGAGGAAGCTCTATACGGCAAAGACGTTCATCGACGTCGCGCCGTAGCCGGGAAGCCCACCGCCCCTTTGGGTCCTGACATGAGGACACATAGACCTGCGCGGTTTTGAAAACCGCACAGGTCTCGAACAAGGCGCGTATGCCTGAAACGAAGACGCTGACTCCAGCCCAAGGGTAATCCGCAGTGTTTGGCGAGTATGTTCAAAGTGTTTTGAAAGTGTAACAAAAGCGTGTCAATAATTTATGACTATTCATGGGAGATAGGACTATTCTGGTGAAAGCAAGCAGAAATATGGCTCAATGCAAACAGAAGACTATGGGTATTAGGAACTGGCCGGAGGCCGTCACCTCAAAGACGAAAGGAGTAGAAGATGAACATCATTAAGAATGGAGGCCTGTTGGATACACGGGGAATGAACAGGCGGGATTTCCTCAAGCTGGCCGGAGGCGGCATTGCCGGCGGCGCTGCAATCCTCGTTCTGGGGAATAGGCTGAAGTGGCTTGCCGATACCAGGCTGGCTTATGCCGCAGTCCAGACTCTGGACTTTCATATCGTCGACGCCATGAAGGAGATGCACACGCATAATGCCATTCATGACGCCAGGAGCTACTTCTGGGTGTTCAAGTGCGCTAACCCGGACCTGTTGCCCGAGGTCCCCGGCCCCGGCATCATGGCAACTTCCGGCGACACCATCAATATCTCAGTCACGAACGAACTCGACGAGGACCATGCTTTCTACATCCCGGGTATGGTGGACAGCGGTCCCATCATTCCCGGTGCGACCTGGACCGGGTCTTTCTTGGCAACCACACCAGGGGCGCATTTGTACTACGACAATCTTAACGAGCCCGTGAACCGTGTCATGGGACTCCATGGTTCCCTGGTGGTGATGCCGGCTGCGGCGGTTGTCGGGCACAAATTCACTCCATATGATGCGCCGACGCCGAATGTCCAGGCAATATACGATGCATTCGGATCGAGTTCGCACTTTCCCGGCCTTGCGTGGGAGGAGGGCGACCCGGCCACATTTACTCCCCCGTTCCGTCATTATGTATGGGTGTTACACCAGGTGAGCCCGAAGCTGTTCGCCGAAGTGGGTAGCTTGGCGCCCGGCGAGATTTACCCGGCAGCCACATTCATGGACAAGTTCCTGCGGGATGCGTTCGATCCGAACCCGGATAACAGTTGCCTGCCGCAATACTTCTCCGTCAGCGGGCAGACCGGTCATTTCTCGCATAACAACTGCTACGTGACGCCGATGGGGCGTGTCGGTGAGCCTGCGGTGGTGTTCATACTGAATGCGGGTCTGTGGACGCATTCCATGCACCTCCACGCCAACCACATGTACGTAACCTGCGTAAACGGCGTCGTTCAGGAGAACCCGGTCTGGGTGGATGTGTTCCAGGTACATCCCATGGACAGGGTTGACTATACCATACCCTACATGCGGCCGCCGGACATGGCGAACGCGAGAGGACTTGGACTCCCTGACGCGCCCATGGTGAGTGCAAACGGGTCACCGGTCTGGCCGCCGGTAGAGGAGTTCAATGTGTACATGCCGGCCGCTGGTGAGGAGATGGCGGAGGACGTATTGGGCAATCCCATCGACCTCAAACAGCGGCAGTCTCCGCTGTGCTACCCGATGCACGATCATTCCGAGCCTAGCCAGACCTCCCAGGGTGGCAACTACAACACCGGCCTGATATCGGGGATTTACTTCGCCGGCGACCGGAATACGCCGGGCTGGATGGACTTCCCCATGGACGAAGACTGGCGCATGATGTATGGCACAGGGATAGACCGGGGCTGTGAGCTCACTGGCACGCACCCCGCTGCCCCGCCAAGCCATCACATGTAGCTGAAACGAAAAGGAGTAACACGTAATGTCATACGCAAGCCCTCTCTACAACATACCAAGACAAGAGATCCCTGCGGGCATGGAAGGGATGTGGGTCAAGATGTGGGACCCTCCCACGCGCAGCCCGGAGACGCCCGACAGGCTGGATCCCACGAACCCTGTCCCCGAGGTGATGGCCGCAGCGGGCCACCAGAATGCACCCAGTCAGGCCCACACGGTGCAGCGCGAACTGCTGCACGGCATGAAGATGCCCACCTGGGACGGCGCGAAGGAGTTGGTCTTCATGACCTTCAGGGACAAGGACAATCCAGCGACGCGGGATGGGAACTGGCCGGCGGCCACGCTGAGGATACCTCGCGGAGTGATCTTCCACGGAGAGACCTCGGGCAAGGGGCCGCCTCCGCACACCATCCACTGGCATGGCATCGAACCGACGCCGATGAACGACGGCGTGGGGCATTGCTCCATGGAACTGGGCCATTACGTCTATCAATGGCAGCCGAACTTCATCGGGACCTACTTCTGCCATTGCCACCGCAACACGGTGCAGCATTTTGAATTTGGCCTTTACGGGCTGCTGCTGATCGAGCCGGCGGACGCCTACTTCGCTACGATCAGGAACCCATCCATCCCGATCGGACATTGCCGCGATGGCAAGCGCCGGACGGCCGCTAATCTGGGCGGTTTCCCGCAGTTCCCCGCATGGGTGGGGGGGCTGCTGACCGACCCCGACCCGCAGTTTGAGTACGGCACGAACCCTCACGCCATGACAGTTCCATACGATGTTGAGGCGCTATGGGTGCTGGATGACCGCGATTCCGTCTGGAGCGACCTGGCGCCCCACGCCTTCGCTACCTTCCCCAGGCACGGCAGCATCCCGGGAGTGAACGATGAGTTCGACCGCAATCCTGGGAAGGATGGATTCTTCGCCTTCAACCAGTTCAATGCCGACTACTGGTTCGTCACGGGCGTTCCTGTGCCGGGCCACAAGGGCGGCATTGCAGCGATACCGCCGGGGATCGTGATACCCCCGGCTCTCAACAGCGGCGTGACCGGCACCCAGGTATCCGTTGAGGCCAGGGTCGGCGACACGATTTTGATAAGGTGTCTGGACGCGGCATACAACTGCACCACCATAACCTTCCCGGTGGATGTGACCATCATCGCCTGGGACGGTCGAGCCCTGGGTGTACCGCCTTATGGCTACAACCATGCGCACACCGTGTTGGCAGGCACCCCGATACACACCTCGACAGCCCGCCGGTTCGATGCCCTGATAAAGTCGGATGTCGAAGTCCATGACTTCGCCACCATCGAATTCATCGATACCCGTGGACAGGTGCCCGGCTATCCCGAGACCCTCCTGATGACTGCGAAGATACCGATCAACATCGCGGCCGGGCCGGCTGGCGGTACCTTCACGGTGTCAGGCATGGCCACGAGCGGGACAGGTGCGACAGTGGCGGGAGTCAACGTAGCGCTGACCGGCGCCGCGATCAGGACCGCTGTCACCGACGCTGCTGGTACCTATGAGTTCGCTGGCCTGCCCAACGGCAGCTACAACATTACACCGAGCTTCCCAAGCGCCGCATTCACGCCGCCGAACGCAAACGTCAATGTGAGCGGCGCCGATGTGCCTGGAGTGGACTTTGTTGTCGCTGTAGCCCTCGGCGGATACACAGTTTCTGGAGTGGTGACTGAGAGGCGCAAGGGCCGGGCCATACCCGGAGTGCACATGGACCTTATAGGAGCTGACGGTTCGGGAGTCTCTGCGGTCACCGACGCTTTCGGCAACTACCGCTTTGCCGGGCTGGCTGATGGTCGTTATACCGCCGTACCGTTCCTTCCTGGCTACAGGTTCTTGCCGCGAGAAAAGAAAGTGATCGTAAGAGGGGCGGACGTTAGTGGCCGTTCCTTCGAAGGGAGGAAGCTATAGTCCGAATATCCTCTCTCCCTGTAGGGAGGGGGTTAGAGCCGGCCCCGTACTCTGATACGGGGGTGAGGGTTCGGCCGCCGCTGGCGGTTCTCCCTCCCTCTAACTCCCTCCCACCAGGGGAGGGAAGAACCAATAAGGGAAAAAACGGAAGGTGGCAATTACCATGAAAAGCATAAGAAGTATTAAGAGAAGACTGTGGACATTAACTTCGGGATTCCTCATCCTGGCCCTGCTTGTGCCTGCCTTCGCGCTGACAGCGGCGCCGGCAGTATTGGCGGCGCCGGCGATCACACAGGTGTATCCAGCCCCGGCGTCCGGCCAGATTGGCAGCGGCGCTCCTAACGTCATCGCCGCCACCGCGACATCCGCGGGGAGCACGATATCGTCCATGAGCTTCCAGACGATGTTTCCTGAGCCCTTTATCGCCCAGGAGATATTCCTCCAGGTTCCCTTGATTATTTTCCCTCCCAGGGGACCTGCGACGAATGACACGACCCCGCTTCCACTTCCGGCGGGAATGACAGCGGCCTCCCTGCCGCCTGGCTCATTGCTGTCCTTCGTCATTGAAGGTCTCGTCACTGCCAAGAGCCTTGGCGGTCAGTGGACGATCTTAGTCGGCGCCCAGACGTTCCGCGTATCCGAGAGCCTCAATACCATCATTCGCAACAACGGCCTCGGCGGTCCTTTGACGCCGCCGGGAGTGGGTGATACCGTGAGGGTCGTGGGCATGCGCTCGCTGGCAGCGGGTCCCCTGGTCGCTGATGTGATCGCACAGCGCCCGGCTGGCGCAGAGCTGGCAGACCTCACCACGTTCCTTTTCAATGGCACGGTGCAGACAACCGGGCCGACGAGCTGGACAATAATGGGCACGCCGCTGTTCCCGGCCGTCGGCGCCCCGGTCAATTTCACCGTAAACGACCCGGTATTCCCGGCTGTAATTGATCCTGGACTTGGGGTGGGGGCTCCTGTGACTGTTCAGTACTCAGTGGCGCCCCCGGCGGGCGGCGCCATAACCAAAGTTGCCGCAGAGATATTCCTGCAGGTGCCTCTGTTCATCCAGCCGCCCAGGACAACAGGCCCCGTGACACCTGACACCACTCCCGTGCCGGCCGGACTGCCTGCCGGTTCCGTACTGTCATTTGTGATCGAAGGCGTCGTTACCGCAAAGGATGCTGTAAACGGCGTATGGACGATCTCGGCATCGGGGCAGAGCTTTGCAGTATATGAAAGCCTGGGCACCATAATACGCAACAACGGCCTCGGTGGTCCTGCTACGCCACCCGGGGTCGGCGACTCTGTTAGAATCGTTGGCATGCGAGCGCTCGATCCGGGCCCTCTGGTGGCGGACGTGATCGCCCAGCGCGCACCGGGTGTGGACCTGGTGGACCTGGCCTTCTTCCTCTTCAACGGCACGGTGACTGCAGTAGGAGCTGCGACCTGGACCGTCACCGGAACGGACCCGGTCAGCGGACTGCCTCTGCCGGTGGTCTTCAAAGTCAACGATCCAACCTTCCCGGCGGTAATCGATCCGGGCCTCGGCCTGGGCTTCCCGGTGACCGTACAGTACCTGCTCACCGGTTTGCCTCCAGCGCCGCTTGCGGCAGCCTGGGCACCGATGACCTTCAATGCCCCCTCCGGCCAGTGGCGGGCAGTCTACAACGCCCCGGCATCCCCATTGAATAAGCCGGGCATCCTGTTCCTTCGGGCCGTTGATGCGGCCGGCCTGTCCACAACTGTCACCAGTACCATTACGCTTCTCGCCGTTCCCGCCGCGCCGCCTGTGGCGCCGGCCGGCCTGACGGCGACGGTGATAAGCCCGGTCCAGGTGGACCTGGCATGGACCGCAGCAGCGACCAACGAGGCCAGTTTCCGGCTGGAGCGGGCAGCAAGTGACGCCTTTACGGCACCCGTAACCACGTTCATACTGCCGATGAATGCCACCAGCTTCAACGACACGACGGTCATCGGCGGCAGCACCTACTTCTACCGGCTGTTCGCCGTGAACGGCGCCGGGCCCTCCGGCCCTGCTCCCGTACCGCCAGCAGTGGTCAGCGCCAGCCCGCCCATCGTTATAGCGGCGAGCCTGCCGGTACCGGCGGCGCCGGCCAACGGAGCAATAGTGGCCAACCTGACCCCCGCCATCTCCTGGACCGCGTCTACGGGCACGGCTCCGATAACATACGAGCTGCAGATATCGGCCAACGCCGACACCATCTTCAGGAGCCCGGTGATCAATGCCACCGGCCTTGCGACGAATGCGTTCACCGTGCCTGCGGGCACGCTCGCCTCCGGCACCATATACCGGTGGCGCGTGAGGGCCAGCAACGCCATCGGACCCTCCACCTATTCCCTGGCGCGGATATTCCGCACGCCGCTGGGCCCAACCGCGCCTCGTCCGCTGGCAGCCGGGATCGTGACCACGCTCACGCCGACTCTCTCCTGGGTCGCGACCCCCGGGGCAGTCTCCTATGACGTGCAGGTGTCCACTGCCGCCACCTTTGCCCCCGCATCAATAGTGGCCACGGGCACCGTTGCCGCTCCGGTAACCCAATTCACGGTTGCCCCTCCGCTGGTCGGTTCCCGGATCTACTTCTGGCATGTCCGGGTGACAACGGCCCTTGGCACATCCAGATGGTCGGTATCAAGCGTCCTGCGCACGCCGTTCGGACCGAGAGTTGCCCCGACGCCACTGGCGATCACGCCTAACGGCGTGACTCCTGCGTTGAACTGGACGGTGACGGCGCTTGCCGCCACGGCCACTTCCTTCGATATACAGATATCGACCAGCGCCCTGTTCACTACGACGGTGTTCAGCCAGACCGGGGTCACCGGCACTTCACTCGTGGTGCCCCCGGCCACACTGAACCCCAGGACGCGCTACTTCTGGCGCATAAGAGGCGTGAACACCTTTGGTGCTTCGCCCTGGCGGCTGGGCATGCTATTCATGACACCGTAGACGAATTGCTAAGACCTGCGCGGTCTGAAGACCGCCCAGGTCTCCGGGGAAGAGGGGGCTGTCAGGAAACCAGGGCAGCCCCCCTCTTTAAGAAAGCTTGGAACCCCTTACCAGGAGCATGCACCATGAAACGTCTCACAGGAAGTGCCTGGGTGTTCGTGTTACTTGCCCTCGTCGGGACCGTGGCTGCATCATTGGCATTGCGGGCGAGTCCGGCTGCCGTTAATGCCGGGATACCGGTGCTGGACCCGAACAGAGTCCGCGCAGCCGCGCTGGCGATGGGCCTGGACTCGCTCCACAATGTTGTCATCCTCGATCCTCCGGAATTGGCTGGCTTCATCAGCCCTGGCCCGGAGGCGAGACAGGCCCTGGTGCAACTGGGCAAAGCGCTGTTCTGGGACCAGCAGGTGGGCAGTGACGGGCAGGCTTGCGCTTCATGCCATTTCGCTGCGGGAGCGGACCCGCGCGCCAGGAACCAACTCAGCCCTCAACTGAGGAACACCAACCCGGCTGAAGCGGCCAGATTCAACCCAACCGGGTCGGGCAACCCGGGGGGGGCAAACTACGCGATGGTCGCAGAGGACTTTCCGTTCCACAAAGTGGTCGACCCCTTTGAGGATAACTTCAGGAAGCGCGTCGAAGTATTCGACACTGACGACGCCATGGCATCCCAGGGGGTCTTCAATGCCTCGTTCACCGGGACTACCCCTGGCCAGATGAACGACAATGGCGTTCGAGTCGCTGACCCCATCTTCAACGTAGGTGGAGTGAACGTGCGCCGGGTCGAACCGCGCAACACACCGACGGTCATAAACGCGGTGTTCAATTTCCACAACTTCTGGGACGGGCGCGCGCACGACGTTTTTAACGGCGTCAGCGTGATCGGACCGCTGGACGATTTCCCGGTCGTCTGGGTCAACCAGGGAGAAGATATTCAGCAGATGGCGATCACCATGACGAACTCCAGCCTGGCTTCTCAGGCCCTGGGTCCGCCACTGAGCACAGAAGAGATGTCTTACGCCGGCAGGACTTTTCCTGCCATCGGCAGGAAGATGCTCGACGGACGGATGCCGCTCGCCTTCCAGCTAGTGCATCCGGATGACAGTGTTCTCGGTTCTCTATCCCGTTCCCCGGCCAACGGGATAGACGTGAGCTACGCCGGCCTGATTCGTGCGGCTTTCCGTCCCGCGTTCTGGAACGCCCCACTGGACCCCGTTACAGGGCAACCGGTCCTGGTGAATGGCTATTCGCTGATGGAGGCGAATTTCTCACTTTTCTTCGGAGTGTCCGTGCAGTGGTACGAATCGACGCTGGTAGCCGACCGCACGCCATTTGACCGTTTTATGGAAGGCGACAATGCCGCCCTGACCCAGGAACAAATGAGGGGTCTGCTGATCTTCATCAAGACCGAAACGCCGTTCCAGCAGACCGACACCCTGTTCAACGGAATCAACGATGGAAACTGTGTTTTCTGCCATGGCGGGCCGGAGCTTACCAATGCCTCTGTGCGGGGTGGCGGAGCGTTGGAACTACCGATAATGGGAGAACTCATCAATGGGCGCGTCATTAAGCAGATGAACAAGAGCAGCCTTGAGGACGAGGGCTTTGCCAACATAGGTGTTCGTCCGACCAGGGAAGACAGGGGAAGGGGTGGATTTGAGAACGGCAAGCCACTTTCGCGGGCGAAGCAGGCCTTCTTCGGGTTCGCATTCGCTCCCAGGATGCCCCTCGGCAGGCCAGCCCCGGACCCCTTCCGGACTAATGATGACGGCTCCTTCAAGATACCAGGGTTGAGAAACGTGGAGCTGACTGGACCGTATTTCCACAACGGCGGACAGATCACGCTGGGACAAGTCATAGAATTCTACGCGAGGGGAGGAGACTTCAGCGACGTTAATATCCGGCACCTGGACCCCAATATGGCGCGCGACCTCATGCTGATCAAATCCGATGACAAGCCTTTCCTGGTCCAGTTCCTGCTTGCGCTGACGGACGAGCGCGTGCGCCAGGAAAAGGCCCCCTTCGACCACCCGCAGATACGGGTGCCCAACGGCCATCCAGGTGACAACGTCAATATCCCGAGCTTTACCACAGTCGATGGGGTCAGTCAGGCTGATGACGACTGGCTGGTTGTCCCGGCCATCGGCGCGGACGGCCGTCCACCCGAAGGACTGCCGCCATTGCCGCCGTTCCTGAACGCTGACCATTTGGCGCCATAGGGAGATCGTAATGAAGAAGTCACTAGTCCTTCTGGCGGTCTTCCTGGCAGGCACTATTCTAGTTCCCGCCGCCGTTTTTGCGGGCGCTCCCCCTGCCGCACCGGTCGGCCTTACCGCCACCGTGACAGCATCCGACACAGTGGTGCTGCAGTGGAGGGACAATTCGCTGGACGAGACCAGCTTCCGCATTGAGCGGGCGAATGATGAGGCGTTCACCCGTGCCCTTAGACAGATGGACGCGCCGATGAATGGCACCGGGACTGCCGGCTTCACCGATACTAATGCCGTCGAGAGGAATGTTTACTGGTACCGGGTCTTTGCTGTCAACGCAGAAGGAGACTCGACATCGTCGAACGCAGTCAAGGTTGTCACTCCGGGGACGCTTCCGCGCATGTCTCTGGTACGCCCCGCGCCGTCTGGTGCCAACTTTGCAAGCGGGGCAGGTAACCTGATAGCGGCTGCAGTCGAGTTTGCCTCTTCTGGAATAGAATATGTGCAGTACCAGCTCGTTCTTGACGACCCGGCTGGGACTTTCAACGCTCACGATATCTTCTCTCCGCAACTACCTCTGGGCATACCAGGGACTCTGGCCCCATCTCCGACGTCTGATGACACTGAGGTGCCCGCAGGCTTGCCTTTGGGATCTATCTCAGAGATGGAAGTGTATGGCACGGTCACCGGTGTTGACCCGGTCAAGGGCGAATGGCGGATCGGCGCCCAGCCCGTCCTGGTATACGAAAGTGCGGCCACGACCTTTGCCGGCTCCAGGCGTCCCGCAGTAGGCGATTCCGTCAAGGTCCTTGCCCGGCGCACCCCGGCATCAGGGCCTCTGGTGGCACACGTCATCTCTTTCCGTGCACCGGGACCAAACCCGGCAGGTCCGGCGGTTAAGAAGGTCGCGTTTCTTTTCAATGGGACCGTTGAGTCCATTCGACCTGACGCTAACCCGGCAGGGCTTTTCTTTGGCGGCGCCACGTGGACCGTCGGTGGCGCTTCTTTTCACGTGAATGATCGGACCTACCCGGACTTCCCCGCCTACATTGACCAGGGACTTGGAGTTGGGAGCACCGTTACCGTCCGCTTCGCCGCGCCGCAGGTGACGCCGCCCATCGCACGAGAGATATTCCTTCAGCAACCGCTTGTGTTTCTGCCGCCCATGGATACATCCCCCGAGTTTAACAACGACCCCGTGCCCATGAGTCTTCCGGCAGGCGCCTGGGTCCAATACCTTATAAGGGGAGTCATTACAGCAGTAGACCCGGTGACCGGTGAGTGGCAGATTGGCAACCCTCCTGTGAAGTTCTACGAACACGCTGGTACCTTGATTGCCGGAAGGGGCGGAGACCGGTTGTCGCAGATCGGTTCAGAGTTCATTGTCGTCGCCATGCGCACAGAAGAAGCCGGACCTCTCGTCGCCGACCAGATCAGGATAAACCTGAACGGGCCGATGATCGCGGAACCGGCCAGGGTACAAACACTCTACCTTTTTAATGGGACTGTCGAAGCTACCGGCAACGAGATGTGGACTGTTTCCGGGGTGGACTTTGTCGTAAACGACTTCAGAGAGCCCGCGGTCATCGACCCGGGAACGCGAAGCGGAATCAGTGTGGGAACCCAGGTTACGGTAGAGTTCCGGCCTGCCAGTGAGTTGCTTCCTGACCAGGCACTCTGGGCGCCGCTCGTCCCGAGTGCAACGACAGGTTTGTGGGAAGCGCAGGTAGACCTCCCGGCGTCGGAGATGGACCGCACCGGAGTACTGTTCCTGCGCGTAATGGATATCCAGGGCGACTGCTCAACGATAGCTGTCAATGCCGTTATGCATGGCGCGGCCCTTCCGTCAGCGGCGCCGACAGGCCTCACGGCCTCGGTAGTCGGGCCATCACGGGTGGAACTGGCATGGAGAGATAACTCCGACAACGAGTCGGGCTTCCGTGCGGAGCGTGCCCCTGACCTGAATGGTGTGCCGGGCGCATGGTCAGTGTTGGGAACGACATCATCTGGCGTCGTAGCTTACAGCGACAGGGCAATAGCTGCTGGCAACACCTACCACTACAGGGTTTCCGCCTTCAATGCCCTGGGAAGCTCTGTATCTTCCAACGTGGCCCGTGTGACTGTTCCCGGCACGGTGCCGCTCCCACCCGCGCCGCTATTCCCGGCCAACGGCTCAAGCATCAATAGCCTTGTACCAAGGCTGTCGTGGAATGCTTCGGCCGGTGCCGTTACATATGACCTCCAGGTTACGCTTTCGGCTGACACTCTGTTCGCTCACCCGCTGGTGCAGGTAAACGAAGTGGGAGTGACTTTCTACGATGTGCTGGCAGGCGCACTCTCATCTGGGGTATCATACAGGTGGCGGGTGAGAGGTAATAATGTTGCTGGCTCTTCCGGTTGGTCGCGCGTTTTTACGTTCCGCACCACCTACCCACCTCAGCCGAGATTGCTTGCTGTGGTGGTCACCAACGTCACTCCGCGCCTCAACTGGACTCAGGTTGCCGGTGCAATCTCCTATGACGTTCAGATTTCACGGAACACCGTATTCGCACCGCTCATGGCTGAGGACACTGGCCTTGCTGATGCCTTCTTCGACGTACCTGCGGGAGTGCTTCAGGGGGCATCCACCTATTTCTGGAGGGTCAGAGTTACGACAGGCGCTGGCACGTCCCGGTGGTCCAGCATAGGTTCTTTCCGCACCCCTTCAGGGCCCAGGTACCAGCCTCTTCTTGTCGCATTCCCCCGTGGCATCGCGCCCAGTCTGAACCCCACTTTGCAGTGGCGCGTTGTACGGGACGAGGCGACGTCATTCGATGTACAGGTCTCTACCAGTCAACGCTTCGGGGCTGGAACGATAGTGTTCGAACAACTGGCGGTTGCGGCGCCTGCCTTCTCTCCCACGGTACCGGTGAATCTGTCCGTCCCGTCGGGGACTCTGGCGCCAGCTACGGGGTACTACTGGAGAGTGAGAAGCGTGAACGAACTCGGGGCCTCATTGTGGCGAATGAGTAGCTTCAAAACGCCCTGATTGCCTCAAGGTTCCGCCAGTCTATCCGTAAGTATGGGCAACACCTCCCGGTAGTCTCCAACCAGCCCGTAGTCGGCCATAGAAAAATGGGCCCTCATATGGAGTTGCTCTGGCCCGGTCAGCAGGTACATGGTCCCACGACACAAACCCCTTGACCCCGGGCCGGGCCACGTCGTAACCTGAACATACGGTCTAAAACCCACTGCGCAATACTCGATGACAAGACATCAGGACTGGAGCTTGCTGAAAGGCGTTCCAAAGATCGGGACGCCGGCAATTTCTGCGCGAAGCGGACCCGCAGCAGTTTGTCCCACGCATGACCAGTTTGCTGAACGGGAAAAAGTGGAGTTTGCCATGCCAAACATGGTTAATACGCGGTTACCTGGGGGTTACAGCCCTGGCTCTGTAAAAAAAACGTCTCGCGAACCCGTGTGCTCGCGTCTGACTCATGCCTGCGAACATCTCTAATTGTTTACCAGAACAACTCGCGTCCCATGCCTGAAATCGCCCGGTTGTTTGGTTTGTTTGGTTAATAGCTTGGTTACACGCAGCCGTCCGCGCGGTCGATTTGGAGTTGAATGGGATTAATGTCATAGAGGCGGGACTCGGTCTTGGGGGACTGTGGTCGGGGTGAGAGGATTCGAACCTCCGGCTTCATGGTCCCAAACCATGCGCGCTAGCCGCTGCGCTACACCCCGCTATTGATTGAAGTATAGCAAACGGCGGCGCAAACTAACAAGGATGCAGGCGGATTCCCAGGTAAAGCGTCCCGCCAATTGCCCTGACATCTCGTTTTGAATCCCCTGTTTGGCTTACAACTCCTGTCTTGCCCATTGGGGCAGGAGAAGAAGGAAGAGGAACAATCGAGGGATCACTCTTCCTGCGACTAAAGTCGTGTTGGGCCGCAGCATATGACCATATGATTTGGGAGAAACAGGGAGAGGAAGACAAACATCGATGGCGACAGATCTGGCACAGAACCTGAACTCCAAAAAGGAGAAGGATATCCGTGTGCTCAGGGATTTCGTTTGCATCTACTGCCGCGAGAATCACGGACAGGAAGCCAAAGAGGTTTTCGCCGGGACTGCCGTGGGACTTCCGGCAGAATGCGTATCTGATGCCGAGCTATGTGCCGAATGCAGTAAGCTGCTGAAGCACGGCATTGCCAAACTTCTACTCTGCACGCAAGATCCCAAACCGATGTGCAAGAAATGCACAGTCCACTGTTATGCCCCAGGCTACCGCGAAAAGATGAGAGAGGTCATGAAATTTTCGGGCCTTTATCTCATAAAACATGGCCGGTTAGACCTGATCGTCCACTATGCGATGTGATGCATTGCGTCCTTTCATGACGTTTGACAATGAGCGGTTTCGTCCATATAATTTCGCAACTTTTTTGAGGGCGTCACGGGATTAGCTGACATAACACTGCGGTGCCCCCGAAATGCTTGAAAGATTACTGGCTGCTTCTGTTTTGGGATAAGGAGGAAATAGTGGAAGACCAGTCACAAACTCCCTTGGGGACGCGCGAGCTCTATCCTTACCCCGCCCAGTACATAGCTGATGTCCTGAAGGAACACGGTGTTGAGATTGCCTTCGGCGTGCATGGTGGCCACATATGGCAGATCGTCGACGCAATGAGCGTGGCTGGAATCAAGATCATCACGATGCGTCATGAGCAAGCCGGCGTGTATGCCGCTGAGGCCTACTCCAAGGTGACCGGCAAACCGGGCATCGCCTTCGCCACTGTGGGCCCGGGCACGGCGAACATCGTCAGCGCGGTGCAACAGGCCTTTCTCAGCAAGTCCCCGCTCATCGTCCTGCTTGGCGGCCACGAGATTCAGGTCGACCGTCTGTACACGACAATACAGGAGGCATATGCTCCTGACTTGATGAGTGGCATAACCAAGTGGACCCAGAGAGTGACTCATCCAAGCCAGTATAAACAGTTCGTTACCAGGGCATTCAAAGAGGCAATGTCCTATCCGAAGGGGCCGGTGGTCCTGGAGTTTTCTCTAGACGGTCTATGGACCCCGATACCGCCCCTGGCCCGGCCCACCGTGTTCGGCGAGCATGCTAAGTACAGGCCGAAGTGGCTGGAAGGAGACCTGGACAGACCTATATCGCCGGGCGCCGACCCTGCGGTCGTCGAAAGGGTCATTGATCGCATCTACAAGGCGGAGCGTCCCCTGATATATGCCGGCGACGGCGTCCATTGGGCAAATGCTTCCGCGGAACTCGTCGAGTTTGCCGAACTCACGCAGATTCCCGCGACCGGGCGGAGGATTGCCCGTGGCTCAATCCCGGAGACTCACCCCCTGTCCTTCCCTTCCCGCGCCGGAAAGGGCCTGATAAAAGAATCGGACCTCCTGATCACCTTCGGCATGAAGGTTGGGTTCTTTGACGGGTACGGGTCCCGCTGGCCCAAGGTGATCCAGGTTGCAGAAAGCGCCGACCACATCTGGACATTCCTCGATACTGCGGAGGCAGTTATCGGCAGCCCAAAGGTCGTATTCAAACAGATGATCGATTTGATTAAGGCGCGCAAGCTGAAGGCCCCGGCTGGCAGACAGGAATGGGTAGCCAGGGCACAGGGCGATACCAGGGCTGCGGCACAGAGGCTCTCCGCCAGGGCTGATAAATACAAGACACATAAGCGCATACATCATGGGTGGTTATCCAAGGTGATAGCCGAGACAATGGAAGAAATGTATGGCGGCCGCAACCGGGTAATGGTGGATGGCTACACCATGTCCGACTACTGCCCGCAGTTCCTGCGCGCCCGCTATTCCGGTCAGATAATGGACTCCTCCGAACAGTCGGGGATCGGGCACGGCGTTGGCATGTCCATCGGGGCTGCTTTCGCCGATCCGGAAACCCGGAAGGCCCCCATAATCGCCCTCATGGGTGATGCGGGAATAGGCGTCGATGGCATGGACATCGAGACTGCACTCCGGTTCAAACTGCCCATAGTGTACCTGATAACTAACAACAACGGCTGGCTCATCAGCCTGAAATACTCCCATTATGGCAAGGACTGGCAGGCGATGGGGTCCCAGGACCATGGCCTGGGTCAGGAATGTCTGCCCGACATAAGATACGACAAGATGTTCGAGGCTCTGGGTTGTCACGCTGAACAGGTTACCGAACCGGACCAGATCAAAGCTGCCCTTCAACGTGCATTCAAGGCTGCCGAAAGAGGGCAAACAGCGGTTCTGAATGTGATGGTCGACCCGAGTGTGGGAAACAGTTCCATCTATAGCTTTGCCTACACCATGTGCATGGCACACATCCCATGGGACAAGCTGGCGAAGCGCGGCAAGGCCGCACGCCGGAATGTCCTCCGTATGTTCCCGTGGGACAAGGCTGGAGTACCGCAGATGCCGATGCCCGATCCGTGGGAACCGGTCAAGGACGAGGAAATGCTTCCCTAGGTCCTTTTCCCCGCGTGGCCTGTTACAATGAATATTGGAATCCGGTGAATCACGATTTCTTCCAAGATGAAGCAGGAGGTCTAGAAAAATGGGAATACCGCTACCGCCGACCCCCCCGCCCGGTCCTGAACCCAAGTACGCTTCACGGCTGCACACAGGCAAGGTGAGCAAGGCAAAGTCCACTAAACCGAGGGGCAAGAATCGCAGAAAGAGCTAAATACCCGTACCGCCTGAATGGCGGAAGAGTGATTGCCCGGATACTCAAGGATCACGGAGTAAAATACGTTTTTGGCATACCTGCTGGACACGTATGGGCAATCGATACGGGCCTTCACGAACAGGGGATAAGGCGGGTCCATATGCGCCATCAGCAATCGGCGGCTTTCGCTGCCGATGCATATGCCCGGTGTACATTGACGCCGGGCGTTTGTTATGGCACGGCCGGCATGGGCATAACGGATTCAGTCACCGGCATCAACCAGGCGTGGCTCACCAACAGCCCGGTGATTGGGTTGTTTGGGATGCATCATTGGGATGGTGGACGGCGTGGCGTGCTCCAGGAAGCCTACCCGGGGCGTATCCTCGACAGCATAACCAAATCGACCGTCGAGATTGACGACGGGAACCTGATACCGCTCCATTTACATCGGGCATTCCGTGATTGCATGGCATACCCTCCTGGCCCTGTCGCTTTGAGTTTCACCATGGGGGCGCTGGGGCCGATGGTCCGTGGGGAAAAGTCTCTTTCTGGGGATATCGCTCCCGGGGATGTGGCATTCCCTTCAGTGTGCGGGGGTGATGAGGCGACAATCGACAAAGCGGTCAAGATGCTGATTCAGGCCGAAAGGCCGGTCGTTGTCGCCGGGGACGGGGTCCACTGGGCGCGGGCGGGGCGGGAACTTCAGGAGTTCATTGAGCTTTTTCAGGTGCCCCTGCACATGCGCAGGACCGCGCGTGGCGCAGTGCCGGAAAGCCATTCGCTGGCTTTCGGCGGCGCCTATCGTTCACAGGTGTGGCAGGACGCCGACCTGGTGCTTGTAGTTGGACTGAGATTGGGATGGATGGAATGGTACGGCCTTCCTCCGGCATGGCCGAAAGACGCGAAGCGCGTCATCATCCATGAGTCGGCTACAGACGGCTGGTCCCCGCTGCCGACAGAAGCATACATTACTGGGAGCCCGAGGCTGGTGCTGCGGCAGATGATCGAAGCCGCGAGGCCGTCGCTGAAGAAGAATCCGCCAAAGCGGGAGGAATGGCTGGGCCATCTCCGGTCCTGCCGGGAATCATGGGAGGCGGCACTGGCTGAAGACGAGAAGAAGTACGAGGCGAGACAACCCATGCACCCCTGGCTTCTGGCGCGGGAGATTGCTGCCGCACTGGAGCCTGACGCTACTATCGTTCTGGACTCGTTTTTGGGCAGCACCTATCTGACGGATAGGGTCAAAGCTGTATTCCCCGGGCAACTCCTTGACTCCGGCGAAGCAGGCAATTTCGGACATGGCATAGGCATGGGAATCGGAGCGCAGTTAGCCAGGCCAGGCAAGCAGGTCTTTGTCCTCATGGGGGATGCTGGGATGGGCGTGGCGGGTGGTGACATAGAGACCGCCCTTCGCTGTAACTTGCCCGTTGTTTACATGGTCTGCAACACAGATAGCTGGTTCGCGGGAGTTGACTCTTGGTTTGAAGGGCAAATCGATTCGTGGCGCATGCTTCCTGGAATTCGCTATGACAGGATGTACGAGGCGCTGGGATGTCACAGCGAGTATGTCACAAGGCCTGATGAGATCGGGCCTGCATTGGGGCGCGCATTCAACTCCGGCAAGACTTCGGTTATCAATGTCCCTGTCGACGGCAGGATAATGCCGCCCTGGTTCGAGGCACTCGCTTATCGCATCGGGGTTATCGCTCATCAACTCGACATAATGAAGATACCGGAACCACTTCGTAGCTATCTGCTGAAGGGCAGGACTCCTGAGATTGACGAGGCTCTTGAGAAGATCGGTATTGCACGTTCAACACCTGGGAAACGGGTGCTTACCCATGACCTGGTCAAGTGCTGGTAGCACATGATGGCGTGTCGAGCAGCCTTCTGGCTTTGGAATACGTAGAAGCGCGAGATGGAGGAATGATATGGCATTCGATATGAGGGGGATACTGCCCAAGAAAGTGGACATGCTGGAGTTGCTGGCCAGGGATGGGCTGCAACACGCGAACAAAGTGATACCAGCAGAGACGAAAGTCTGGTTCCTTGAACAGTTTATCAAGGCAGGGTACAAGCATGTTGAGGTAACCAATTTCACGCATCCGAAGATCGTGCCCCAGCATACCGATGCGGAGGATATACTTCAGAGAATGTGGCAGATCGACGAGGTGAAAAAGGGGAAAGTGCAACTTGTCTGCTACGGGATGACCAAGAGGGCCTTTGAACGGGCAGCGCAGACCAAACAGGAAGGTTATGGCCCGCACAGCGTGGCATTCACCATTTCCACGGAGGACATTCACTGCAAAAGGAATGCGGGCCGGACCAGGGAAGAGTACTTCGATGACATCCCCGAGTTTGTGCGCGTTGCTAAGGCCAACGGGTTCGAAATAATAATGGCGCTCGCTTGCGTGTATGGATCACCCTGCGCCGGGCCGGTGCCAATCGAAAACACCATCGAACTCATGGAGAGAGGCCTTGACCTGGGCATCAGGCGTTTTACCCCTTGCGACACCACAGGTGAGGCCAATCCTCTGAGGACATATGAGTACATGTCCAAGCTTATTGACAAGTTTGGCAAGCATGAGGACGTAAAGTTCAGGGTAGCACATTTCCATGATGCCCGGGGCATGGGTCTGGCCAATTACATGGCCTGCATCATGGCCGGAGCGACAACAGTTGAGGCGTCTCTGGGGCAGGGCGGAGGGCAACCGGCCTTCGTGGTGAGTGGCGTGCCGGGGCTTGGAAGCGGCCCTATCTATACCAATTCCGATATCGTAGGCAACGGCGCGACCGAAGACATCCTGGTCATGCTGGACGAAATGGGAATTGATGTCGGTGTCGATATCGACAAAATGTTGCAGCTGGGAAGAGTGCTGGAGTGGGTCTATCAGGAGCCGTTGAGACCGTACACCACCAAGTCCGGCAGGCCCATCAAGTACCCGACCGAATGGAACCTGTCAACTACGAACCTCGAGTACATGCCGCCGTACAAGGAAGGCTATTGGGCAATGCCTGGCAAGTACAAGCCAGCCTCGGTGGAGGCGATCGAGAGGGAATTCAAAGGGCGCAAATTCCGCTGGGACCCATTCGAGAAGCAGGTCAAGGGCAAAAAGGATAAATAGATGGCCCTTCCGGCAAAAGGAGGAGGCGTTTTGTGGCGCCTCCTCCTTTCCATCCTATATGACTTCCTCCGCCCTCAGTTGCTCGAGTTCTTCCCAGGATAACCCTGCCGTTTCCATCAAGACTTCCTCTGTGTGCTGGCCGAACTCTGGGGCGGGCATCCGCATCTGCCAGGGAGTGTCGCTTAGCCGGACAGGGTTCGCCACCAGCTTCACCGGGCCCGCAATGGGATGGTCGTACTCTATGATGTTGCCGTTTGCCTTCATCTGCGGGTCGGCAGCAAGCTCTCCGTAGTCCTGGACCGGTGCGCAGGGCATGTCGATGGACTCCAATCGCCTTATCCACTCATCCCGCGGTTTAGTCTTGAATACTTGGTCCAGCATCTCTGTCAACGCCGCCGCATGCTGACTGCGTTCTGCGATTCCCAGGAAACGGGCATCGTTCTCGACCTCTGGGATTTCAAGTTGTGCGCAGAACTTGGCCCAGAAGCGTTGGGACTGCAAAGCCGCCAGCACTAACCATTTTCCGTCCGACGCCTCATAGACGTTGTACAGCGGATTACCCAGTCTCTTGCGAGAGACGCGCTTCGGCACTTTGCCGGAGAAGAGGGCTCTCTGCAGCCCCAATTGCCCGTACCATGATTGGGCACCGAGGAGTGAGACGTCCACATGCTGCCCGCGGCCAGTCTTCTCGCGGGCATACAGTGCAACAAGTATGCCGTAGGCGAGTACTATCCCGCCGGTCCAGTCCGCGGCCCCGTTTACCTGCACCAGTGGTGGCGGTTCATGGGGCTCGCCGGTTACACTCAGCATCCCTCCGCGGCCCTGTGCAAGCACATCGAATGCCGGCTTGCGCACATCGGGCCCCTGGCTTCCCCAGCCTGTCGCGGACGCGTAGATCAGGCGGGGGTTGATGGCCGACAAAGTCTTGTAGTCGATCTTCAGTCTTTCGACGACCCCCGGCCGGAAGTTCTGAACGAACACATCGGCCTGTCTGGCGAGCCGGTATATCACCTCCCGTCCCATGTCCTTTCGCACATCGAGGGCAATGCCTTTCTTGTTTCGGTTGTGGCATTCAAAATACGTCGCCAGAGGGGTCTGGTCGCTTCTCCACACCAGGCCTCTTCCTGGATCTCCGCCAACTCGTTCCTCGATTTTGATCACCTCGGCGCCCATATCTGCCAGGGATGTCGTTGCCACCGGGCCTTGTTGCCAGATGGTGAAATCCAGGACCCTGATACCCTCGAGGGCTTGCTGCATACCTCATCCTCCCTTGGAATCTGTTTGGGGGATTTTAAGCAATGACGTTCTGGCTGTCAAAAACATGGCAGCCAGAATTCTGGCATGCAAAACATTTGACTGTCTGGGCCTTTTTTGCTAGTATCTCGCAAATTTTTGGCGCCCTCCCGCGCCGGGTCGGAGGATGAGTATGTCGGATGCGCTGTGGGTTGCCCTTGGCGGAATGGCGATTGTTTTCTGCGTTCTCGCGCTCCTGCTCCTTGCCATGGTGTTGATAAAGCGAGCTTTCCCGGCAAAAGAAGATAAAGGCCAGGAGGGGGCATAAATGGAAGGTTTGGGGCTGCTCCATTTGAATTGGCAAATCCTCGTCATGCTTGCAGTCGGGGGAGTTTTCATTTACCTCGGCATTGCCAAGAAGGTTGAGCCCTATCTGCTGGTACCCATGGGGTCCGGGGTAATACTGGCCAATTTGCCTCTCAGCCCAATATCAGACATCTCCCAGGGTGGCCTTTTTGCCGTCCTGGCCAAGCACGGCATTCTCACGGTGGAACTGTTTCCCCTGCTGATCTTCATTGGTGTCGGCGCCATGATAGATTTCGGGCCATTTCTGGAACGGCCTTACACCGTGCTGCTTGGAGCCGCCGCCCAATTCGGCATATTCGGTACTTTCCTGATCGCCTATCTGCTTGGGGCCGGTCTGTTCAATTGGTTCGATTTCAGCTTTAAGGACGCTGCTGCGATAGGTGTCATCGGGTCGGCTGACGGACCAACCTCTATCTATGTCTCAACTATGCTCGGCTCGAAGTATGCTCCTTCCATTATCGTGGCCGCCTATTCATACATGGCGCTGGTGCCGATAATACAACCCCCCGTGATGCGGCTGCTCACCACGAAGGAAGAACGAGCAATCAAGATGCCCACCACAAAGGTAGGGAAGATATCCAAGACCACTCGAGTACTCTTTCCCATTGTTGTCATACTCGTGGTTGGTCTCATAGCTCCCCCAGCTATACCTCTTATCGGGGCGTTGATGTTCGGCAATCTTCTTCGTGAGTGCGGAGTACTGAACAGCCTCTCCACTACCGCACAGGGTGAGATGGCCAACATCGTTACCATACTTCTTGGTCTTGCAGTTGGGGGCATGATGACGGCCATGCCTCAGCAGATAACCCTGACGGGAGGGGAGACTTTTGAGATGGCAGGCTTTCTCCAACCTGCAACACTGATGGTGTTCGCGCTGGGAATCGTTGCCTTCGCTCTTGATACAGCGGCTGGAGTCATGTTCGGCAAACTCCTGTGCCGTCTCTCCGGGAGGAAGATTAACCCGCTCATAGGCGCTGCGGGCATCTCGGCGTTTCCCATGTCGGCCAGGGTGGTCCAGAAGGAAGGGCTGAAGGCAAACCGCTACAGCCACTTGTTGATGCACGCTGCGGGGGCGAATACTGCGGGCCAAATCGCTTCGGTGGTGGCAGGTGGCGCGTTGCTGATGTTGGTAAAAGCCTTCGCATAGTCGGTACAATAGTGCTTCGCAGAACTTAGACGAGAGGAAGAATAATGGGTGAAAGCTTGTTGACACTGGGATGGTCCATACTTGTGGTGTTCTTTGCTGCAGTGATCTTCGTAAACGCGATCGAGTACTGCGGGTACCGTTTCAAACTGGGCTCTTCATTCGTGGGAGCGATTCTGGCGCCACTTTTCACGTCTTTTCCCGAACTGACGGTCTTCCTGGTTGCAGTGTTCGCCGTAGGAGGGAGTGTCGGCGCGGAAATAGGCATGGGGACCCTTTTCGGTCAACCGTTCATGGCGTCAAGCTTGGCCTATGGATTGGTGGGTATCGCAGTACTTGTGGGTTTCTTACTCAAAAAGCGAAGCAGCGGCGTCCTGCACGTGGACCGCAGCCTGGCCATCCCGTACGTGTTTATTACCCTACTCTTCCCCTTGACGCTGGTCCCGGCCGTGATCGACTTCCCTGGGATCAAATACGTATTTGGCGGCATATTCCTCGGGGCCTTCCTGTTATATATCTGGATGATGTTCCGCAAGAAGAGTGCTGAACTGATAGAGGAGTGCGCCGAAAGTTACCTCTTCAGATTTGGAGGAAAGATACTGCGTTCTCGTGTCCTGGCAGCCTTACTACAATTAGGGATTGCTGCTCTGGCGCTGTATTTCGGGTCCCATTCCATGGTCGGCGCGGTAAACGACATCGCCTCGGGTGCCGGTTTAAGCGCTCTGGGACTCGCTCTGATTATAGTGCCCGCCGCAACCGCTATCCCAGAGACGGCCAGTGCCCTCATCTGGGGTTACCGCGGCAAGGACACGCTCAGCCTTGGCTCGTTGGTGGGTGAGAAAATACTGTACTCAACGTTCTATCCGGCTCTAGGCCTATTCCTCATACCCTGGAACTTTGACCGGCATGTGTTATTCAGCGTCATAGCCACCACCATAATCTCATTCATCCTGCTGATTTATATCTTGAAGGGCAAGATGCCGTGGTACGGACTGTGTCTCGGGCTCATATTCTTCGTGACCTACGCAGTGTTGATCTTTGCCTACCAATTCTAATGCAGAGCGTGCTGCTTTCCTTAACAAGGGCATTTGGGCTAGAATAGGATCAAGCCCCTGTAGCTCAGTGGATAGAGCATCGGCCTCCGGAGCCGGTAGCGAGAGTTCGAGTCTCTCCAGGGGTACTTCCCTTCATGAACACGTCTGCATCCGGCAAATCCGCTGCTATCCTGCCTGCATTCGGATTCCTTGACACCCCAAATATCAGCGACTACAATATCGCCGCCTTACTTAGCGTGGTTCTTTCTATTGTCGCCTGAGACGAAGTCGTAATTCTTACTTGCCGAGGTAGCTCAGTCGGTAGAGCATGCGACTGAAAATCGCAGTGTCCCCAGTTCGATTCTGGGCCTCGGCACCATAGCGAATTCGGGTCTTCTAGCCGGATGTTTGGCGCGCTCGTTGTGGTACAATATGCGCCGTGGAGCAGGATATGACCTCGAATGAAGTGTTGGTAGAATGTCCCGCCTGCAAAGGCGAAGGAATGACCAGGCATTGCGGCCAGGCAGTGGTCTGTTGGCGATGCAAAGGCTTGGGTGAATTGACCCGGGAAGAGGCAGCGAAGAAGGACGCAGTCTAGACCCGTAGTGACAATGCTGGATGCCAGGCCGAAGTGGCGGAATCGGTAGACGCGACAGTCTCAAAAACTGTTGAGGGGCAACTCTCGTGTCGGTTCGAGCCCGACCTTCGGCACCATTAGCACCTCAGGATACAAGAAAGTAGGGGTCTTCTTCCGAGCCACTGGCGATGAACAGAGACGATGCCGAGTTGTGTAGCGGTAGCACGGGGGACTTTGGATCCCTTAGCCCAGGTTCGAATCCTGGCTCGGCAGCCAATTGTGCCATAGCGATCCCCGATAGCTCAGCGGTAGAGTCCCGACGGGTCGGGATTAACCGCCGTGAATGAAGGCACCGGGTTGGTGCGATAATAGGCGATCCCCGATAGCTCAGCGGTAGAGCGGGCGGCTGTTAACCGCTAGGTCCTAGGTTCGAATCCTAGTCGGGGAGCCAACTCCTAATGATGCGATTCTTCGCATATATACTGGTGAATCCTCAAGGTCGGTACTACATCGGCCATTCCTCCGATCCGCAGTCCCGGCTCGGGCGGCACAATGAAGGCAAGGTGTTCTGGACCAGAAGTCACAGGCCTTGGGATGTGGCATATGTTGAGGAGTTCGCGACGCGGTCCCTGGCCATGGCTCGGGAAAAGCAATTGAAAAGACTTAAGAGTAAAGAGGCGTTGGCGAAAATCTGTCTCAGCGGTAGAGTCCCGACAAGTCGGGATTAACCGCTAGGTCCTAGGTTCGAATCCTAGTCGGGGAGCCAACTCCTAATGATGCGATTCTTCGCATATATACTGGTGAATCCTCAAGGTCGGTACTACATCGGCCATTCCTCCGATCCG
>Ga0082335_1001845_pt1 | contig 42412 bp, 27 predicted proteins | sample Subgrocontami58m_FD_72375 | JGI IMG/M metagenome (GOLD analysis project Ga0082335, IMG submission 72375) | Subsurface groundwater microbial communities from S. Glens Falls, New York, USA - GMW37 contaminated, 5.8 m (SPADES assembly) (version 2) ...
ACGAAAAAGAAGATGATACAAAAGACGAGAACGGAAATGTAACTGAAAAAGGTGCTTTTGTTAAATCCGGGTTCAAGATGAAGATCGCGGGAGAAACACCTTACGAAACCGATCTTAATGTATGGATGGAATTAGAAAAATCATTGAAAGATGGAAAGCCACACCAAACAAATAACGCTTACATTCTTAAAGATAGAAGCGATTCAATCAATGGCAAAATCTTTGAAATGCCAAAGTATAAACATTTCAAACCAATTATTAATTTCATTCTTGGTTTGCCTATTGGTGAAGTTGCACAAGAAACATCATCAGAAAATTTAACTCCGGGAAGTGATTTTGAATATTATGAAAAACAACAAGCCAAGAAAATTGAAATAGAAAAGATAGAAGCGGTTTTTGAATTAAACAATCTTGGTTCACCACGTTCCGCCGAAGAAAAGAAAATTAAAGCGATGATCATTCAGAAGATTTTCGGGACCACCAGCAAAACGGAAATTGAAAAAATGAATGCCGGTCAACTCAATTTTAATCGTGCAGCTTTAGAAGAATTATTTGCAGAACTTAAAAACGTAGAAAATCCGGTTGAGTATTTAACAAACTATAAACAAGCATCTTAAAATATTTTTACTGATTTTAAGGAAGGATCATTTTTTGGTCCTTCCTTTTCAAAATAGGAGAAAACAAAATGCAAACAATTATTACAAAGAAAGGCAAACTTGCTTGCAATATTACAAGCGATGAATTACAACAAATTAAAAAAGATTTACGACCGACAACAAGACGCAACGATTCACTATTTGAAATTTTCAAACAAATTGCCGAAGAAGAGAAAAACGAAAAAACAAAAAGGTTTGAGAAAGATGCAAGTCAATATCGGCGCTGGCATACTTTTTCTTTCTTCCGCTTAGGCACACAATTTTCTACACCGCTTAAAAAAAATACGCTACGGCTTCGCCGTATCATATTTTTTCAGCGGCAAATTGATGTGCCTTCGCTTCATTCCAACTCGGCATTTGCCGGGCGCTTATGCCAGCTTTTTTATTGTGTCTAAATTGTGTCTAAATGCTTCTAAAATGTTCCGAATAATTCCAGATTGTAGAAAATGCAAGGTTGATATATTGCGAAATTCGCGTAATTTAATAGGAATGGAGTAATGAAAATTCATATCCCCCTAACTTACAAGCAGAGGGTCGGTGGTTCGAACCCATCAGCCCCCACAAACAAAATAACCCCAAAGAAATTTGGGTTTTTTTTTATATGTCAAGTTATTTCGTTTATATACTACGATCAGATAAGGGACGTCATTACATTGGTTATACTTCGAACTTACCTCAAAGACTTTCTCAACACAATAGAAAGCATAAGGGATTTACCGGAACAAAGGAAAGCTGGGAAATTTTGATCTCCCATGAAATGCCAGATAAAGCTTCTGCAATGAAATTGGGAAAGTATCTTAAATTACTTAAGAACTCGTTGAAGGCAATTGATTTTTTACAAACAATAAGTCATTAGAGCACTCCGACAAAGTCGGAGGGGTCGGTGGTTCGCGTGTCCCGATCCGAATAATAATTTATCGGGGAACCCATCAGCCCCCACAAACAAAATAACCCCAAAGAAATTTGGGGTTTTTTTATATGTCAAGTTATTTCGTTTATATACTACGTTCAGATAAGGGACGTCATTACATAGGTTATACTTCGAACTTACCTCAAAGACTTTCTCAACACAAAAGAAAACATAAGGGATTTACCGGCACAAAGGAAAGCTGGGAAATTTTGATATCCCATGAAATGCCCGATAAAGCTTCTGCAATGAAATTGGAAAAGTATCTTAAATCACTTAAGAACTCGTTGAAGGCAATAGTTTTTCAAGTGGCATCAAATGGATACATGTAGTACAACACATCCAGGTAAGACAATCTTGACCTTGGAAAAAAGATAAGCTACATTTAATTAACTATTCAGAAAGTAATTTTTAAATGTAGTTGAAAATTTTCCTAACCTGAAAAAAGTTTGTTATGAAAAAGGTAATTACACATTTCAGACTTACAAATCCTTATCTGTCTCCCGCGACATTATTCTTAAATCAAATTAATTTTAATCGGTGATGAAATTTTTCAGTCATAGGATTTTAATCCGAAAGAAAATTATTTTGATTTTCATGCTCGCCATTTTAGCACCGTCACTTATTGTTGGCTATTTGAGTTTTAGCACTTTCGCCACCAGGCGTGATGCAGTCGAGAAAATTCTTGAATCAAATCTCTGGATATCCGCCGACGTTGCACTAAAATCTTTAGAGGCAAAGCTAATAGAACATGAAGAAAAGGTTCTGAAGACAGAAAATTTTATTTCATTAATTCGGCAGCAAAGCATTAATCAGGGCTCATCTAATCTTTCCATAGACTCAAAACAAATCAAAGGCCAGGCTTTTCTTCTTGATAACAATTACCAAATAATTATTCCTCGCACCGGAATGGATGATAATTTGGTTTATCAACAAAAGAAAAATCAACTGAACGATAACTTATCTCAAAATTTTAAGAACGCTGAATCTTTTGAATTTACTCAAAAGAATTACCAGCAGGCAAGTGAACTTTATAAACAATGCTCAGTGTCAGAATCTTCTGAGCTTGTTCGTGCCATGTCTCTTGAAGGGCTCGGCCGTTGTCTTCTGTATTTAAAAGAATATAAGGAAGCATACAAAGTCTATGGAGAACTAGCTGCAAGGTATGGACAATTACGGAATAGAGCAGGTCATCCATATGGAATAGTAGCTGCATTTCAACTGTTTGAATTAGAACAGCTTCTTGGAAACTATGAGGCAGGCATTCAAATATTATTCGATCTTTATAAGAAAATTAGAAATGGAGATTGGCTGCTTGGCTCTTCCGTATATTCTTTTTTCATTGCCGATATAGAATCGACTCTTGATAAAACACTTATTAAGAAGTTTCCGGAAATTCAAAAAAACTATCAGACCTTAAGAGGGAGCGAGGCTCCTTATAATCAAGCATTACTCTTTACAGATTTTCTGAAGAAGGAAGTTGTTCCCAGAATAAAAGAAAAGAGCATTCTCTATAAACAGACGGAAGGAAATCAGCCGGAACGTTTCTTTGTAATTCGTCGGGATACAAGTTTATATCTTATCTTTTATAAACTACTTCCAGATCTACAAACAAAAAAAACTTTTTACGGTGCCTATTGCTGTGGTCTCGATTATTTTAAGGAAGAAATATTATCGAAAGTATTAGACGAAATCAGTGCTGATTCAGGACTTCTTATTCAGATAGTTGATGAAGACGGCCGAAATCTTATGAGCGGGAAGAAGGAATTGGCTTCACAAGCTTCTTTATCTTTACCATTTCGCCAGTTCCCAGTGCCTTGGAAACTTTTAATTTCTCAACCTCCCTTCTCTGAACTGGAGAGTACTACGGTTCGTGAGAATATTTTATATGGACTGCTCATCAGCTTCATCATAATCTTAATGATTTTAGGTGTGATCATGATCGAGCGTGATATTGCAAGAGAAACAGAAACAACGCGTCTTCGAACTGAATTCGTTCATAATGTTTCGCACGAGTTGAAAACGCCACTCACACTTGTGCGCCTATATGGAGAAACACTTCAGCGTAAAGGTGACCTGGATGAGAATGAAAAAATTGAGGCCTATGAAATAATTACAAAAGAAAGCGAACGACTCTCTCACCTAATTGATAACGTTCTGGATTTCTCCCGTATTGAGATGGGAAAAAAAGAATTTAATATTAGAAAAGGAAATTTATCAATTGTAGTTCGTGATACATTAGATTCTTATCTCTATCATCTGGAGAAAAAAGGTTTTAAGATTAAAGCTGAGATTTGTAATGAACTTCCACAAATGGAATTTGACTCCGACGCGATTGCAAGTGTCTTGATTAATCTTTTAAGCAATGCAATAAAATTTTCTGCTGATCGAAAAGAAGTGACAGTGAGATTGTTCAAAGATAATAATAACGTCATCCTTAAGATCGAAGATAAAGGAATAGGAATCTCGCCGGATGAAACATCAAAAATTTTTCAAAGATTTTACCGGGTCAAAAATAAAGCTACCGAGGGAACTGCAGGTTGTGGTTTAGGACTGACTTTAGTCTTGCACATTGCAGAAGCTCATGGCGGAACAGTAAAAGTGGAAAGTAAACCGGGAGAAGGGAGTACTTTTTCAGTAATTCTACCTCTCCCGCACCATATGAGGAGAAGAAATGAAAGAGAAGATATTAATTATTGAAGACGAAGAAGACCTTGTAAAAGGATTGAAACTTAATCTAACTGGCGAGGGGTATGTTGTGAGCTGGGCATACGATGGTCTGGAAGGAATTCGTATAGCTTTGGAAGAAGAACCTGATTTAATCATTCTTGATATTATGCTTCCCAAGTTAGATGGCTTAAATGTCTGTAAGGAAATTCGACAGAAAAATATAAATGTACCAATCATTATGCTTACTGCTAAAGGAGGGGAAGTTGATAAAGTGGTTGGACTTGAGATCGGTGCCGATGATTATTTAACCAAACCTTTTAGCATTCGTGAACTTTTAGCACGCATAAAAGCGCATCTGCGGCGCGAGAAAAAGGACGTGCAAAAAAGTCTCGATAGTTATTCCTTTGGTGACGTTGAGGTTGATTTTTTACATTTCAAAGTTAGGCGGAAAGGTAAAGAAATTGATCTTACATCTCTCGAAATGGAGATACTCAAATATTTCGTAGCACATAGAGGAGAAGTGGTTACCAGAGAAGCATTGCTTGATAAAGTATGGGGCTACGAAAAATTTCCTACTACAAGAACTATAGATAACCACATTCTTAAACTAAGAAAAAAAATTGAGAAAGATCCGGCTCATCCTAGATTTTTCTTCTCCTCATATGGAGAGGGATATCGATTCATGGGTTGATAAAAATTATTTACAATTCTTTACAATTGATTGACAGTCTAAACAATTTAATACGCGACATTGTTGGTGAAATAAAAATATCACTAACAAATATGAGGTAGCATCATGAATCACAAAAGAATTTTTATACTAATTGCATTTGTTGCTTTTTTATTAACAGCATTCGGATTTCAGATTTCTTCGGAATTTAAGATCCTCTTTGAAAAAGCAAAGTTCACAATGGAAACAAAAGGTGATCTTAAAACAGCAATTAATCTTTTTAACGAGATTATAAAAAAATATCCGTCTGAAAGAGAATACGCGGCAAGATCTCAATTCTTGATCGGACAGTGTTATGAAAAATTGGGTAATGCCGAAGCACGTAAAGCATATGAAAGTGTATTGCGCGATTATGCCGAGCAATCTAGAATTGTGAATGAGGCAAGAGCAAGGTTGGAAGCTCTTGGTGCCCAACAACAGATATCTTCGAATCGGCAGATCTTAGCCGGACCGGATGTGAACACATGGGGAACCCCCTCTCCGGATGGTCGCTATCTTTCCTATCCGGATGATAAAAAGAATTCTCTTGCCATATACGACATGAAAACCGGAGAAAGTACAATTCTTACAAACCACTCTGCCAACCGTGATAGTATATGGGTTGAAGGATCTATCTGGTCACCGGACGGAAAGCAACTGGCCTACGCCTTTAATGACTGGTTTTATCACACGGAAATCCATTTAGTCAATGCGGATGGGACTGTACATAGAGCGCTCTTGAAGAAAACAGATACAACTGCAACCTATATCAGTATCCATGTAGAAGATTGGTCGCCTGATGGCAAACTGATCCTCGCATTGTATTGTCATGGTTATAAACCAAGTGTTGGCGCAAAACAAGTAAATGTTGCAGAACTTGTAGTCGTTTCAGTGGAGGATGGATCTATCCGATTGATCAAAACATTGGACAATTGGAAGTGGATGCATCCCTACCCTAAAATGTTTTTCTCACCAGACAGCCGCTTCATCGCCTATAGCTCTTCTACAGAAAAAAAAGGAAACAATTGTGATGTGTTTGTAATCGCAGTGGATGGAAGTAGCGAGATAAATATTACACAGCATCCTGCTGATGACCGCGTACTTGGTTGGGAGCCAAACGGAAATCGGCTGTTATTCGAGAGTGATCGAGGGGGAAGCAACAACCTTTGGGCAACTCAAATTGTTAGCGGTAAGCCCCAAGGTTTTCCCAAATTGATCAGGAATAACATTGCCAAGATCTCGCCTATGGGATTGACAAACAACGGCTCTTTGTTTTATTACGTCACGGGTACTCAAGTTTCAAGCATTGATTTTTTTACAGAAAGCAACATCTATTTTGCATCTCTCGATCCGCAGACAGGGAAAATTTTCTCTCAGCCTATCGCTGCAACAATGAATAACAATGGATTCAATCATTCGGGTTCATGGTCACCGGATGGAAAGCAACTTCTCTACTACTCATTTTTTGGAAAAAGCGGCAGCAGTCCGCGCAAATACTTCACACTATCGCCTGAAACGGGATTGGAAAAAGAGGTTATGCATCAGCTTGGTGCAGACAGTTCGTTAGGTGGGTCAACTTGGTTCCCCGACGGGAAGCACTTAGCTGCTTCGGTAAGAATGCCAAACAGGGAAGATGGGATCTACAAATTGGAAATTGAAACCGGAAGAATGATGCCATTAGTAACAAGCAAAGATACGCTTTACTGGGCTCCCAAAGTTTCACCAGATGGTAAGATTTTATTTTTCGAATCAAACTTTGGAGGCATCTACTCGTATGATCTAGAAAGAAAAGAACTAAAACTACTTTTCCAAAGGGGAAAGAATCAATATCTCCGTAATTCCGTTCTTTCTCTCAATGGAGGACATTTAGCTTTTGCACTCGTTACATATGAACCCAAATATTCTGAAGCAATGATGATTATGCCATCTTCAGGAGGAGAGCCAAAGTCAATTTTCCGAGCAGACACCTTTGGATTTTTCTCAAGGTCTAGTGGGATCCGTTGGTCGCCAGATGGGAAATATATATACTTTGTTAAGATCGCTGAGAGGGATTCTAAACAGGAACTCTTCCGTATTTCAGCACAAGGAGGTATTCCGGAATCAACAGGACTTATGGTTGAAGGACTGCATGAATTCTTTTTCCGTCCGGATGGTAAACAGATTGTATTCTGTGCAGCGGTACAGCCCAAACCAGAAATTTGGGTGATAGAAAATATTTTTGCGGAAGCTCGTACTCAACCGACTACAGTTACTGGCCTTGTCACACGTCGGGTTCTGGAAGATGCAACTAAAATAGGGGAAGCTTTAACAGCTGATGGTAAATACATAAGAAGCTTAGATGAAAATACCGGCGACATATTACAATTTGAAATTAGTAGTGGAGATACTACACGTATCAAAAACAAATCGAAATGGGGCGAGAAAGAGAAATCTTTTCAGGATATAGTATTCTCACCAGACGGAAAACAAATTGCTTACAATATTGAGGTTTTCGATCCGGGAATTAAATGCTGGGGCTATCCACTGCAGATCAGAAATCTGGATGGTTCAAATCTTCGTACACTATATAGCGAGAAAGGCTCTTATTATCTCCGGCTTTTAGATTGGTCGCCTGACGCAGGATCAATTCTAGTATTTATATCTCATACCAATGTAACTGAATTAGCAGTAATCTCAACTATGGATGGCTCACTACGCATCCTTAAGAGAATTTCTCCTGGTTGGCCTGTGCTTCAATCAGCCAGATTCTCACCCGACGGACGATTTGTTGCATTGAATGAGATGCGTGAGGGCAACCCGCCACATAGCGATCTCTTGCTTATTGATTCCAATGGGCAAAATGAGGTAGTTATTGCCGGGCATCCCGCAGAGGATCAGTTGGTAGATTGGACCCCAGACGGAGGAAGCATTATCTTCCTCAGTGACCGTTCAGGAACTTTGGACATTTGGACAGTCAACCTAACAGGGGGAAAGCAGAAAGTGGAACCGGTATTACTTAAAAAGGACTTCGGTTGTGACTCAGGGGTTATTGGCTTTGCACCCGATGGCTCTCTTTATTATAAGACTCATACTTCTTTAGGTCAGCTCTTCAACGGCTCACTCGACCTTGTGACAGGTAAAGTAATTGTTCCGCCTGCACCGGTTAAAACGAGATACGCCGGCCCACCATCCCAACTAAAATGGTCTCCAGATGGAAAGAACTTAGCCTATATTTCACGCTGGAGCTCCATGCGTCCCGGGAATAACATACTCACAATACGATCTGCTGCAACTGGCGAAGAGCACTTTCTTACTCCGAGACTTCGTTTCGTTAACCAAATTTCATGGGCCCCGGATGGTAATTCAATTATTGCACTCGGGTTAACGGAGACGGAACAGGGAATTTACCGAATTGACATTGAAACAAGCAGGATTACTAAGTTAGCAAATGATGGCGTATTCCCAAGGCTCTGCCCTGACGAGAAGACTTTGCTGTTTATAAAAGGTGGGCCGATAATCACAAAACGCAACCTCGAAACTGGTGAAGAGTCTGAAATTGTCAAGATCAAAGGACTCGACTACGATCTATCGCCGGACGGTCGGGAAATAGTGTACCAGAATGACGTTGACGGAATTATAAAGATTATATCTATCAACGGAGGAAGCTCGCGCGAACTATTCAGTGATTTGACAACGAAATTATCATTCCTGAAGTGGACTAGGGACGGCCGTTACATTCTCGCCAAGGCAGGCACTGAAATATGGCGGATACCGGCACAGGGCGGGACAGCGTTGAAGCTGGACTTCACCGTACCTAAAATGGTATCCTTAACGCTTCACCCAGATGTTGCTATCCCCAAAATGGCATCATTTGCGCTTCAACCGGATAATCGGAACTTTTGGGTCAGTGTTAATGAAGAATCTAAAAGTGAATTATGGGTAATGGAAAACTTTTTACCAAAAGAGAAGAAGTAGTTGCCATTGCTCAAACTTCGTGTAGATAAAATAATTCACAATTATTTCTCTTTGCAGAAGCCCGAAAGAAATTTCGGGCTTCTTTGTTTTAAGAAAGCATTAAAAATAGTTGGGGCTGTCTATGCCCCAAACTCTGTGCAAGTATATCCCGCCGTTATCATTTTTGGGACACTCTAAAGATTTTCCGCCATAATTTTAGATAGCATGATTTGTTTATCACCCATTCTTAGAAGGATATTTTCTTGTTTTTTAGTATCGGGTAGCACAACATTTAGTTGATATATCGTATGAGTAAGTACTGCCGCTTTTTTTACAGAGAATGGCGCTTTTTCTTTTTTATATTGCAATTGAAATTTCAACCGTTATAATATTTATTCTTCATGATACTAAAGCCACTTAAATTATTTTTGATTCTGTTAACTATTTATTCAATTTCTTCGGCTCAAAATGGAATTGTAAAAAATTATTATCCTGATGGTTCTATCCAATCAGAAATTTCTTATGTGAATGATATTTTAGATGGAAGTGCGATATGGTATTATCCAAACGGACAATTAAAATCAGAGAAGAATTTTAGCAAAGGGATTTTAGAGGGCTGGGTAAAAGAATATTACGAATCGGGAATTCTTAAGGAAGAATATTTTGTCCAAAACGGTATCAAAGATGGAGCTCATAAAATTTATAACAATGACAACACGCTTAAGAAAATTTCGAACTATGCAAACGGAATTCAAACTCAAAGCCAGACATTTGGCGATGAAACAGAAAGCAAAGTTCAACGTTCTTCAATTAAAATTGATGATACTGTAATCAAATTTGCTGCAACTGATTCGGTAAAAGTAAAACCACAACCGCGGAAGATTGAACGAAGCGGTATAAAATATCAATGTAATGTTGAAGTTTGTCCTGAACCGGTTGGTGGAATGAAATCCATTCAAGACAATTTGGTTTATCCGGAACACGCATTACGATATGGATTAGAAGGTATAGTTACTTTGATTGTAAAAATTAGTTCAGTAGGAGAAGTTGTTAAAACTGAAATTGTTAGAGGAATGGGCTTTGGCTGCAGTGAAGCTGCTCAAGAAGCTGTTAAGAAAACAAAATTTTTACCCGGAGAGAATAATGGTGTTTCGATTGAATCAGAAATTACACTAAGTATTGAGTTCAAGATCTTTGAGACTAAATCATTACCTGAATCAAAAGCGAAATAAGAAGAATTTATTTGTCTTAAAATTTGTTGCAAGTGTCTTGTTGAATGAACACAATTCACATCGTTAGACTTATATTCCCCAATTTTCCTAATAAAACAATGGCATATTACTTGTCTGATAATGAGTAGAATATTTTAAGAGGTCTATCATGAAAAAGACATTTTTAATATTAACAGCACTCTTCATTTTTATTTCCATAGAATTAGATGCAAAACCTCGCTTTGAGATTTCATTTAGTTTCTTTTATTCATCATTAAGACCTTATGGCGAGTGGATAAATCTAGATAATGATTTAGTAGTTTGGCGTCCTCATGGTATTCACAGCCGATGGCGTCCTTATTCCGAAGGAAGATGGAGCTGGACATCAAACGGCTGGTATTGGGATTCCTACGAACCATTTGGCTGGGCAACATATCACTTTGGACGCTGGTACAATGATGATTATTACGGCTGGATCTGGATACCGGATTATGACTGGGCACCTGCATGGGTAGAATGGCGCTACGATGACGATTACATTGGTTGGGCTCCTTTACCACCTTATGCAAGATTTGAAATTAATTTTGGAATTCATTTTTCAATAAGCTGGCATTCACATTATAGTTATTGGAACTTTGTTAATTATAATAGGTTCTGCGATCATAGATTGAATTATTACCTATTAAATGAAAGAAGAATTGCTAGAATTTTTGGAAGTACAAGATATAGAACAAATTATTATTACGATCGTGATCGAATTATTAATGGTGGAGTTGATAGATCTTTCATTGAAAGAAAAGCCGGTTATCGAATTGCAGAAAGAGAAATTGCAACAGTAGATAATTACAAAGATTATAATCGTGTCCGTTCTGAACGCGGCGATAGAGTATATGCTTATCGTCCATCAGAGAAAGAAATTAATAATGATCGTACAGATAAATTTGAAATTCGGCGCGGAGAGAATCGTTCATCAATAGAAAGAGAAAAGGTAGCTGAATCAACTCGTAATAATTCTAATAGGGAATTGAATCAATCAAACGAACGATCGGTTGAGCGAAATCGTGATATGAATTTAGATAGAGATAGAAATATAAGAGAGGAAACAAGATTGAGAGATGATGCAAGAAAAGAGATTGAGAGAATTCAAAATGAAAGAATAGAAAAACGCAGCCGTCAAAGAATTGAAAGCAGTGGGGAAGAAAGAATCAATCGAGAAATTCAGAGAGAGCGCCAACCGATTTATGAAAGACCAAGCAGAAACGAAAGACCTCAAGTTCAAGAAAGAAAAATTGAACCCAGAAGAGAACAAAATAATGACAGACCTTCACCTAGAGTTGAAAGCAGAGGACGAAGTGAAGAAAGAAGCCCAAGCAAAGAAAAATCTTCAGAACGTAAAAAATAATTCATCAGAGATTATCTCAAAAATCTTTGTAAACCTTGGTGTCTTCGTGGTTTTTTCTAAGAGACGAAAGCTTCTTACCACAAAGACACGAACCTGCCCGCCACGTTCGAATATATTCAGGCTGGCGGGGGTCACTTAAGAAACACTCAAGTAGTGATCCCTATGGGATAAGTAATTTTAAATTTTGAGACAACATCTTTTCTATAATCCTTCTTCACTTAATAGAAAACTGATTATTGCTATTGCAGCAGAGCCAAGTTCCATTTCTCTTGGATGTACAGTTTGGAAAGTATCGTTATCGGAATGATGAACATCCATATAACGCTGATCATCCGGGACATATCCCAAAAGAGCTTTTGCATTTTTTATTTGTCCAACATCTCCGCCACTGCCACCTTTTCTAATCCATTCAATATTTGCTTTGTTTAGTATTGGCAGCCAGCTTTGCATTTTTATCAATGAAAGGGAATCTGTAGTTACAGAAAAACCACGCGGAGTGAATGCGCCTCGATCTGCTTCTATACCTGCAAGATGAAATTCTTTTGCATTAGCTGAATACTTCCCGTATTCAATACCTCCACGCAAACCATTTTCTTCATTTATAAAAAGTACACAACGAATAGTTCTCTTTGGTCTGATGTTAAGTCGCTTTAATAAATCCAAAGCTTCCATAGTTTGAAGACAAGGAGCGCCGTCATCATGAGCTCCGCATCCTTTATCCCAGCTATCAAAATGGCCGCCGACAACTATAACCTCATTTGGTTTTTCGCTGCCGGTTAATTGTCCAATTACATTGTATGATTGCACATCCGGAAAAGTTTTGCAATCCATTTTAATCGTGATTCTTAGATCCGGTTCATTCTTAATTGCTTTACTTAACAAGTCTGCATCCATCACACTTATAGCAGCGCTAGGAATTTGTTTTACTCCATCTTCGTAGTTCATTACACCGGTATGTGGAACGTTATCGTAACTTGATTGAACTGAACGAACTATAACTGCAACAGCGCCAACTTTTGCAGCTTCAATTGCTCCATTCACTCGTTGATCAACCGCCTTACCATAACCTTCAAATGTGTTTAGCAATCCGTTATCAAAAGGACGATTATAAAAAATAATTTTGCCCTTTGCTTTATTGCCAAGAATTTTTACTTCATCTAAACCTTTTACTTCTATTACTTCTCCGGTGATTCCTGTGGTTGGAGTTCCAATACTTCCACCATAAGAAACAATAGTTAACTTTTTATTTAAATATTTTTTTGATTTTGAAATGTATGCTTTCTCAATTTTTCCTCTTACCCACTTAGGGACCATAACCGGCTGCAGCCAAACGGAATCGAACCCGCATTCTTCCATTTTATTTTTAGCCCATTCGATTGCTTTTGCAGAATTATCGGAGCCGCTTAATCTTGGACCAATTGTACAAAGTTCTTTGAGCCAGCTATAACCTCTTTTGTCTAAAAGAGCAGTGCGAACAATTTTTCCTGCCAGTTCATTATAGTTTTTATTTTTCTCTGGAGGGAACTGTTGAGCGTTCAATTTAGATTCTGTAAATATTAAAAATGTGGAAAAGGTTAGTGGAATAAGAAGTGAGAATATTTTTCGATTCAATTTTTCCTCTCAAGTTTTGTTCGGGCAAAGTTATTAGTACACTTTGCTAAAATCAATGGAATCTTTTTAAAACAAAAAACCCCCATTTAATTGGGGGTCTTCTTCGGAGTAACAAAAGTTTATCTAGCTTTAATCTTTTTCTCTTTTACAAGTTTAGCAATTTGAGATGTTCCGTTCTTGGATATAGTTCTCAATGCACTTGCAGAAACTCTAACTGTAACGAATTTATTCAATTCTTTTACCCAGATTCTCTTTTTCTGAAGATTTGGCAGAAATCTCTTTTTTGTTTTGTTATGTGCGTGAGAAATACTGTTACCAGCCACAGGACCAATGCCAGATACTTGACATCTTCTAGCCATATTAATAACCTCTTTAATTCGATTTTTGGTGGCGAAAAATAGTAAAAAATATCTTAACGAAAAAATTTTTGAATAAATAAAAAAGGCGGCTGTTTAGCCGCCTCTGAATTACAATTAAACGGTTATTTTGCTCTCATTCCAAGTTCACGGTCTAGAAGAAATAGGGAGGTTTTGTTATCATTCAATAATTTGAATTTATGCACAATTTGAGCTGCCGTTGAAACTTCTTCAACTTGTTCCTCTATGAAGTAATTTAGGAATAAACTTGTTGAATAATCTTTTTCTTGTACGGCTAATCCAACAAGACTGTTGATCCTTTCGGTAATATAAAGTTCATGTTTATGCGATTCTTCATAAACTTCAAGCGGTGATTTCCACTTTGACTTTGGTTTTTCAATTCCATCAAGTAGAACTTTTCCGTCAACATCATTTAAGTATTTAAAAAATTTCATTGCATGGCTGTACTCTTCTTGTGACTGAACCTGCATCCATTTAGCAAAGCCAAACCAGTTCTCACTTTCAAAATAAGCAGACATGGATAAGTATAAATATGATGAAAATAATTCCGCATTGATTTGTTCATTCAATGCTTTTTGCATTTTATCAGATATCATTTGGACCTCTATTTGTTTAGTAATATGATTTCTAAATTTTGAATTTAAGTTATCTATTTAGAGTTAATTATTCAAATTGGTATTTTATTAACAAGTCTGCTATAGGATTAGTTCTATTTTTGCACCAACAGCAATAAATTATAAGAATGTTCAGACGAAAGTCATTAAATTTATTATAGTTAAAAATTCTTTTTAGAAAATGAAAATATTTCTCAAGGTTATCAAATTTTTAGCTTCACTATTTGCTCTATACACGGCGTTTTCAGTTTTCATCATTCTTTTCTTCAGTATAATAGATCCGCCAGTTTCTGCATTCATAAATTCTAAATCAGATCCATTTTTAGGATTGATCTCTTTTTCAGATGTAAAACAAAAATCTGTATCTGTCCAAAATGTTTCAAAATATGTAGCGCTGGCTGTCATCGCCTCAGAAGATCAAAGATTCTTTGAACATTTCGGATTTGATTTTGATCAAATTGAAAAAGCAATGAAAGAAAATGAACATCGGAAAAGAATTCGCGGAGCTAGTACAGTTTCTATGCAGGTTGCAAAGAATATGTTCCTGTGGTCCGGTAAAAATATTATCCGTAAAGGATTTGAAGCTTATTACACCTTGATGTTGGAATTACTTTGGAGTAAAGAAAGAATTATCGAAGTATATCTCAATATTGCAGAGATGGGAAATGAAATATATGGGATTGAAGCTGCCTCAAAAATATATTATAGGAAACCATCTATAAAACTAAATCAAACAGAGGCGGCAACAATAATTGCAGTTTTACCGAATCCTACCAAACGCGATCCACGCAAGCCAAGCAGATATTTGATACATCGTCGGGATAATATTCTACAGCAAATGAATTCAATTGGCGGGGTAAATATTTTGAAAGAATATATTTCCTACTAAGCACACATCATCTAATTTTACTTTCATCTGAAGAAATATATTCCAAACACTTTTCTAAAATCTTATAAACATCTGAGTTTTTAATTACAGGATAGTTGTAAATAAATTCCGGATTTTCTGTAGTACGTTTATAATTATAATGCTTCAACACATTATTGTCCTTGTCATAATAAACGATCTGTATAATTCCATATCTGAAAAGTTCTTTATTAATATGATAGTAGGTTTTTATTTTATAAATATCGTCGTATACTTCTTCCATTGTTAATGGAGGGTCAACTTCTTCAAGAGTCCAAACATAAATCTCATTCCCCTGAAATTGTGATAATCCGGTTACGTTGATAAAAAGTGATTTATCGTTTTCAATAGAAACAGGGACCCAATTTTCAGAAGTAGATTGAGCAATTAAAGTTCTTGCTGGAAAAAGTATTAAACAAAGAAAGAGATGAAAATAAAGGAACAAAAGAAAATTCTTGCGGAAAGGGGGGGATTCGAACCCCCGGTCCCGCAATGCGGGACAACGGTTTTCGAGACCGCCGCATTCAACCACTCTGCCACCTTTCCTTATGATTTCTGATAATTTGATTACTGATTGATTACTGAAAAATGAACTAATGGTAATCAATTTTGTAATCATTTTTTTAATATTCTAGCACAAAGATATAAAATTTTTCCTTTTCTTCTTTCGTAGTTTTCTGTAGTTACATTTATTAATATATTTACACCACAAATTATATGGAGAGGTGCAGGAGTGGTTTATCTGGCTACCCTGGAAAGGTAGTGTACCTGCAAGGGTACCGAGGGTTCGAATCCCTCTCTCTCCTCCATGTATTTTTCTTACTTTATAAAAAGTATTCTTGAAAATTCTTTTTATTTCAAATCCACAAACAATCTTGATGACTGTTGTTTGGGCATAATCTGGGAGAGTGAAATATATTATAGTTCACCGCCCGTGGATAATTCATTAGTTCTAGGTATCTCATGAAAAAATATTTTTTCTTATTTATACTAATTTTTATCACCTCTTGCAAAGATACAACTGACTATCAACTTGGTAATCCTTTTCAAGTATACCTTAAAACAGATAAATCCCAAAGATTAATTGAACCATATTCTTATATAGATCATTTGAAGAAAACAAAATTTAAAAATCACGAGCTCGATTCCTTACCGATCTTTGGTATTATACTTCATGATACACAGTTAGATGATTATTTCTCTTTCTTAGAAATTAAACCAAATGAAGTAAAAAAAATTCAATTGGGACAAGTAAACCCCAATTATTTATATATAATCCATAAAGAAAAATTTGGTGTTAAATTTATCATTAATCCGGGACTTCCTGGAGCTGGTGGTATCGCTACACAATCGGCAGTATTAAGTGCGCTTGGAATTAAATATATAGTTCATATTGGTACATGCGGTTTATTTGGTAAAGAGTTAAATGATTCTTCGCTAATCGTCTCGCAAGGTGCTTATAATGATGGTGGTGCAATGTTGCTCGATCAAGAAAACTCATGGCCAAGAAAGACACTCAGTTATCCCGACTCATACTTCAACAATCTTATAATAAAAACAGCTAAAGAAAATAATATTTCAATTCAGAAAAGTTATGGAATAACTATTCCGATTTTCTTTTTTCAACCGATGGGATTTGTAAAATATGCTCTCGATGAAAATAATTTTGACAAGAATGAGTCTCCATATTACATAGAAATGGAAGGAGCTCCTCTTTTCGCAACCGGAAAATTAATGAAAACAAAAGTAGCTAGTATAGTTGCCGGAACGGATAGATATATAATGCAAAATGATTCCATTAAACATTCATTTGTAAGTTATGATGCCGATAAAGCTAAAATGTCAGCCGTTATATTATCCATCAAAACTTTTAATGCATTAGCTAAATAATTTTTAATCAGCACTTTTTCAATTCCGATTTTACTTTCACCTTACACTTTTCGTCTTTAGCTCTCACTTCTAAATCTGATATGATCATTTTGGAAACATTGAAGATTTGATTGCAAAAATTTTTATTCTTAAACTTTAAATGACAAAGGTTAAGTTTTATTTTTTATTAGAAAATAGGAATACTTTAATGTGAGCAATGCAGATATTAGATTAATCGGTCTTGCTTTGATGTTGCTGAGAGGTCGTATTATTTGTTCAGTATTCCTTGGTAAATAAAAGAAACTTTCGATGAGGATCCTTCTCTTACAAATTTATTGTTAGATCCATTCTTCAAAGATGAATTTGAAAAATTTTAACAACTTATACAGTTTAATTAATTATTATTAAGGAATCTTAGATAATGACGATCAACAACACAATTATCTCTATAGAAAAATTAGCAGCTAACACAATAAGGATTCTTGCTGCTGAAGGTGTTCAAAAAGCAAACTCCGGTCATCCGGGAATGCCTATGGGCATGGCTGATGTTGCTTCTGTTTTATGGAGTGAATTTTTAAAACATAATCCCGATGAACCTAAATGGTTAGACAGAGATCGTTTTGTTTTATCTGCCGGACACGGCTCGATGCTTCTTTATTCGCTTCTTCATATAAGCGGTTATGCTGTAACGCTTGATGATCTAAAATCTTTTAGACAATGGGGAAGCAGAACGCCGGGGCATCCCGAGTACAATCATCTTCCAGGAGTAGAAACAACAACCGGTCCTTTGGGACAAGGATTTGCGAATGGTGTCGGGATGGCGGTCGCATCAAAAATGATTGCTGCAAGATTTAACGATGATAAATATCAGTTATTAGGAAATCATTACATCTATGGAATTGTAAGTGACGGTGATTTGATGGAAGGAATTTCACACGAAGCTGCTTCTATTGCCGGACATTTGAAACTCGGCAACATCATTTATTTTTATGATGACAACAACATTACAATAGAGGGGAACACAGAATTAACTTTTTCTGAAAATATTGCAAAAAGATTTGATGCTTACGGATGGCAAACTTTACAGATAGATGCTTATGATCTTGATGGAATTCGCCGAGCAATTAAAATTGCACAAAGTGAAAAAGAAAAACCGACTATCATCATAACAAAATCTCACATTGGGTTCGGCAGTCCGCATAAAGCAGATACAGCAGAAGTGCACGGTTCACCTTTAGGCAAAGAAGAATTAGTAGAAACAAAAAAGAATTTGGGTTGGTATTACGAACAGGAATTTTATGTACCGGAAGAAGTAAAAAATTTATTTAGTACAAGAAAGAAATTATTAATAAATGAATACAATGATTGGAATAAAAAATTCGAATTATGGAAGAAAGAAAATTCCGAGAAAGCAGAATTGTTTAACAAGTACGAAAATGACTGGCTTCCGGAAAATCTATATGAAGAACTATTAAACGCTGCCGGAAAAGAATCAAATGCTACACGTGTTTTATCAAGTAAACTAATTCAAAAGATTGCAGAACTTGTTCCCAACTTCGTCGGCGGCTCTGCCGATCTGGCTCCTTCAACAAATACATTGATGAAGAATTACAGCGCAATCGCTCCCGGAAAATTTGAAGGAAGAAATTTTCATTTCGGAATTCGCGAGCATGCGATGGGCTCAATTCTAAACGGCATTACGCTTTATGGCGGCTTCAAAGTATTCGGCGCAACATTTTTAGTTTTCTCCGATTACATGCGTCCTTCAATTAGACTTGCTGCTATTATGGGATTGCCCGTTGTCTATGTATTTACTCACGATAGTATTTTTGTTGGTGAAGACGGACCAACACACCAGCCGATTGAACATATACCTGTTCTACGTGCAATTCCAAATGTAACTGTGTTAAGACCTGCAGATGGAATTGAAACTGCCGCAGCATGGAATTATGCCTTGCAAAATAAAACCGGACCAGTCGCATTAATTCTTACCAGACAGAAAATTGATCCAATTGTTCGAGACGGAGACTTTGATCCTAAAGAAGTATTGAAAGGCGGGTATATTGTATCAAAAGAAAAAGGAAAGAATATTGATTTGGTTATTGCATCTACCGGTTCCGAATTGCCAGTAGCTATTGCCGCACAAAAATTATTAGAAGGGAAATTCTCAGTTAGAGTTGTTTCCATTCTCTCAAAAGAAATTTATGAAAAGCAATCAGATGAATATAAAAAGAATGTAGTTCCGGAAAATGTTCCTATTGTAGTTATCGAAGCTGCTACAATGACAGGCTGGGGAGATTTATTCAGAAGCAAGTTATTAACTATTGGAATGATGAGCTTCGGAGCTTCAGCTCCATATCAAACCTTAGCAGAAAAATTTGGTTTTACCGGAGAACAGGCAGCAAATAAAATTGAAAATTGGTTAAAGGAATAAATTTGGAAAAAAATAAATTCTAATTTTTCAATGAATCATTGACTTCCCTCAAAGAAGAATAAAACTTCAAAATAGCAAATGAATGCTCTCTTCGAAGTTTTTGTTTTTTAATATGGTTGTGCAGTTGTATCTATCCATGGCTTAATCATTCTAATAAAGTTTAACATATTTTTTTATTTACAATCCAAGATGTTTCTGTTTTCCTATTTCTCACACAAAGATTTAGAAATAAATGTGTCATCAAATTTTAAAATTGATACAATACAACATTAGATAAAAGGACTTCAAAACCCGCATTTTAGTTAAAATAGTGAATTATTATCATGGACATTATGTATTATGTAGTTATATTTAAATCAACATACATTCGTTTTTAGTGCTATGTTCGGTTAACTTCAAACAACTGAGAGTAAATATGAATCATAATATTAAACTAGAAATTAAAATTCCCAAAGTACCGGATATAGAATTAGTTGCTCTTGAAAGTTTACAACTAATGGGAGGTCATTTAGGAATTTCAAATGACAAAATAGGCGAAGCTAAGATAATTGTAACTGAAGCAATTATTAATGGTCTTGAACATGCCGGTGATGAAAATCCCTATGTCAATGTTGAATTCACAATGACAAAAGAACGGTTAGTAATTTTAGTGACTGACTTTGGTCATGGATTTGAACCTGAGAAAGTTGCTGAACCAGAAATTACTGAAAAATTATCGAGTAAAAATAAAAGAGGTTGGGGACTCAAGCTTATGAAATCTATGTCGGATGATTTTATAATTGAATCCGGTCCAACAGGCACAAAAATTACAATAATTAAAAATTTAGTCTAGGAGTTATAAAATGTCATCTGAATTTAATTTAGTAACAGAAACAAAAGATAATTGTGTTGTTATCAATACGACCGGTTATATCAACAATGTTGGCGGGCAAAAAATTGTAGATGAATTTTATAAATACAATGGAAATGGAATTAATAATGTAATATTAAATCTTGCTCATTCAAATGTCGTTAACTCGATTGGCATTTCATTCCTTATTGAGATCATTGAGAAATTAAATCAAACAAATGGAAAGTTGATTTTCTCAAATCTTGATCCATCCATTGAAAAAACTTTTACAATTATGGGATTATTCCAATTTGCAAAAAAAGCAGATAATATGGATGAAGCATTGAAACTTCTCTAAACCAATTCATCTCACAAAAAATATTTTTAAAGAAAAGGATTAATTACTTTCCGAATGAATGTAATTGAGTACAATAATATAATTGACAAACTTTCGGTACAAGTTAAGTCCTTTCAAGAAGGATTTAGTATTCTTTCCGGGTCAAATACTCTTAAAGAGCTTGGCACTAATTTTTGTCACATATTACGCGGCAATTTTTTTATAAGTGATGTAAACATATTTTTTAAGAATAACGAATTAGCAGAATGGGAAAGTATTATTATCTATAATGAAAAATGCCGGGAATGCCTTCCACATTTAAAAACTTCAACAAATGTCAACATTGAATATTTCATTGATAAAGAGTTCATCATCATTGCAACGTTGCCATTAACCGATGGATCGTTTTGGGGGTTGATTATTGGAAACAAAATAGATAAAACTGAAATAACCGAGCTCGATAAAATTACTCTTCAGATGTTCCTTCAATTACTAGATAACGCATATCAATCTTTTAATAATCAAATAAAAGAGAAGCAATTAAATTTTTCATTAAATCATAGGGTTGTTCAACTTAACAGTCTTATAGATACAGGTATTGAAATTTCCAAACTTCAGAAAACTTCTTCATTGTTTGAACTTTCATTGGAAAGAGCGGCTGCATTAACAAATGCTTCTCGAGGTGTCCTGCAAATAATTTCCGGTGATAATGTAACATCCGGAATTGGATTCCCGGAAAATTCCGACATAAAGAAAGTTTTCGATTCCGATAAAAGGATTGACACATTTGTTGAGTTCAATGGTGTGAAGTACCTGTTTACTCTTTCCGAAAAAGAAAGTAGAAATGGAATTGTAGATTTTGATCAGACAGATGAAATATTACTTAGGGCTTTTGCAAGACAAGTTTTAGCAGCAATTGAAAATGAACATTTGCATAACGAAGCCATTGATAAGGAACGGATGCATCAAGAGATTGAAATGGCAGCTGAAATTCAAAGAAGAATTATTCCTCAGAAACTTCCTGAAATTGATGGGTATGATCTTGCGGGAATTAATATTCCTTCTTTAGAAATTGGCGGAGACTATTATGATGTTACAAAATTAAAAGACGGTAGATATCTTATAATAATAGCCGATGTTGCCGGAAAAGGAGTTGCCTCCGGATTGTTGGTCAGTACATTAAATGCGTCTCTTAATGCATATGTTGAAAATGATTTTATATTAACCGAAGTAGCCGATAGATTGAATAAAATTATTTACAAAGCATCAACACCAGAAAAATATATTACAGGTTTTATAACCATCCTCGACCCGGCAACAGGAACAATAGAATATTTAAACGCCGGACATAATCCAATTTTTTATTCTTCAAATGGGAAATTAATAAAGCTAGATAAAGGTGGGTTCGCTTTTGGAATGCTTGATTTCGGGCTACCGTTTGAAAGCGCTTTTATAAAAATAGAACCCGGTGAAAAAATTCTTTTTTACACAGATGGAATTACAGAAGCAATGAACGAAAATAATGAAGAGTATTCCGATGAAAGACTTGAATCGTTCTTCTTGAATAATAAACCCGCCAAAGCTGAAATATTCATTGAAAATTTAATGACTGACATAAAAAAGCATACTGCTGATACTCCGCAGAGTGATGATATAACAGCTTTATATTTTATTAGAAAGCAATAAATTTTTTATTCATAAATCAGACATTCTATACTATACAATCCTATAGAGGTTATAATGCTCGCAAATAAAATGAAAAATAATTACTTAAGAATTTTTTTGTTTCTCATTTCTTTCACATCACTTATCGGACAACAAAAATATAACTTCGAACATATCTCTATCCCGGCGGGATTATCAAACGCATCAGTCTGGGATATATTACAAGATAAATATGGATTTCTATGGATTGCCACTGCGGATGGATTGAACCGTTATGACGGTTATAATTTTAAGATTTATAAAAATGATCCCGGCGACTCCAAATCATTATCAAATAATTTTGTCTATTCATTAATGATAGATAAGGATGAAACTTTGTGGGTTGGTACAGTAGGAGGGTTGTGTAAATACGATCGAGCCAACGAATCTTTTGTAACATTTCTGCCTGATTCAAGCAGGACTAATACTTCAGCCAATACTATTATTCAATTTATTCAAGACAGCAAAAACAGAATATGGCTTGCAACATTTGACGGTATATTTAAGTTTGATATAACTACAAAGAAATTTGAAAGAACTTTTATTAAAAATGGTGATAATAAAACTCCTTACACTGGTACAACAGGGGCAATAATTGAATCTTCTTCCGGAGAAATATATTCAGCTTATTACTTTCAAGGGCTAACCAAATATAATGAATCAAACAATTTATTTGAATTGATAGACGTAGATCCTAGTAATCCTGATATTCTTAAACAAGCAATTGTTTTTGATTTAGATGAAGACAAAACCGGAAAGATATGGATCAGCGGTCAAAATGGATTTTTTAGTTATGCTCCGCATAGCGGCACATTTAATGAAATAAAATTATTTAAGAAAGAAGTCTCTATCAATGATATTTGGAAAAACGCTACATGCGGTGTCCATCAGGATAATAATGGATTTCTTTGGATCGGCTCAGCGGGAAATGGAATTTACCGTTATAATATGAAGACAAATGAAATTACTCATTTAGGCCAATCTGAATTACCAAACTCGGTACGCACATCTGATGGATTCTGGAAATTTTATGAGGATGAATTTGGAATCTTATGGGTTGCAACTCAAAACAACGGTTTGTTAAAATTAGATTTTCAAAAAGAACCATTCAGACTCTTTGCAAATCCAACTGATAAAGTAAATTCAAATTCGGGTTCATTCATCAGTTCAATTTATAAGAATCCTATAGATAACGATTTTATTTGGCTCGGGACCGATGACGGTTTAGTGAAGTATAATTTGAAAGAGAAAACTTTCAATAAATATAAAAACCAAAAAGGGAACACAAAATCAATTCCAGATAATTTTATTAAATCTATTGAACATGGTGCTGCGCAAGAATTATGGCTGGGAACCAACAAGGGTCTAAGTATGATGGATCTTTCCAACAATTCATTCACAAATTATGATTTGAGTGATAAAACAAAGCACTCTTCAGTTAATTATAATATAGTTAATAATCTCTCTATGGATGATTATGGAAATCTTTGGGTTGCCTCTGGTATCAGCGGTATGGTAAAGTTCGACACAAAAAATAAGACTAAACAATTTGTTCCCACACTTGACACCCGCGCTTATGATTTGAAACTACTCGCATTTATTGATTCAGCTAATACAAAAAGTAATCCTATTTCAAAACTAACTGAGGTCGGGGATTATCAAGATATAAAAAAAGAATTCAAGTTGGATAAACAATCTGAAGTAATGGTTGTATCGGTGGGGGAAGGACTGCAAGTTAATGGAATGGTGGATTATGGGTGGCTGCAGGATTCAAAGTCGGATACTGTTTGGAGCCAAATCAATTATAATAATTCATTTTACTTAGGGGGAGATAATAAGAATCGTATTACTGTTTCAATTCTAACTTTGAATAAGGGTAATTACATATTAAGATATCATTCGGATGATAGTCATTCTTATAAAAAGTGGAATGCAGAAGCACCAATGGATTCTACATTATGGGGGATTCAAGTATTTGATTTATCCGGTTACGATGTAAATTATTATAAAAATTTAATTCTGACTAGTCAGAATAAGCCGTTCATTAATGGTGCAGCTGTAACAAAAGTCGAATATCAAAATGATGGAACTGTTCTTATTGGTACTTCTACAGGTTTATTCAAATATGATATTAGAAAAAATTCTGTTGAATATTTACAGAAAGATTCTAAAACTGTTTTCACAACAAATTTTAAACGAATAAATGATCTTTTTGTTGATAAAAATAAAGTAGTCTGGATTGCCACCAACGGGGGCTTGATAAAATATGATCCGCAAGCAAACCAGTTTAAGATTCTTTACGATAAAGACGGATTACCATCCAATTATATTGAAGCAATTGAAGAAGATACTTATGGAAATTTATGGTTGAGTACTCTTAACGGAATTTCAAAATTTAATAAAGATATAGTGCACCCTATCTTTATTAACTATGATGTAAAGGATGGATTACAGGGATACACATTTAATAGACGGGCATCTTTTAAAAGCGAAACCGGAGAACTATTCTTTGCCGGACAAAACGGTTTCAATTCTTTTCATTCCAGTAACATTAACAAACAAGTACCAAAGATTAATATTTCACAACTGAAAATTTCGAATGAATTAGTTTACCCGTCATCAAAAAATTCTCCTCTAACAAAAAGCATTTTAGAAACGAAGGAGATAGAAATTGCTTACAGTCAAAACAACATCTCGTTTGAATTCAGTGCAATTCACTTTTCCAGACCGGAGAAAAATCAGTACGCATATAGATTAGATGGATTTGATAAAGAAGGGTGGATCTATGACAATAGAAAATTTGCATCTTACACTAATCTTCCCCCCGGTGAATATGTATTCAGAGTAAAAGGTTCAAACGGCGACGGAGTTTGGAATGAAGCCGGTACTTCAATTAATATTAAAGTCTTATCACCTTGGTGGAGAACAATTTGGGCATATATCGGTTATGTTTTTGTTTTTGCTGGAATAATATTCGGAACTGATCGGTTTCAAAGAAGACGATTATTATTAAAAGAAAGAGAAAGACAAAAATATCAGAATGCTGAACTAAGAGTACAGCAAGCTGAACTACAGGCAAAAGCAAGTGAAGCTGAACGCCGTGCTCTCGAAATTGAAAATGACAGAAAATCAAAAGAACTTGAAAGTGCACGCGAACTGCAGTTGTCAATGCTTCCAAAACAATTACCACAATTCCCTCATCTCGATATTGCAGTTTATATGAAAACAGCTACCGAAGTGGGCGGTGATTATTATGACTTCAATGTTGGAATTGATGGTACTCTAACAGTTGTTTTAGGTGATGCAACGGGACATGGAATGAGAGCCGGAACCATGGTTACTTCCGCTAAATCATTGTTTAATAGTTATGCTGCAAATCCTGATATACTTTTTACATTTCAGGAAATGACACGGTGTATAAAACAAATGCAGTTTCATTCTCTTGCAATGTGTATGACGATGCTGAAGATTCAAAATAATAGATTAGTGATGTCGGCTGCAGGTATGCCGCCGGTATTTTTATATAAGAGAGAGAGCAGAAAAATTGAAGAACATTTAATGAAGGGAATGCCGTTAGGAACGATGGAAAATTTTCCTTATGAATTAAAAGAAATGGAATTGTTCAAGGGAGATACATTATTGCTAATGAGTGACGGATTTCCTGAATTGCAGAATGAGCGTAATGAAGTATATGGATATAAACGTGCAAGGAATTCATTCGAAGAAGTTGCCGAAAAAGAACCGGAGGAAATTATTACTTATCTAAAAGAAGAAGGATCGCGTTGGGTAAACGATAGAGAGCCCGAAGATGACGTAACATTTGTAGTAATAAAAATAAAATGAGATGAAATTTTCTTTAGATAGGAAAATATATTTTCTAACCAGTTTTGTGAATTCGGTCTTAAACCGTTAAAACGGTTCTAAATTTTTACATTATTTTTTTAACCCCGCGATTAATCGCGGGGTTAATGGAAGAAGTTTAGTTTTATTTAACTGTTTCAACAGTTTACCAAACTTTATTTATTTCATTCGCAAAACGCGGTATTCAAATAATTTTTATCAATTGTTTTTGCGGAGGATGTAATAACAATGAATTTCACCAGATCAATTACAACAATTTTATTATTTCTTGTTTCATCGTTTGTATTCTCTCAACAAAAACAAAAGACCGAAGCAAATTCTGATATTGTTGAGTATACCAACAAAGAAGGATTGCCTACAACAAACATTTCCAACATTGTTCAAACTAAAGATGGTTACATATGGATATCAGGAATTGAAGGCACCTACAGGTTCAACGGATATGAATTTGAAGAAGTTGGTCAAGAATTTGATTTACCCAAAATGCAGAGCATGTATTACGATTCCACAAAAAATATCCTCTACTTTGCCTCACCCAAAAAGTTTATAACCTTTAATGGGAAAGAATTCAAAGCATATTCTGAAAAAGAAGGTTACCGCTTAAACGGATTATCCGGTCAAGTAATTAGTTTTATTAGTGAGGATAGTAAAGGCAGAATATGGATTGGATCGAGCACCTCTTACATTGATAAAAAATTTAATGGGGGATTAACAAAATTTGAGAACGGCAAATTTTCAGTTTATGATTCTACGAATTTTCCGTTGGACAACGCTGAAGGATTTATCGAAACGCCTTATGGTGATCTCATATTTTCTTCAGCAGGGCGTAATACTCAGACCAAGGAAGGATCATATATTGCTATATATAAGAATGGCATTTTCAAAAAAATAGATGAGTCTGAAGGAATTAGTTTGCAAAACGCAGCTATATGGACGCAGAACACTTCCACTTCTATTGATAAAGACGGAAACACCTGGCTGGCGTTTTCTGGAATAATTACTTCAACAACGACTGCCAAGAATACTTCCGGGGTATTAATGTATGACGGTACAAAATTCTATCAGTATACAGATTTTATAAATGATATTGGGAAAGATTTCTTCCCATTACAAGTTTATTACAGCAAACAGCTTGATAAGATATTCTTAACTACTTTTACAGCTTCAAATGTGATGGAGACTTTTACTTCTAAGAATAAATCCATTTATGAATTTAAGAACGGAAAATGGGGACCTTCCGATATCATTGGGAATATCAAAAATATAATAGATTTAAAAAACGGAAAAAGCATTAACGATTTTCACTATGCACGAACATTTTTTATAAAAGGAAATAAGTTCTTTCCGGAATTATTAGTTTTTCAAACCACGCAAGAATCACAATCCCAGAGTTCTAAATATTCCAATCAACTGTTTGCATATAAAAATGGGAATTGGGAAAAGCATGATGCTTTTACAGCGTATCCTTTCAATGGCACTAATGACGGATTAATTATGAGTACTACGAAAGGATTTGGAATTTATTATCCAAACTTTTCAAAGATGCTTACCGGTAAGGATGGCTTACTCCAAGTGCTTGGGGGTATTCCAACGTTATATACTGATAAAAATGGTATTGTCTGGATTTCTTATTCTTTACCGGCTTATGCCAAAACGTTTAGCACCGGTATAAATATTTGGGATGGGAAAAAATTACGGAGCTACACAGAAAAAGATGGTCTGTTGAGCAATATTACGTTTAAGACTTTTCAAGACAGTAAAATGAGAGTTTGGATCCCAACCTCAAAAGGAATTACTACTGCGCTCGAGATTAAGAATAGTGAAGGAGAGCAGATACTAAAGTTTAAGAATATTGAATCGGATAAACGCAAATTTTATAACACCACAACTGTTTTAGAAACTAAACTTGGTGAAGTATATGCTTGGCAAGATTATGTAAGACCAGAATCCAAGGATCTTATTAAGGCAGAATTTTTCTTAGGAAAATTTGACGGGGCAAAGTTTACCGAAATAAAATCTCCATTTACTGATGCTGATAATAATAAAAAATACCAGCTCTTTGATCTTCGGGAAGATAATGATAGAAGACTGTGGTTTGTAGGATTGTTCTCAGATAACATTAAAGATATTACTTCTATCAAATCAAAAATTATGATCTATGATGGAAAAGAGTGGAGTCAGCCTCCAAAAAGCTGGAATGTTCCAACGGATCAACTTCATTATGTAGGTAATCTAAAAAACGGAATGTATTTCTTAACAGTCGGCGGGTTTTATGTTTTTAATGGAAATAGGTTTGTAAACCTGAGTGATAGTGTAAGCGCAACCGCTGACTTCCGAATATTAAAAGGTGCAAGTGTAGCCGGTACAACAACCGATCTTCAAGCAGGCGAACGATTGTATATCCGGCTCAGAAACAGAGGACTTGTAATTTTTGACGGTACACATCTAAACTTTTACACAAAGAAAGAAGGTTTACCGTCAACCAATATTTCTAATCCATCTGTGGACTCAAAAGGGAATTTGTTTTTTGGATTTCCTTCCGGTGCATTGCGTGTACAGGGGGATAAATTCCAGACCTATTATGATGACGAGAATGTTGTAACAGGTGGTCCTTTTGGAATTACTATGGATGGCAACGGAAATCTTGTTGAATTATATAATGGTGTTGGATTGTACATTAACAAAGCGGAAAATAGAAATTATCCTTTAAAAATTTCATCCGTTATTGTGAACAAGCAATATTATTTTTATAATTATCCGGAAGATCTTAAGTACTCTCAAAATTCTTTTGTTTTTAATTATGCCGCATTAAATTATAAAGATCCACGTCAGACTACCTATGAACACCTTTTAGAAGGATTCGATAAAGAATGGTCTCGCCCTTCAAATCTTGCATTTGTTGAATACCAAAATCTTCCTACCGGGAAATATCGATTTAGAGTTAGAGCAATAACTTCTAACGGAATGAAAACGAATGAGGATTTCTATTCGTTTACTATTAATTCACCCTGGTGGCTTACATGGTGGGCGTATGGAATTTATATTATCGGCTTTGTAAGTATAATGGGAGGGTTAAGAAAGTATGAATTAGATAGAAGACGAGAAAAAGAGAACAAAAGATTACTCGAATCTGAAAATGCAAGGAAGACAAAAGAACTTGATGAAGCAAGGCAGCTTCAGTTTTCAATGCTTCCAAAAGAACTTCCTCAATTACCTCATCTTGATATTGCTGTCTATATGAAAACTGCTACCGAAGTGGGCGGAGATTATTATGATTTCAATGTTCATCCGGACGGAACTTTAACTGTAATTCTTGGTGATGCAACTGGTCACGGGATGATGTCCGGGATGATGGTCTCTATTATGAAATCGCTCTTCATGTCGGACCGAAGCAATATGCAGTTAAAACCATTCTTTGAAAATGCCAGCGCTACGTTAAAAGATATGCAGCTTGGCAGATTGATGATGGCGCTTACATGTGTTCAGATAAAAGCTGATAGAATAGTAACAACAAATGCTGGTATGCCGCCTCTTTTCATTTATAGAAAACATTCACAAACAGTAGAAGAAATTGTTATTAATAATATGCCTCTTGGCGCTATGAAGGGGATAGAATATGATGTGGAGGAATTAAAGATTGCGAAAGGCGATACACTATTATTGATGAGCGATGGATTTGCAGAATTAAAAAATGAGAATGGTGAGATGTACAGTTATAAACAAGCTAAAAGTAGTTTTGAGAATGTTGCGCTGAAAGAACCAGAGGAAATTGTTACTTACTTGAAAGAAGAAGGTAGGCGATGGACAAATGATAAAGACCCGGATGACGACGTAACGTTTGTTGTAATAAAAGTTAAATAGATCACACTACTTTGAAATTAATGAGTAATGTTAAAAAATAGAAAGCATGACTAATTGATTCATTCTTCAACAAACAAAAAGGAGTAAGCACCATGAAACATATATCTAAATTCTTTGCAATTATAATTGTTGCATTCTTCCTCTTTACCGGATTTAGCTTTGCACAAGATGCTGTAAAGGTTGATTCAAAACATTACAAGGTCGAATTTGAAAATGATCAGGTTCGAGTTCTGCGAGTTTCTTATGGTACGGGTGAAAAATCAGTCATGCACGCACACCCAAATGCAGTTGCTGTGTTTTTAACTGATGTACAAAACAAATTTACTTTACCTGATGGTAAAAGTGTATTGGCAAACTCGAAAGCTGGAACGACCATGTGGACACCTGAAGGAAAACATTTACCGGAAAATCTTGGCAGCAAACCTTTTGAACTTATTGTTGTTGAATTAAAATCTCCGAAGAAATAAAAGTGTAATCGTTTTATACCTTGAAGGTCTCTGTCTTCAGATCTTCAAGGTATATTAAGGGCAATGCTGTCAGGTTAGCGGTATAGGCATTGGACTAAAGTCCAATTAGAGAGTGCGTGTTAAGTAACCCCACGCTTAAGCGTGGGGTTAAAGCAAGAAAAAAAACTTTGGGCTTTAGCCCACAACTTAACCTGACAGCATTGAGATTAAGGGTATCTCTAAAAACCATTGTTTTAAAAATTTAATCCCGCCTTAGGCGGGACAAAGTAAACGCAAAGGGCGCAGAGAAAGTTGTGGCATAGCCACCACTTTGTGGTTGTTATTAGAGATACCCTTAATTGTAAAAAATATTGTGTAGGCAAAAAAATAAGGAATAAAATGAAGAACTTTATTAAAACTTTCAAAAAGCCGGCTACATTGGCATCTATTATAGTTTCAATGCTTTTTTTAGCAAGTTGTAATAATTCAGACAAATCCGAAGAGACAACTGACAAAGCAGCTAAACCAAATGAAACTGAAAAAATTGAGTATTTCAGTCTTCGACCAGAAACAGAAAAAACCTATGGTTATACTCACGCAGTAAAAATTGGTGATGATATTAAGATTTCTGGAGCAGTTAGTATGGACGATGCAGGTAATCCGACAGCCAAAGGCGACTTGTTACAACAAATGAAAAATTGCTACACTGATTTGGACAAAATATTAAAACATTATAACTGCACATTTGACGATGTTGTTGTTGAAAATGTTTTCACAACTAATATGCCTGAATTTCTTAAACAATCGGCTTATCGAAATTCAATCTACAAAAAACAGTTTCCGACAGGTTCTTGGCTTGGAGTTAAAGAATTGGCTTTACCCGAGTTTATGATAGAAATTGAATTGGAAGTGCATATAGCCCAAAAGTAACTTGTATTCTTGAAATTATAATCAAATAGGAATTAGAGTGAAAGCAAAATCAATAAAAGGAAATAACATAAACGAAATTAGAATTGCTTTAGAACAAAGCATAACAGATGAATTTAATCCAAAGTTAGCAATTGTGTTTTTGTCAATTGTTCATAATAGGGAAGAGATAAGTAGAATATTTTCGGATAAAGATATTTCGATTTTTGGCGCTACAACAAATGGAGAGTTCACTGGTGAAGGGATAACTGAAGGTGGAATTTCGGTTTTAATGCTGGATGTTAACCCCGATTATTTTTCAATTCTTTTTTCAGAATATCCGGAAAAGAATTACAGAGAAACCACACAAGCAATAGCTAAAAAAGCATTAGAGAAATTTGAGCATCCATGTTTTCTAATTGCAGGAAGCAATTTAGAAACCGATGCCGAAGCTTTACTTCATGGTTTTGAAGATATAATCGGTCAGCATGTCAATGTTTACGGAGGAATGGCTGGCGATGATATGCAGCTTACAGATCAGTTTGTTTTTACAAACGGAAAATGCAGCAGCAGAGGAATTGTAGCATTAGTATTTGATGAGGACAAGCTTACAATCAAAGGAATAGCAACATGCGGCTGGAAACCGATGGGTACATTGAAAACTGTTACTAAAAGTGAGGGAAATATAGTCTATAGCATTGAAAATGTTTCTCCGCTGGAATTGACTAAAAAATATAGCGGTCTTGATAACCTAACTGCTGAAAATGCAATGGCTGGTATAGAGATCGCCACATCATTCCCTTTTCAATTGCAGAGGGAAAAAGGAGACCCGGTTATGAGACCTGGATTAGTAGTCAACTGGGAAAACGGTTCATTTATCTGCAGCGGTTCAGTGCCTCAAGGGTCTAAAGTTAAGTTTTCTCTTCCAGCAGATTTTGATGTAATTGAAAAAGTAATTGATGGATGTAAAGAACTAAAAGCTGCTGAAATGCCGGAAGCTGATGCGCTGGTTGTATTCAGTTGTGCAGGCAGATTAATTAGTATGGGACCAATGATGACTGAAGAAATTGAAGGAGTAAGAAAGGTTTGGGATGTTCCTATGGCAGGTATGTTTTCCAATGCCGAGTTAGCTAGAGCAACAAATGGAAACTTAGAAATGCATAATCTTACAACATGCTGTGTTGTACTAAAAGAAAAATAAAATGAATAAGAATCTTCAATTCATACTCGATATTGTTCAGCAATCAGAATCTCTTAATGAAGAACGAAAGATTTCTGTTTTAAAAGCATTAAAAGATGCAGATAAAGAATTAGAGATAACAGCGTTTAAGCTTGATAGAACCGAAAAAGTTAAAAAAACAACTGCGATTTTACTCGAGGAGACAATTGAGGAACTAGAACAAAAGCGAAAAGCTGTTGAAGCGCAAAACCGGGAATTAGAAATTGAAACTGCTCTAGAAAAAGTTCGTTCATCTGCATTGTCTATGAAGCAACCTGGCGATATGCTTGGAGTATGTAAAATTATTTCAGAGCAACTTGAAGGTCTTAGAGTTAAAGAGATTAGAAATGTTCAGACTGCAATTTTCTATGAAACAAAAGGCATCTATCTCAACTATGAATTCTATTCAAAGCATAATAAATTGTTAATCACCGAAGTTGATTACAAGACACATCAACTACAGGAATTATTTGCCAATCAAATGCTTAAAGGTGCTGAAGAATTGTTTACACGCACATTAGAAGGTGATCAACTAAAAGATTGGTATGATTATCAGAAAACGACTAACCAATTTGCTGACTACTACTTAGAAAAAGCTGAATCACTGACTTACTATTGGTACTCATTGGGTCCGGTTGCTTTGGGCGTGTCCACTTATGTTCCATTAAGCGAAGAAGAAATAAATCTATTTAAACGCTTCCGCAATGTGTTTGAATTGGCTTACCGAAGATTTTTAGACATTGAACAGGCTGTAGCTCAGGCAAGAGAAGCACAGATTGAAGCAGCACTGGAAAGAGTAAGAAGCCGATCTATGGGTATGCAAAAAAGCGAAGAGCTCAAAGAGGTAATCCAGGTTGTATATGAACAATTCGTTCACTTAAATATCAAAATTGAACATACAGGGTTTGTCATAGATTATAAGGCAAGGGATGATTACAATATTTGGATAGCTGACCCGCTCGGGGTTCCCTCTCAGATAACAGTTCCTTATTTTGATTCTGTGTATTACAATCGTTTTAATGAAGCAAAAGAAAAAGGAGAGGATTTCTTTGCCACCAATCTGACTTTTGAAGAAAAAAACAAATTTTATCAAAAGCTTTTTGAGTATGTCCCCGGATTGCCGGAGCAAGCAAAGGAATTTTATTTTAGTTGCCCTGGCCTTGCAGCATCAACTGTATTGTTAGAGAATGTTTGCCTGTACATCGAGAATTTTTCGGGTATTCCTTATTCAGATGAAGAGAATGCAACGCTTATGCGCTTTGGAAAGGTGTTCCAACAAACCTATACCCGCTTTCTTGACCTCCAAAAAGCGGAAGCACAGTCGAAAGAATTTCAGATTGAAGCTGCTCTGGAAAAGGTTAGAAGCAGAACAATGGCTATGCAAAAAAGTGATGAACTTGCTGAGACAGCGGCGGTGCTTTTTCAACAACTTATTATTCTAGGCATTGAACCCAACAGAATATATATAGCGATTATAAAATACGAATCCGGTCTTGCGGAATTTTGGCTTACAGATGAAGATGGCAGCAGAGTGAGCACCGGCTTTACTGCAAATTTAAATGACCATGTAGTTTTTCAAAAGATGTTTAAAGGTTGGATAGAGAAAAAAAAATCTATCACAATTGATATGCATGGTAAGGAACTGGAAAAATATTTTGAATACCTAAACAAACTCAACGTTCCTTTTAAGGGAGGACTTTCACAAAAACGTAGAGTCCAAAACATTGCATATTTTTCTAAAGGTTTTGTTGGCGTTGCTTCACCTGATCCACAGCCTGAAGAAACAATTATCCTTCTCGAGCGATTTGCCACAGTATTTAATCTTACATACACACGCTTTAATGATCTGCAACAGGCAGAAGAACAGAATAAAATCATACAGGCAGAAAATGACCGTAAGACAAAAGAGCTTGATGATGCGCGCAATTTACAGCTCGCAATGCTTCCGAGGGAGTTGCCAAAACTTTCTAATCTCGAAATAGCAGTTTACATGAAAACTGCTACTGAAGTCGGGGGTGATTATTATGATTTTCATGTTGGAGAAGATGGAACGCTAACAGCAGTTATTGGTGATGCAACAGGACACGGAATGAAAGCCGGAACGATGGTAACAATTACAAAAAGTTTATTTAATAGTTTAGCATCTGTTGAAAATATTTTAGATACGTATTCAAAAATTTCTCAAGTTATAAGGGACATGAAATTTCGCCAGCTTTCAATGTGTTTAATTATGTTGAAGATAAAAGGCAAACAATTATCTATTTCATCTGCCGCAATGCCCCCTGCTCTTATTTACAGAAAGAAAAGTAAGTCTATTGAAGAAATATCAATTAAAGGAATGCCGCTTGGAGCTATGAATAATTTTCCATACTCGCTTGAAAAGAAAGAGCTGGAAAAAGGTGATACAATCCTTCTGTTCACGGATGGATTACCTGAATTGAAGAATGATAGTAATGAAATGTATGGTTACGATAGAACTAAAACAGCGTTTCATTCAGTTGGAGAAAAAGAGCCAGACGAAATAATTGAGCATTTGAAAAATTCAGCTTCACAGTGGGCAAACAACAGAGACCCGGAAGATGATATAACATTTGTTGTTATTAAACTTAAATAGACCCAACATTGTTTTATAATCAAAGAAAGGAATGATCTATGAAAATTATGGTCGTTGATGATGAACAAGATATAAAATTACTATTTGAACAAAGATTTAGAAAAGAAATAAAATTAGGGCAGATAGCTTTTTTATTTGCTTTTTCCGGTGAAGAAGCGAGAGACTATCTAAAAACGAATGGCACAGATGATGTGAACCGGATATTATCTGATATAAATATGCCGGGTATGAATGGATTAGAATTACTGAAGTGGATTAAAGAAAATTATCCAGAACTAAAAGTTGCTATGATCACTGCATACGGTGACCAGAATAATTATAAGCAAGCTTTAGAATATGGCTGCGACGATTATATGACTAAGCCGATTGATTTTGTCCAGCTGAAAGAAAAAGTTTTGTGTTAGGGTAGTTCTAAAACGAAAAAATTTGGACTAAAGTCCATTGTGAATTGTTTTTTTTAACCCCCGCACTGATGAGGATGTGTGATAATTGTATAGCGAAATTTATTTCGCTCATAAATACTGTGAAAATATTATTTTTTCCGCAACTAGCGAGATGAATCTCGCTTTACAATAAACATTTTCACACAACCTCTGATGCGTGGGGTTAATGCACTGAATGTTTTTATTGATATTTGTTCTTGACTAAAGCCATGATTTGCTTGACTGTTCAAACCCCACGATTTATCGTGGGGTTATTTAACGCCCGTCAAATAAGGGCTTTAGCCCAATTGATTAGAGGCTGTCAATTAAAACGCAAATGGGTTCAAAGACAAATTAATAGTTTTTAGATGAGCATATAACAAATTAATAAGAATTGATACTGGAAATTGAATGGAAAAAAAGAAATCAAAAACTCCTTCTCTTAAAAAAGAAAATGAATTATTAAAAAAACAGTTAGAGCAGAGGGAAGCTGAACTGGCAATTATTAATAGTGTCGGTGAAGCAATGTCAAAACAATTAGATGTATTAACAGTTACGAAGATTGTAGGGGATAAGGTTCGAGAAATTTTTGATGCCGAGGCAACAGAAATTCTTCTTCTTGAACATGAAACTGGAATCATTAGCGTCCCTTATTCATATTATAATGGCTACCAAACTGTTGAACCATTCCAGCTTGGTATTGGCTTGACTTCAAGAGTGATTGATTCAAGAAAACCGCTTTTACTTTTAAGTTTAGAAGAACAAAATAAATATGGCGCAATAACCGATGAAAATGTTGGCGAGGCTGATTTAACAGAATCATACTTGGGCGTTCCAATTTTATTTGGAGATAAGATTCTTGGAGTTGTTAGTGTTCAAAGTTATGAGAAGAACGCATACGATGAGAATAATGTCCGGCTTCTTTCAACTCTATCTACAAACATGGGAGTTACTTTACAGAATGCCAAACTGTTTGAAGAGACAAAAAAATTATTAAATGAAACCGAACAACGAACCGCTGAATTAGCTGTTATTAATAGTGTGCAAGAAGGTTTGGCAAAAGAATTAGATATGCATGGTATTTATAATCTTGTTGGTGATCGCGTTCAAAAACTTTTTAATGCACAAGTTGTAATCATCGCAACATTAGATACCGAAAATAAGATCGAGCATTTCAATTACTTTTTTGAAAATGGTGAAAAAGTTAATGCCGATTCCAGACCAATCAATAAGCTAAGGCAACTACTGATTGATAAGAAAGATTGTATTTACATACCAACTGAAGAAATAGCCACAAAGGAATATAACTTAACAGCAATCGCCGGTACGCAAATGCCCAAGTCCTTATTGTTTGTACCTCTTCTAACAGGAAGTAATATTCGAGGTTATGTTAGCCTTCAAAATTTAGATGTCGAAAATGCTTTTAGCAATTCTGATATTCGACTTTTAGAAACTCTTGCAAACAGCATGAGTGTTGCTCTTGAAAATGCAAGATTGTTTGACGAAACCAACCGCTTATTGAAAGAAACAGAACAACGAACCGCTGAACTTTCAGTAATCAATAGTGTGCAGGAAGGATTGGCAAAAGAGTTGGATATGCAGGGTATTTATAACCTTGTTGGTGAACGGCTTTGTAGTTTATTCCCAGATTCACAAACATTGGTAATTCGCACATTTGATAATGAAGCAGAGTTGGAACACTGGCAATATGCAATTGAAAAAGGCGAAAGACAATATAGTCCACCTCGACCATTAATCTGGGCAAACAAGCAGCTTATCCGAACTCAAAAACCGATCCATATTAATGAAAACTATGTTGAGACTTCCAAGAAATATGGAGGAACCGGAGTCAGCTTTGGTCAACCACCTAAATCTGCAGTTTTTGTTCCCATGATTGTTGGAGACGTTGTAAAGGGCTCTATCAGTTTGCAAAATGTGGATAGAGAAAATGCATTTACAGAATCTGACCTTAGATTACTTACTACTCTTACCAACAGCATGAGTGTGGCGCTTGAAAATGCCAGATTGTTTGACGAAACAAACCGCTTATTGAAAGAAACAGAACAACGAACCGGTGAGCTGGCTGTTATCAATAGTGTGCAAGAAGGATTAGCCAAAGAGCTGGATATTCGAGGAATTTATAACCTTGTGGGTGATCGGCTTTGTAATTTATTTCATTTGCAAACATTAGTAATTCGTACGTTCGATCATGAAACCGGGCTGGAACACTGGCAATATTCTATTGAAAAAGGTGAGAGACAGTATGTTGATCCACGACCTTTTAATTGGAATAGTAAATTACTTATTGAAACAAAAAAACCTCTCGATATAAGAGAAGAATATATTAAAACAGCTAAACGATATGGAAGTGCTGGAGTAACAACCGGTCAAGCTCCTATGTCAGCGGTTTTCGTACCTATGATTGTTGGAGACGTTGTAAAGGGCTCTGTCAGTCTGCAAAATGTAGATAGAGAAAATGCATTTACAGAATCTGACCTTAGATTACTTACTACTCTTACCAACAGCATGAGTGTGGCGCTTGAAAATGCAAGATTGTTCGATGAAACAAATAAACTTTTAGATGAAACAAAACAACAAACAATTGAATTAGGAATTATCAACAGTGTCGGTGATGGCTTAGCAAAGCAATTGGACTTTCAAGCGATTGTTGATCTAGTTGGTGAAAAAATTAGAGAAGTGTTTAATGCTCAGGTTGTATCAATTTCTACTTACGATTCTGAGAATGAAACTATTCATCATATGTATGTTGTTGAAAAAAACGAAAGATTCTATTTCGAAAAACCACAAAGTATTGACCCTGATAGAAAAGAAATTATACAAACCAAACTTCCATTGATTTTCGGAACAAGCCAGGAAATAATTGAACACAGTGGTGAAGAAATTCTTGCAGGTGATATGCCTGAATCTTTTATGGGTGTTCCAATTATTCATAATCAAAAAGTAACCGGAGTAATAACGGTTCAAGATTTAGACAGGCAAAATCTTTATTCCGAGAAAGATGTTCGATTGCTCCTAACACTTGCTTCAAACATGGGAGTAGCTCTTGAGAACGCAAGATTGTTCGAAGAGACGAAAAGATTATTAAATGAAACTCAGCAGCGCAATGTTGAACTCTCTATTCTAAATACTATACAAGAAGGTTTAGTAATGGAGATGGATTTTGTGGCAATAATAAATCTCGTTGGTGATAAATTTAGAGAAGCACTTGGCTTTCTAGATCTTGGTATAAGACTGTATGATAAAGATAACGATATACTTCATTTCCCTTATGAGTATGAACATGGTGAACGATTATATATAGAATCCGGGAAACCCACGCCTTTTTCAAAATATGTTTTAGAAACAAAAAAATTGCTGCTTGTTAGAAATAACACAGATGAAGAAGCTGAAAAACTTGGATTTACAGGACAGACCACCATTCCTGGTACCGACAGAAGTAAGTCTTTAATAATGGTTCCAATTATACTAGGCAATGAAGCTAAAGGACTAATTCTAATTGAGAACTATGAAAAAGAAGATGCCTTCACCGAATCTGACATTCGACTCTTAACTACTGTGGCAAATAGTATGAGTGTTGCTCTAGAAAACGCCCGATTATTCAACGAAACCTTAAGACTTCTTGAAGAGAGTAAAAAGCGTACTGCTGAATTAGGTACTGTTAATAGCATTAGTCAAGCAATCGCCGGACATCTTGAAATAAATAAGTTAATAAATCTTGTAGGAGATAAAGTTCGTAATCTTTTTAAAGCCAATCTTGTATACTTAGCATTGCTGGATAAGGAAAGAGAAATTATTGAATTCCCTTATGGCTATGGTGAGGAGTATCCACCACTTAAATTAGGTGAAGGATTAACTTCACGTATAATTCTAAAGAAAGAAGCCCTTCTTATTAATAAAGAAATTGATAGAAAGACAGAAGAATTAGGCGTTAAACGAATTGGAACTCCTTCAACTTCTTATCTCGGTGTTCCTATTTATGTTGGTGAAGAGATAATTGGCGTCCTAAGTGTTCAGAGTACTGAAAAAGAAAATGTTTTCACTGAGGACGACATGAGACTTCTCGGAACTATAGCCGCTCATGTTGGTATTGCAATTAATAATGCTAATGCTTACGAAGAATTGAATCTAACTTTAGAAAATCTAAAATCAACTCAGGACCAACTTATCGCTCAAGAAAAACTTGCTTCTCTTGGACAGTTGACCGCAGGTATTGCTCATGAAATAAAAAATCCATTGAACTTCGTCAATAATTTTTCGGAATTATCAGTTGGATTAGTAGATGAATTAAGAGAAGAGTTCGATAAAATTAGTGACAAATTTGATGGTGAAGTTCTTGCAGAATTAACTGATATTCTAGAAACATTAAAACAGAATTCAAAAAAAATTAATGAGCACGGAAAAAGAGCTGATAGTATTGTTCATAGTATGCTGCAGCATTCCAGAGGCAAGACGGGTGAAAAACAATTGACAGATATTAATTCAATGCTCGACGAGGATCTTAATCTTGTTTATCACGGTATGCGTGCGCAAGATAGCACGTTCAATATCAAGATTGAAAGGGAATATGATAAAACAATAGGTAAAATAAATGTAATCCCTCAAGATATCAGTCGCGTATTTTTGAACATACTTACAAATGGATGCTACGAAGCTCATAGAAAAAAAATGGAATTAAAAACGGAAGATCCTGCTATAATAAAAGTGAAAACGTCTGAAACCGATAAGTTCTTTGAAGTAAGAATTAAAGATAACGGCAACGGTATTCCCGAAAAAATCAGAGGTGATCTCTTTACACCTTTCTTTACAACAAAACCTACCGGGAAGGGTACCGGTCTTGGACTATCTATCAGTTATGACATTGTTGCAAGGGAACATCATGGTGAACTTCTATTCGAAACAGTGGAAGGTGAATACACTGAATTTTTAATCAGGCTTCCTAAAAATCTAAAAAACTAAATAAACATGAATTCTCTAATACCTAAAATACTTGTTGTTGATGACGAACCGGATTTGGAATTACTCATCAAGCAAAAATTTAGAAAAGAAATTAAAGATGGTAAATATAATTTTACATTTGCAGCAAATGGTGTAGAAGCTCTCAATAAGTTAATTGAAGATCAGGAGATAGAACTGGTTCTCACAGATATTAATATGCCCGAGATGGATGGTCTTACATTACTTGCAAAGATTAAGGAATTGAATAACCCGCTTTTGCATTCTGTAATTGTATCGGCTTATGGCGACATACAAAATATTAGAACTGCCATGAACGGAGGCGCATTCGATTTTATTGTCAAACCAATAAACTTTTCTGATTTCGAAATAACAATTAAAAAAGCACTTGATAATTTAGGCACTTTTAAGAAAGCTCTAAAATCTAGGGACGAGCTAATTGCTGTACGTAAAGAATTAGAGGAAGCAAGAACACTACAATTATCAATGCTGCCTAAAACTATTCCTGATGTTAATGAAATAGATTTTGCTGTTTATATGAACACCGCCAGTGAAGTTGGCGGCGACTACTATGATTTTTCTCAAAAGAAAGATGGATCATTGAACATTGCAGTAGGTGATGCAACCGGACATGGTATGAGAGCCGGTATTATGGTTGCAATAATGAAGACACTTTTTATTTCTGATTCATCTGAATTGGATTTGACAGATTTCTTTGATGTTTCAAACAAAACGATTAAGACCTTAAATCTTGGCAGGATGATGATGGCTTTTACAATGCTGAATATAAAAAAGAATCGTGTTCAGTTTGTTAATGCGGGAATGCCTCCAATTTTTGTATTTAAAAAATCAAGCGGTAGTGTTGTTGAGTATAAAAATCATAATATGCCTCTCGGTGCAATGTCTGATTCTAGTTTTCAAATTACAGAATTTGAGTTGTACTCCGGTGATGTAATCTTAATTCTTAGTGACGGATTGCCTGAGTTATTTAATAATCAAAAAGAATTTTTTGGTTACGAACGGGTTCAAAAAGAATTTCATCAAGTTGCAGATAAATCACCTAAAGAAATAATAGAAAATCTAAAGACTAGTGCTTCTGATTGGTCAAGAGATACCAAACCCATAGATGATTTAACGTTTATTGTAATTAAAGTAAAATAAATTTCAGAATGGAAGAATAAATTTTTAAAAGTTATTCAAAATCTCACTGTTAAAACTTTCTTATAATTTCTATAAAAATATTATTGGGAATAAATTATTGTGATGAATATATCTAACGCATCAACTGTTAATACAAAACTTGAAGAAGAAAATAAAAGACTAAGAATTTCACTTCAAGAACTTTCTATTCTAAATGAAATTGCCGCTGCAATTAGTTCAACTCTTTCATTAAATAAATTGATTGAATTAATAGTCAGCAAGTGCATTAAACATTTTCATGTAGAACAATGTTCAGTAACACTGCTTGATAGGAAAAAAGAATCTTCAAATTTCCAGACGATGATTAGGAAAGCTGATGAAAGTAAATTTAATGTCGCCTACCGTCTGGATAATCAAATTGTTGGCTGGATAATGTTGAATAAAAAACCAATAACTGTTAATGATACATCAAATGATAAAAGATTTGCTAGCCCGGCAGAGTTAGGATCAAAAATAAAATCTTTTATTAGTGTTCCATTAATGATCAAAGGTCAGCTTATAGGAATTCTTACTGTCTTCAATAAAAAAAGTGATGCGGAATTTGTGAGCGAAGATGAGAGATTGCTGGGTATCATCGCTTCTCAATCGGCTCACGTAATTGAAAACGTACGGTTACACGAAGATGAACAAAATCATTTGGCTTTGAGAGAAGAATTAAAACACGCAGCGGAAATACAAACAAATCTTCTTCCTAAAAAATATCCATCAATCAAGAATTATGATGTTCACGCTATTAACG